>Ga0255052_10001935_pt1 | contig 15154 bp, 12 predicted proteins | sample JV7_2_21_MG_FD_188632 | JGI IMG/M metagenome (GOLD analysis project Ga0255052, IMG submission 188632) | Seawater microbial communities from Jervis Inlet, British Columbia, Canada - JV7_2_21 | ecosystem: Environmental > Aquatic > Marine > Inlet | place: Canada: British Columbia | collected...
ACTATCATCAGAACTCAAGCGCCGCAAGGTGTATCCGGTGATCGCGGCGTATGCGGTTATGGCGTTCATACTCCTGCAGATTGGCGAAATTACGTTCGGTCCTTTGGGCTTGCCGAACTGGGTGATGGTTGGTCTGATCGTCGTTGTCATAGTCGGTTTTCCAGTCGTCGTTGTGCTTGCCTGGGTATTCGATATCACGCCGACCGGCATCCGGCGAGATAACGCGACGTTAGCCAGCATTGACAGCACGGACGACAGGCCGTCGATTGCGGTGTTGCCGTTCGTCGATATGAGTCCGGAACAGGACCAGGGTTATTTCTGCGAAGGTGTTGCGGAGGAAATTCTCAATGCGCTCACCAAGATTCAGCAACTGAATGTTGCGGCGCGATCGTCGTCGTTTCAGCTCAAGGCAGGCGCAGGAGATGTGCGAGACATAGGCAAGGAACTCGGGGTCAAAACGATACTCGAGGGCAGTGTGCGAAAGTCAGAGAATCGCCTTCGCGTGACGGCGCAGCTGATCAAGGTTTCCGACGGTTATCATCTGTGGTCGAAGAGCTTCAACGAAGAAATCGAGGATGTTTTCGCGATTCAGGACGAAATCGCGACGTGCATTGCCGAGTCTTTGCTGGAGACACTGACGCCGGGCGAGCAAACGGCCATAAAGACCACATCAAGTACGAATGTACAGGCGTATGACCATTATCTCCGCGGCAGGCAGTTCTTCAAGCGCTTCCGCAAAATGGACATTGAGTACGCCCGCCAGATGTTCCGTCAGGCGATCAAGATCGATTCTGAATTCGCACTCGCATGGGCTGGCTATGCGGACTGTCACTCGTTTCTGGTCATGTATGTTGACCCGCAGCCCAGTTATCGGGATGAAGCTGCCAAAGCGAGCAAGCGCGCTCTGGAACTAAGCCCGGATCTTGCCGAGGCGCATGCGTCGCGCGGACTCGCCTGTCTCGTCTGCGAGGAGTTTGAAGGAGCTGAGGCGGAATTCAAAAAAGCGATCGAGCTCAATCCCTGTCTGTTCGAGGCCTATTACTACTATGCCCGGACGAAATTCCACCAGGGCGACGTGGAGATGGCGGCGGAGTTGTTCAAAAAGGCGGCGGAAGTCGATCCGACGGACTACCAGTCGAGATGTCTGCGCGTACAAGTCCTGCGCGGCATGGGCCGCGTTGACGAAGCCACCGAAGAGGCCCGGGAAGCAGTCGCGGTTGTTCGCAAGCAGCTCGAGTGGCATCCGGATGACGCCCGCGCATATCATCTTGGCGCCGGATCGCTGATTTCATTGGGTGATATAGATCGGGCGAAGCGCTGGTTGCAGCGTGCGATGGAAATTTCCCCGGACGATTCCGTCGTTTTGTACAACGTCGCTTGTAACCTCGCAACGCTTGGCGACGATGAAAAGGCACTCGATTTCCTTGAAAAGGCAGTCGATCACGGTGCGATCAGTGTGGCCTGGATGCGCAACGATGAGGATCTCGCGAGCCTGCGCGGACACTCCCGTTACAGCAAATTGTTGCAGCGCGTTGTAGATGGTGAGAACGCTGCTGGCGCTACGACTGCCAAGTGACCGAAGAAGTCGTTATTTTGGTCATCGCGATGCTCGCTGCCGGAGTTTTAGGCGGTGTGCTCGCGGGACTGCTCGGCGTCGGCGGTGGCATCGTCATGGTGCCGGTACTCGAACTCGTGCTCGAGTTATTAGGTGTACCTGCGGACTACCGCATGCACATGGCCGTAGCGACATCGCTCGCCGTGATCATTCCCACCTCAGTATCCTCAGCACGCGCGCACCATAAGCGTGGTGCGGTTGATGTTGATTTGGCGAAACGCTGGGTACCGTTCATCGCACTTGGGGCAATGATTGGTGTATTGATCGCGAGCCAGGTCAGCGGCCCGACCCTGACAGCGGTATTTGGTGTAATCGCATTATTGGTTGCTGCGAAAATGGCGCTGCCTTTAGACCAAAAGACAATTACGTCAGAGGTGCCAAAAGCGGCGGTGGTGGCAATCATACCGATGTCGATAGGGACAATTTCCTCGATGATGGGTATTGGTGGAGGAACGCTGACTGTGCCGACTTTGACGCTGATGGGCGAGACCATTCATAGAGCCGTCGGTACCTCCGCACTTTTCGGGCTGTTGATCAGCATCCCGGGAACGATCGGATTTATTGTCTCGGGTTGGGGCAATGAGCAGCTACCGCCTGGTAGTCTCGGTTTCGTCAATATGATCGGCTTTGCCTTGATCGCGCCAACCACGGTCTTAGCTGCGCCGTTCGGTGCACGGCTTGCGCACGCCCTGAGCCGCAGAAAACTCAGCCTGCTCTTCGGTCTATTCCTGATGATTGTTGCGAGCCGAATGCTGCTGCAGTCATTGAAAATGTGAACTGATCGTCACGGCGCCGCCATCCCGATCGACTAATGTGCAAGTGCTATGGGCACTTATTTTGGAGAATTAGTCATGACAGGTACACGATCTGTAAGTTTTCGTAGGGCAGCATCGTTGGGTGTGCTGACCGCGATGTTGATGGGACCGGTAGCGCATGCCGATTCAGGGTTTTACATTGGTGGAAGCCTCGGCGACGCGGCTGTTTCGGTCAACGATATAGACTTGGGTGGAAATGACTTCGACGACAACGATTCCGCATGGAAAGGGTTTGTCGGCTATATTTTCGATATGCCGGTTATCGATTTCGGCATCGAGGTAGCCTACGTCGATTTTGGTACACCATCCGAGACGATTCTCGGCGAGAACTTTGATATAGACGTAACCGGACTTAGCGCTTTTGGCATGGCGGGCTTTGATTTCGGTTTGTTCGGCATATTCGCCAAGGCGGGCGTGGTGTCCTGGGATGCGGATTTTGCCGTCGATGGGCTAAGTCTGGGTTCCGATGACGGTTCAGACCCGGCCTATGGCCTCGGTTTCCGTCTCAATTTCAGCTCAGTCGAAGTTCGCGCTGAATACGAAGTCTTCGATGTTGCAGATACTGAGACCGTGGATATGGTGTCGGTTGGAATATTGTGGCGCTTCTGACCGTGATTCATTCAGCCAGCTAGAAGAACAGCCGCTCTGCCGCAAGTCGGGGCGGCTTTTTTCTAGGGCAACAGAATTGTCGAACCCGTTGTTTTGCGTGCCTCCAGGTCCCGATGTGCCTGTGCAGCATCCCTGAGTGCGTAGGTCTGACCGACCCGCACGTCGACACCGTCTTGCCTGATAAATGCGAACAGCTCGTCGCTGGCCTGCAGCAGTTGCTCCCGCGTGCCGATGTAGTGGAAGAGTATTGGGCGAGTGACATATAAGGAACCACGTGTTGCGAGCTCTGCCGGAGCAAACGGTTCGACCGGACCGGACGCGTTGCCGAAGGTCACCATTGTTCCATGAGGTCTCAGGGAATCCAGCGATGCAAAAAATGTGTCCCGGCCGATCGAATCATAAACAGCGGCCACTCCCTCTCCGCCTGTCAGTTCCCTGACCCTTTCCGGGATGTTGTCATCGGCCATGATGATGTGATCACAGCCATGCGAGCGTGCCAGCGCCGCCTTCTCGTCGGTACTTACCACGCCGATGACCGTCGCGCCAAGCCGCTTCGCCCATTGACTGGCCAATGACCCAACACCGCCCGCGGCAGCGTAAAGGAGAATCGGATCGCCTTGTTGCACGCAGTAACTGCGTCGCAGCAGGTACCACGCGGTGAGACCTTTGAGAAATACTGCAGCTGCCACGTTATCAGTCATTTCACGGGGTATTGGCACGAGGCGAGACGCGTCGAAATTCCGTCGTTCCGAATAGGCGTCCGTCGGACTGCCCGCATACACCACTCTGTCACCAACCGCGACATCGGTGACGCCGGCTCCGACGGTTTCGACGATGCCTGCAGCCTCGCTGCCAAGGCCCATTGGCAAGTCCATCGGATACAGGCCGGTGCGATGGTAGGTATCGATAAAGTTCAGGCCGATCGCGGTATGCCGAATTTGCGCCTGGCCCTCGGCCGGCTCTGGAAGGTCAATTTGCACCCATTGCAATACTTCGGGGGCACCATATTCATATAGACGTATCGCGTTAGTTTTCATTGACGAGGATGCCTTTGACCTGAGATGAGTTCCAAAGACGTTGACCTTACATCAGTTGGACGCGAGGAGAAGCTTATCGATTCGTTGCTGCAGGCGAATGTCTATCCTCATCCGGTCGAAAATATTCGGCTGCTTGAAACGCATATCTCCTGGGTCATTCTGACAGGGAGCTTCGCGTACAAGATCAAGAAGCCGATCAAACTCGAATTCCTGGACTTTTCGTCACTCGAGCGGCGCCGGTATTTCTGTGATGAGGAATTGAGGCTCAACCGACAATGGGCGCCGGAACTCTATCTTGACGTCGTGCCGATTAGCGGGAGCTTTGAGAATCCGACAATTGGTGGTAGCGGTTCTCCCATCGAGTATGCCGTCAAAATGCTGCAGTTTCCGCAGAGCGCGCAGCTCGATGCACAACTAGATGCCGGGTTGCTCGTCGATTCCGACATGATCGAATTGGCAGAGATGGTCGCCACTCAACACAGCTCAGCCTTGGTTCACGACCTGCTGGGCACCGGAGATGCTGTCGAGTCAGTTCGCCATCCATTGCTGGAAAATATCGAGCACCTGAGATCGCATGTCGGTCGAGACGAATGGCAGATCCTTTCGTCATGGACTGCCAATAACTTGCGAGAATTGCGGACAGCGCTAATACAAAGATACGACAACGGCTTTGTCCGAGAGTGCCACGGCGATCTTCATCTCAGGAATCTCGTCAGGCTGCCATCCGGTCTCGCTGCTTTTGATTGCGTGGAGTTCAGTGCTGAACTCCGCAATATTGACGTGATCAGCGACGTGTCCTTTCTGCTAATGGATCTGATTGCCCGGGAGCGGCGGGACCTCGCGTATCTTTTTATCAACCGCTATCTCGAGTGCACTGGAGACTATGCCGGTATGTCGGTTCTTGGGCTGTACTACGTCTACCATGCCCTGATTCGCGCCAAAATTGCAGCTATTCGAAGCGTTGAACGGATTGATGGAGCCGACAGGCAACGTGACCTGGAGGAAATGGTTCACTGTTGCTCAGTTGCACGCCGCTGGATCGTACCGCGGCGACCCTGCCTGATTGCCATGCACGGATTTTCGGGTTCCGGAAAAACAGTCTTGTCGCAGACTTTGCTGTCACGGCTGCCGGCCATACGCGTGCGCTCAGATATTGAGCGCAAGCGCCGCCACGGTCTCGAGGAAACAGAGCGGAGTGGTGCCGGCATCGGCAAGGGCATCTATGACCCTCGTGCCCGAATGGGCATTTATCAAACGCTTGCCGTCGCGGCGGAAACGTTGTTGCGGCTCGGGCAGCACGTAATAGTCGATGCCTCATTCCTCAGGCGCAAAGACCGGCAGAGTTTTCGGCTGTTGGCCAGGCGCCTTGGCGCGGAATTCGTCATCGTTAATGCTCGTGCAGAGCCCGATGAATTGCTTCGACGTCTGCAGCGCAGGCTGTGCGACGCCAGTGATGCCTCAGAAGCTGAGGCGAATGTACTGCAGTACCAGTACGAGAATGCGGATCCGCTGGATATCGATGAGCTTAAGTCGACAGTCGCTGTCGCAACCGACGTGGATGTTGATGTAGGCGCAGTCGTAGAGCAAATTCGGGCCGCGCGGCACTAGCCATGGACTCTCTCGGCTATTACGTATACCCCTGCACCGGTATTCGATTGTAGGTTAACCAAGCGTGACGGCAACGAACGCATCGTCTGGTTTCAGACGAAGTGGCCAAGGGGGAAGCGCTAAGAAGCGATGACAATGCTTGCCGAACCATCCAAATTCTCTGCAAATCGAACGAACGTGCTTATCGCCCTGATTTGTACTGTGCTGGCTGCCGGGATTTTCATCGTCGACGTCGCGTCGCTGCCTTTGGGGGTAGCCGCGGGTGTCGCTTATGTCAGCGTAGTGCTGATCTCTCTATGGCTGCCCAAGTGGCAGCATTCGTTCATCGTTGCCGGTGGAGTATCCGTTCTCACGGTACTCGGTTTTCTCTTTTCGGAACCCGCCGGCGTTCCCTGGATGGTCGCAGCGAACAGGCTGCTGGCATTGTCCGCAATCTGGTTGACGGCAATTGGTGGTAGCTGGCTTGTCCTCAGCCAGCACAAGAATTCGGAGGATGCGTTACATCAGGTGGAGGAGGAAGTCGATCGGGCGAGAAATGCCAAGTCGCGCTTTTTGGAGAGTGCGAGCAATGACATTCGACATCACCTGCAGACCTTGAGCCTGCTCAACGGTGCCTTGTGCAAAACGGTCACACAAGCCAAAGCGCAGAAAATGTTTGCGATGCAGGGTGACGCGCTCGCTCAATTGAGCGATCTGATGAACTCCCTCCTGGAAATCAGCGAGTTTGAAGCAGGCGTGGTGGAACTGACAATCACGGAAACTCCGATTCGGCCGATTTTTCAGCGACTGCAGGATGAATTCAAACATCAGGCACAGGCGAAGAACTTGCAGCTGAAATTCGATTCACAACCCGAGATCGCACTTTCAGATAACAAGCTGTTGACACGAATCATTCGAGTCCTGGTATCAAATGCTATTCGTTATACAAATCAGGGAGAGGTAAATGTTTCTTGTCGCCGCGAGCCCGGCGGATTGAGAATCACTGTGCTGGATTCCGGTATCGGCATCGGGCCGGATCAAGTACCCAGGATATTCGACGAGTTTTACCGGGTCGAGAATGACCCGGCAGGCAGGAACGGCGGTCTCGGTCTGGGTCTCTCGATCGTTGAGCGCAGCGTCAGTCTCCTGGGTACAGAGATGGAGGTGGAGTCGGTACCAGGCCAGGGATCCAGTTTTTCACTCATCGTACCTGCCGCAGTGTGACCTTATTTGTGGCCGAAGTCTTCCTGCGTAAATATTCTTTGCGTATCCGCATCGATTGTGCGATCAACTCGTTCGCGTATCTTGGTGACCAGGTCAGCACGGGTCGCACGTAGCTCGTCGAGGTCACTGCCCAGTCGAGTCAATCTGAGTACGGATAACATCGATAACAACAAGCCTGCTTCCGCCTCGAGTAATCGCACCGATGCCAAAAAACTGAACGACAACGTAATTATCGCCAGCAGTGCCCACCACGGTCCGGCATTGATGCCGACGAGCACAGCGACGGCCACATACAAGAGCGGCAAAAGTAAAATTGTCGCAAATACTTTCAGCGTTGCGATATCGTCCTGCTCATAACTAAAGCGCTCACCTACCGTCGCAGCAATCCAGCCGACCGGCAGGTGCAACAGTGCGCCGGGAATGGCCAACGGTAGCAAAGCGAGCATGGTCAGACTACGCACTAGTAGCTTGCGAAACGCCTGCGCAAGCGTCACCGGTTGGCGTAACTGATGATCCTTGAGGCCGAGCATATCCAGTCGTGCCTGGTAATCTTCAACCTCCAGGCTCAATGCCTGCAGTTCTGGCTTCTGTATGTCCTGCAGGTATCCTTCTACGAAGCGGCGGTTTAGCTCGATGTACGCACCTGGGCTGAGAGTTGTTTTCGCCGGTTTGTACAAGCGCCGTACTGTTTGAATGATGCGCAATGTGCGCCAGTCCGGTGCGTTGAGTGTCACGCTCGCGAGCGCTGCGCTGAGATGGTCCGTCAGCTTTCGAACGGACTGTCGCTCATCCTGCATGTAGCTCTGTATCCATTCGTCGTCGATTATTATGGGCTCGCCAAATTCGATGAGCACCTGGCTGCGGAACCGGTGGCGGTGAATATAATTCAGGCCACACGGGACGATCTTGATCTGAACCTTGCCGCGCGCGGCAACGGCAAGCGCGACTCTTGCCGCTCCGGTTTTCAGTTTGCTCAGTTGTGACTCAACATGACTTATGCCCTCCGGAAAAATTCCCATGCAATTCCCGGACTCGATCACGTCGTACAGTTTTGCGAAAGCGCTCTCGTTGTCCACTTCACCGTCGGTTTCGTCGCGCGAGTAAACAGGTACGGCACCACTCGCATCCAGGGCCGGCGCAAGAAACCGGTATTTCCAGAGTTTCGCATTGGCCATGAAATGCAGTGGCCAACGACCGCACTTCGCCGTCAAGAGCCATCCATCCATCAGGGCATTTGGGTGATTGCCTGCAAATATGACCGGGCCATCTTTAGGCACATTGTCGATATTGACGACATCAATGCGGCGAAAAAAAGTACTGGTGATGACACGAATAAGCCAGATGATCAGGCGCTGAAACATGCGGTGTCGCCAGGAAGTCCCCAGAGCGCCCCACTTTGCGATTTCGGCTTGTTGCTGTCAACCGGGAAGCAATTTGGAATCGAAATGCACTAATGCAAGAAAATAGACCGGCCTCCGGGTCATTCTATTGCGCTCGGCAGGCTCATCGGTTGTGTGCACCGAAGTTCGCACCATGACCCTCCCAGGTGGCGCCCCGGTAGACCAGGTACAAAATGTTCACACCGATCAGGGCATAGAGAAACAGGATCGACCATTCGATCGATTCTGGCGTTGGCCAGGAAGCCGCAAGCAATGTTTGGAATGTAAGCACGAGCAGCACAACGCTGGTCGCAAACGTCGTCGCTTTGCCAATGGTTGTTGGACGCATCGAAATCGGACCTCGTGCGAAAGACAGGATGAGCATGGCAATCAACAGGACCGGGTATCTCACAACCAGCAGTAACAGCAACAGCCCTGGAATGACACCAGCCAGATACAAGCCGATTGCCAGAAACGTGAGCAGCGCCATGTCTGCAACAACGTCGAGCATGCGGCCAAGACGCGTGCACTGTTGATTGCGGCGGGCGACCCATCCATCTACCAGGTCGGACAGAACTAATGCCGCCAGGAATAATGCGAAAACCGGCCCCGTGACCGGATGGACCGGAATCTGCAGGCATGGCCACAGGACCAGCGGTGCCAAAGCAAGCCGGGCAAAGCTCAGGACATTCGGCAGTAACAGACTTTGGTGTGCCACCCCATGACTGTCATCCACCATGCCGAGGTGAGTCAGGACAAAGAAAACAGTGCCTGCATACCAGGGAAGCCACAACAGCAGTGCGGTTAATGCCCGCTCGGGTGTTTGCATCCACAGTGTCAACACGATCACGCCGGCCCCCATTGCTGCAATAACAATTACCCACGACCAGAATGATCGTGTGCGGGCAGGCGACTTTCTCATGTCTTCGAGCGAGCGAAGCCATGATCGTGACAGAAGCGTCCGCCAGGCGCGAAGACTGTAATGATTTCGAGCGAGCTCATCAACCAACTCACGCGTAAACGCTGATACCTTGTCTGACATTTTGCGAGGCTAACGAGATTTCATGTAGATTGGTACTCGCAATTTTAGTCGCGACCACGGTCATGCCTCCCACACGATCCCACAAGACCCTGACAGAGAAGATTCTCAAGGAATACACGGCGCTCGCGCCCACGTACGACCTACGGTGGTCAGCTTATCTCAATGCATCGCTGAGCATGACACTCGACAAAGTCGCCGACTTGCCTGCCGACCGAGTGCTGGACGTTGCCTGTGGTACCGGACAATTATTGGCCGTGCTGGCGGGGCGATCAAACCCTCCTGAATTGGTCGGGATCGACAGGGTGCCAGCGATGCTCAACGTGGCAAGGCAAAAACTCGGTCAACGGGCTACAATTCTCGAAGGCGAAGCTACACAATTGCCGTTCGATGCTGCGGAATTTCAGTTGGTCACTTGCACGAATGCTGCGCATTACTTCCCGGATATCGATGCCACACTGCGGGAAATTCGCCGGGTAATATCGCCGAACGGTAATTTGATTATTACAGACTGGTGTCGGAATTACTTCTGGATGAGAGTGCTGAATCGAATTCTGCCCTGGACTCAACATGCCCATGCGCACACGCTGAGCATCGACGAACTGAAGCGAAGCCTGTCTCAGGCTGGCTTCATTATCAACAGTGAGACCAGGAGGAAAATCAACTGGTTCTGGGGTTTGATGACGGTCCACGCGATGCCGGCATAGCGCATTGCGATTAGCCGTCTGATGAATTTGCCGTAAATATTTCAGATTCCGGATGGAAGGCATACCAGGCAAACCAGAACGCAATTGTCGTCGGAATCTCCGTACCATCAGTGTCAACAATACGTGCAGTCTGGTGTTCGCCATCAAACAGTACTTCGAATGCTGTGTCCTGAAAGCCGTCGACGAAATGGCTCGGACCTTTTTCCAGTTCATCGAACGGGTACACCTTGAATTGACCGTCGATCTCCAGGCCCATCGCCAGCATCTTGCGCTTGTATCGCTTGTTCGAATGGTTGACCGGAAAATAGAGCCTGCCACTTCGGCCATAATTCGGGTACGGATCGACGCGGTAATTGCGACTAAATCCGGTCTTCGGACTCAACACCTGTGTATCGGGATTACGGCTTTTCCATTCTTCCCACGTCGTGTGAGAAATCGACAGTGCGTCAAGGCGCTCGCCCTTCAGCGGCCCCGAAATTGCCTGACTCATCAACTGCGACCACAGCGATTGAGTATTCCGGTCATACATCAGGACATCGCTGTTATACAACAAACCTGAGACGCCGAACACGAGGCGTGTTCCATGGAAGTCCGTCGAAAATGCCATACCACTGCCACAAAGTGGGCAATAGCTAATGACGACCCCCTCCCCATTCAACACATCATTGACGATCTCATGGTAGTTGAGGATTCGAATCGGGTAGGCGCGCACCACGCCGTTGTATGAAAGTCCGAGAACACGGTCCTTGTCCCTGAGGAAAGCCGCATCGACGGCGCTGACGAATGCCGGGTCGGCAAGCGCAGGAATGCCGTCCTTGGGAGGGCCGCCACTCCGTATTTCTTTCGCCGGGATCAGCGAATCATCAAGCGGAAAACCGTTCTTTGTCGCCGCAAATGCGGCCAGAGGCAAACAAACAGTAACGAAAACGATGACCGCAAGAGCATGCGGCAGTCTTATGGAATCTGATTGCGCGAGTTCAGTCATACAGGTAGGACTGAACTCGGGCCCCGGGGTTCCCACTAGTTGCTACATGATCCCGTAAGCAAGCATTGCATCGGCGACCTTGACGAATCCTGCGATATTGGCACCCTTGACGTAATCGACATTGCCGTTGTGGTTCCCGTACTCGACACATTGCTCGTGAATGTTGGACATGATCGCGCGCAGGCGCGCATCGAGTTCTTCGCGGGACCACGACAATCGCATACTGTTCTGCGTCATTTCGAGACCGGACGTTGCCACACCGCCGGCGTTCGCGGCCTTCCCCGGTGCGTACAGGATGTCGGCTTCCTGGAACGCATCGATACCACCCTGGGTCGTCGGCATGTTGGCACCTTCGGCCACGGCGCTGCAGCCGTTTTTTATCAGTGATTTCGCATCGTCTTCGTCGAGCTCGTTCTGGGTAGCGCAGGGGAATGCGAGATCGCCGGGCACAGACCACGGTCGCATTCCTGCATGAAACTCGGCACCGAAATTATCTGCATACTCCTGAAGCGAGCCACGGCGATTCGTCTTCAGGTCCTTGATGTACTCAAGACGCTCGGTATCGATGCCGGAAGGTTCATGTATGAAACCTGTTGAATCCGACATCGTGATGACCTTCGCTCCGAGGTCGATAAGCTTTTCGGCCGCATACTGTGCGACATTGCCGGCACCGGATACGAGCGCGGTCTTGCCGTCGATCGATTGGCTGTGGTGCTTTAGCATGTCATCCATCAGGTAAACGGAGCCATAGCCAGTCGCTTCGACGCGGATCTGGCTGCCACCGTAACTCAGAGCTTTGCCCGTCAGCACACCCGTGAATTCGTTTTCCAGCCGCTTGTACTGGCCGAACATGTAACTGATTTCACGCGTACCGACGCCAATATCACCGGCGGCAACATCGGTGTGTGGTCCGATATGGCGGTGCAGTTCGGTCATGAACGCCTGACAGAAACGCATGATCTCCCGATCAGATTTGTCCTTCGGATTGAAATTGGAGCCGCCCTTGCCGCCGCCAAGCGGTAGTCCCGTGAGGCTGTTCTTGAATGTCTGCTCGAAAGCGAGAAACTTAAGGATGCTAAGGCCAACGCTCTTGTGAAACCGCAGCCCACCTTTGTACGGGCCTATCGCATTACTCCATTGCACGCGGTAACCACGATTCACACGAAGGTTTCCGTTGTCGTCTTCCCAGACGACGCGGAAGCTGATGATCCGGTCAGCTTCCGTCAGGCGCTCGAGTATGCGCGCCTCTTTGTAATCGGGACGTGTTTCAATGAAAGGAACGATGCTCGTCGCCACCTCGGCAACGGCCTGCAGGAATTCGGCCTCACCCCGATTGCGGCGTGTGACGCCCGCCAGGAAATGCTCAAGAATATCGTCAGCCATATTTGCCCCCAATGGGTTTTCCTAGTTGCAAAGATCTTCGTGAATAGCTGTCGCTGCGCTTTTGCCGGCGCCTGCGGCAAGGATGACGGTTGCGGCACCGGTGACCGCATCGCCGCCAGCGAAAACGTGTCGGAGCGATGTCTGTGCGCTTTCGTCTTCCACGACAAGGCAGCCCCACTTATTGGCCTCGAGGCCCCTGGTTGACTGCAGCAGTAACGGATTTGGTCTGTTGCCGATTGATAGCACGACGTTATCCACCGGGATCACGAATTCAGAACCCTCAACTGGCACTGGTCGTGCGCGACCGGAATCGTCAGGTTCGCCGAGTTCCATGGAAATGCAGCGGAGTCCGGTCACCCAACCGTCTTCATCGCCAAGTACCTCGACGGGATTCGTCAGCCAGTGGAATTCCACACCTTCTTCGATAGCGTGATGATGCTCTTCGACGCGCGCGGTCATTTCTTTGTCGCTACGTCGGTACACGATCATTCCCTTCTCGGCTCCGACGCGCAGCGCCGTGCGTACGGTATCCATGGCTGTATTACCTGCACCGATGACAGCAATGCGCTTACCGACCATGACCGGCGTGTCGGCATTGGGGAAGTCATTGGCGTGCATCAGATTAACGCGCGTCAGAAATTCATTAGCCGAGTACACGCCGTTCAGGTTTTCGCCCGGGATGCCCATAAATTGCGGCAGTCCGGCACCGGTGCCTACAAACACGGCCGAATAACCCATCTTGCCGAACAAGTCGTCCATCGAGATAGTCTTGCCGACAATGACATTGCAGACGATCTCCACGCCAAGACGTTTGAGTTGATCGATCTCCCAGTCGAGTACTTCTTTCGGCAGGCGGAATTCCGGGATGCCGTAACGCAGCACACCGCCCGGCGCATGCAGACCCTCGAATATCGTTACCGGATGCCCAAGTCGTGCAAGTTCGCCGGCGCACACGAGCCCGGCCGGGCCGGAGCCGATGATCGCGACTTTTTCGGCCAGTGTCGGCTGCTCTGGTTCCTCACCGGCGGGTTGCCCCATCTCCCAGTCCGCCACGAAGCGTTCGAGGTATCCAATGGCAACCGGTACAAACCGGGTGCCCAGGGAGCACAGTTCCTCGCACTGTGATTCCTGCGGGCAAACACGCCCGCAGATGGCCGGTAGTGGATTGGCTGAACGCAAAATCTTCGCGGCACCAGCCATATCGCCGGCGGCAACCAAGTGGATGAAATCCGGGATCGGGATCTGCACCGGACAACCATCGATACAGACCGGGTCCTGGCATCGCAGGCAGCGCTCCGCTTCGAACCGGGCACGCGCGATGTTGTAGCCCTCATTAACTTCAACAAAGTCATGTGAGCGCAGCACGGCATCACGTTCGGGCATCGGTGTTTTTTCAACGCGCTTTAATGGCATCAGTCTTGTCCCACCGCCAGCGACCGGCATTCGCCCCGGTCTTTAGATGCCTGTTCCTGTTTGACGTACATCTTGTTGCGTCGTACTGCCTCGTCGAAATCGACCTGGTGGGCATCGAAAAATGGTCCGTCGACGCAGGCAAATTTCACTTCGTTATTGACTGTCACGCGGCAGCCTCCACACATGCCGGTACCGTCGATCATTAGCGGGTCCAGCGAAACCAGCGTAGGTATTCCCTTGTCACGGGTCGTTTCGGTTACTGCGCGCATCATCGGCATCGGGCCGATAGCCACGACGCTGTCGGGGCGTCCAGGTCCATCGCCGTCGATCAGCTGCGCGAGACGTTCAGTCACGAAGCCTTTGAGTCCGGCCGAACCATCATCAGTGCAAAGCTCAAGGTCGTCGCAAACCTCAGCAAGTTCGTCCAGGAGAATGAGCAATTCCTTTTCACGCGCCCCAATAATTATCGTGGTGCGATCTCCGCGTGCTGACAATTCGCGCATCAGGCACAACAACGCGGCAGCACCAAAGCCGCCGCCGATTCCGACGATGTGTCCTGCGGCAGGAATTTCCAGTGGCATGCCGAGCGGGCCGACGAGATCAAGAATATCGTCACCGACCTCGAGCGCGCCGAGCAGGCGTGTCGTTGTGCCGACTTCCTGAACGACGATCGTCAGCACGCCTCTGTCGCGATCATAATCCGCAATGGTCAGCGGAATACGTTCGCCGCCTTCGCGTACTCGCACGATCACGAATTGGCCTGGGTTTGCGGCCGCTGCTACCAATGGCGCTTCGACACGAAACAGCTTCGTTACAGGTGTCAGGGAACGTTTTTCGAGAATCTTCGCCATCGTCTTACAGCTCCGGATGCTCGTGTTTGATTTTCAGACGTTGCCAGCGCTTGTTGACCTCTATCTCGGTCGCCTCGAGCTGGTCTGCGTGCTCCGGTGCCAGGATGTGTCTGGTCTTGCCCATCTGATCGAGCCAGTCAGCAACTGCGCGACGCCTGCCGATCGCATCGGGGTCATAGGTAATCGTCGTGTGGCCTCTCTCTACTTCATAAAGCGGGAAGAAGCAGCAATCGATGGCCGTTTGTAACACCTCCTGCGCACCGTCATCCGGTGTGCGCCAGTTGAGCGGACAGAATGACAAGACCTTGCCGTACACCATGCCTTCGCGTTGCGCATACCACTGTGCCTTGCTGATCTTGCGCATGAAGTCCTCGGGATAGCCTTCGCTTGCGGTGAACACATAGGGCAGGTTGCACGCGGCAAAGATCTGCGCTGTGTCTTTGTGATGGAAACGTTTTCCTGAGAGTGCGCTGCCGACTTCGCTCGTTGACGTACGATGGCCAATCGGTG
>Ga0255052_10001936_pt1 | contig 15149 bp, 12 predicted proteins | sample JV7_2_21_MG_FD_188632 | JGI IMG/M metagenome (GOLD analysis project Ga0255052, IMG submission 188632) | Seawater microbial communities from Jervis Inlet, British Columbia, Canada - JV7_2_21 | ecosystem: Environmental > Aquatic > Marine > Inlet | place: Canada: British Columbia | collected...
TGTATTGAAGGCGGTCTGCACTTCATCCAGGTGCTGGATGAAATCGGTAATTTGGCGTTGTACGTCTGCAGTATTCATTATCTTATTTGCGGTATCAGTCCTTTTTGTCGGACTTAGTGAATGGTCGTGCCCTTGTTCGGCATTTCCGTCCTGACCAATTCAGGGGCGTCTGCGACCCCATCCTGGCTCGTATCAAGGCGCCGCTTCGCTTGAAATGCGATGGCATCCAAGAGGACCGGAATTACCTGCAAGGGATCGTCCGTAACCTGAAGGCCCATATCAGCGGCGACCGTCGTCAGCGCGAAGGCGACATCCGATGCGTTCGCGCCGTCCTCGAGCAGCTGCCGGGTCAGTGTCGACACCCGGCCGACGACCTCGCACATTTCCAGCGATTCCAGCTGCTCAGCCGATACGTCTTGTTTGGTGACTTTCGTGGTCATGGGTGCACTATAGAGCTCTTCATGACCCGTGTCAATAGTTTTCTTATAATTATTACAAATTTTCTTGTGCTCCCAAAGTTTACTGATTTATTTATGTTTATCAATCGGTTATCAGTCTTTTAAAATAAAATTAGCCCATCACCGTTAAAAAATAACAAATAATTTGCTTGTATGGGGGTAAACTTTCTTGTATATATACTCCCTATGAATATCCTTGTTACATGGATTGGCACGCACGACATCGATGCCGCAGCTGGGAAGAACCAGCGCGGCCCGGGGCCTGTAGCCAGCGCTCTCGCGGAATACAGATTCGACCGCGTCCTTTTGCTGGCGAATCAGAGCCAGGAAAAACTGGACGCCTACGTAGACTGGCTTCTGCCAATAAGTGCACTCACGGATTCCTCGCTTCGAAAGAAATACGTCCAACTGACCAGCCCCACGGATTTCGCAGGGATTTATGAGGCCGCCGATCGAGCGATCAGCGAAATCTTGAATGATGAGGCGGACGAAGAAGCAGAGCTCACCTTTCACCTAAGTCCAGGCACGTCGCAGATGGCAGCGGTCTGGATCTTGCTCAGCGCCGGCAAATACGCAGCGAAACTGATTCAATCCTCGCCTGAGGCAGGCGTCGAGACGGTCACCCTACCCTTCGAGATCGCCGCAGAGCTGGTGCCAAACATGCTGAAGTCGGCGGATGCTGCGTTGACTCGGGCCAACGCGACACTCGCAGGTGGCTCGCTTGGTGAGTTCACCTACGAGAGCCCGGCGATGAATCGCTTGATGGCAAAAGCGCAGAAAGCGGCGCAGAGATCTGTGCCTGTGCTCATTGAAGGAGAGCCTGGCACCGAAAAGGTCCTACTTGCCCGCACCATTCATGACAACAGCCGCCGGGCCGAGGGCTCGTATGTGCAAATCAACTGTGGCGCTACCGCTGACGACGAGATTGCTGACCTGCTGTTCGGTGGCGACCGATTCGCAGGAGCGCTAGACCGTGCTCACAACGGCACTCTGTACATCGAGGAAATCGAATGCCTACCTCCAGACGCGCAGGCTCAGCTGCAGAACTATGTCGAGAATCAGACTGAAGATGATCCGCGGCTAATCATTAGCAGTCGATCAAACCTGTTGGAAAAAGTGGCCGATGGCGATTTCCGTGAAGAGCTTTTCTATTTGCTAGCTGTAATTGTCTTAAAGATACCTCCTGTTCGTGAACGCTCGGGAGATCTTAGTCGTCTGCTCGATCACGTAGTCGAGAAAATAAATGAGCAGAGCGGATCCGAACCGGGCTTTGTTGCCAAGAGTCTGTCACCGGCGGCGAAGAGCTTCCTTCTCCAGCAACGCTGGCCTGGCAACGTTCATGAACTGGAAAATACGTTGAGACGCGCTCTGATATGGTCCGATGGCGAAGAAATAAGCGAAGCTGACGTTTTGGATGCGTTACTGATTTCGGCCGGGCGAGGCGGCGCAGATAACGATATTCTAGGTCGTCCCATCGAAGATGGTGTGGATATACAAGAGCTCATCGGCGAAGTTGCAAGTCATTACATCGCACGTGCAATTGAAGCAGCTGAGGGCAATAGATCGCAGGCTGCCAAGTTGGTCGGCTTGCCAAGCTATCAAACGCTGACGAACTGGATGAAGAAGTACGACATTCCGAATTGAGCTGCCTAAATAGACCTAATCATCGAGCATGAAATCAAAGAACTTTGAAATTCTTCGCAACGGATGGCCAGAGCTCGCTGCTTTAGGCGCGTTCGCGGAAGCATATGCTCATCCGGATCCTGCGAGTGCGCTGGTCAAATTACGTTTGTTTGCCGAAAACCTCACCAAAGACCTGTACCGAGACTTGCGGCTGCCCAAGCCAGATCAGCCGACTTTCATTGACTTGCTGAAGAATCATGCCTTTGCAGCGATCACGCCGAAAGTGGTTCTGGACAAGTTGCACGCGATTCGAATCCACGGCAACAAAGCGGCCCACGGCGAATCTGTGAAGGCCCAGAAAGCGATATGGCTACTTCAAGAAGCCTACGATCTCGGGCGATGGATGTTTGTTCAATATGGCAACGGAGAGCGGGAATCTATTCCGCCGTTCAGTGACCCAGCGCCAAAGCCCGCGGCCGAAGGTACGGCTCAAAGTCGGCAGCGACGCCAAATCCTTGAAAAATTGGCCGCACAAGAAGCCCAGATGCAGGCGCTACTTGGTGAACTAGAAGAAACTCGCAAAGCGCAGAAGGTCGCAAAGAAGGAAGCCGAAGAGCTCAAATCTCTTGCCGCTTCGGCAAGCTCAACTGCCAACGCACTTGAGTTTAGCGAAGATGAGACTCGGACACGATTGATCGATAGCCAATTAGCTAGCGCTGGCTGGGATGTTGCTCTTGGTCTTGAAAGCACTGCGGAAGTCGGAAAAGAGATCGAAGTCGAGCATCAACCTACTGACTCTGGCCTCGGCTACGCGGATTATGTGTTGTGGGACGACAATGGCAATCCTCTAGCCGTTGTCGAAGCCAAGAAGACCTCTGTAGACGCGGAGCGGGGTCGGCAACAAGCAAAATTATATGCCGACGGCCTCGAGAAAATGCGGGGCTACCGGCCTGTGATCTTCTACACGAACGGATTTGATATATGGATCTGGGATGATGCCCAGGGTTTTCCGCCGCGGAAACTCTTCGGTTTTTACTCCAAGGACAGCCTGCAATACCTGGCCAACTTCCAGCGTGCTGAGCGAGAGCCGCTTGACACCATAGAGATTAACGAGACTATCGTTAACCGGCTCTACCAGATTGAAGCCATCAAGCGCGTTGGCGAGCGTTTTTCAGACAAACATCGCCGGGCTCTCATTGTTCAAGCGACTGGCACAGGGAAAACTCGCGTCGCCATTGCCCTGACCGATCTTCTCATCCGAGCTGGATGGGTGAAACGTGTGCTCTTCCTGTGCGATCGCCGCGAGCTACGAAAGCAAGCCAAGAACGCTTACAACGATTTCCTGTCCGAGCCCATTCGGATTGTAACGTCGCGGGTGAAACCGGACGCAAGCGAGCGAATTTTCCTTGCAACCTATCCGGCGATGCAAAAAGTCTTTCAGTCGTTCGACGTCGGCTTTTTCGATCTCATCATTTCCGATGAGTCTCACCGAAGTATTTACAACGTTTACGGAGATATTTTCCGTTATTTCGATTGTCACCAGATTGGTCTAACTGCAACGCCGGTTGATTTCGTGACCCGCAGCACGTTTCGCCTATTCGACTGCGAGGGTCAACTGCCAACGGCCAATTATGATTTGGAGCAGGCTGTTGACGATGAGTGGCTGACGCCATTTGAAGTGTTCGAACATACGACAGAGTTTCTGCGTGAGGGAATTACGCTTGACTCATTGACCAAAGAGCAAATTGAAGAACTCGAAGAACAGGGTGAAGATCCGTCTCAGTACGATTTCACATCGGAACAAGTCGACAAGATCATTTACAACAAAGACACCAATCGAGCGATCTTACGGAATCTGATGGAAAATGGCCTACGTGACGCAACAGACCAGGTTCCCGGCAAGAGCATTGTCTTTGCCCGAAATCACCAGCACGCCGTATTGATGCGGCAGTTGTTTGACGAAATGTATCCGCAATATGGCGGCAAGTTCTGCCAGGTCATCGATAACTATGACCCACGTGCCGAGCAGCTAATCGATGATTTCAAAGGCGAAGGGACCAACAACGACCTTACGATCGCCATATCGGTCGACATGCTCGACACAGGGATAGATATCCCTGAGCTTTTGAACCTTGTCTTTGCGAAGCCTATCAAGTCACCCGTCAAATTCTGGCAGATGATCGGTCGTGGCACCCGTCTTTGTGAGGATCTATTCGGACCAGGCGAAGACAAAACCATATTCCGTATTTTCGATCATTGGGGCAATTTCGAGCGCCATGAGATGGGTTACCGTCCTGCTGAACCGGTTCAGGGCAAATCCATGACCCAGCTCCTCTTCGAAGAGCGCCTATTGCTAGCCGAAACGGCGCTGCAGAAAAGTGAGATTAGCGTTTTTGAGATGGCCGTGGGGCTCGTTGCCGCGGACATTGCTGCGTTGCCCGATGAGTCGATAGCCGTTCGTGAGAAATGGAAGGAAATTCACTCACTTTCCGCGCCAGCTACACTCCAGACCTTCTCGCCTATGACGGTGGCCAGATTGCGGCAGGACATCGCTTCACTCATGCAGTGGCGCAACATTCGTGGCCGAGGCGACGCCTATGCGCTTGACCTGTTAGCGGCCCGTATGCAAAACGCTTTAATTCGCGGGTCTAGCAAGCTCGATGATCTAAAAGTGGAGCTGATGGATCGGCTAGCTGCTCTGCAAATGCACCTTAACCCTGTGCGTGAGAAAGCGGAAACGATAAAACTCGTTAAATCCGATGGATTCTGGAAAAAACCATCGATTCAGGCGCTTGAGGACGTTCGTCAGCCTTTGCGTGAAATTATGCACCACCGGGAGCGCGGCGGCGTGACATCGCCTCCTCCCAAAATCGTGGATATCACAGAGGATGAATCGACACTTCAATATGGCCGACGGTCTACAAGCCTAAGATCCGTTGATATGAAGGCGTATCAGCAAATCGTCGAAGCAGAGCTGAAGAAGCACTTTGATAAAGACCCGACTCTGCGGAAAATCCGTGCAGGAAAGCCAGTTTCTCACGCAGACATCGAGGCGCTTGTGTCACTAGTATTGACCCAAAGCCCAAACGCAAGCCGCGATGTGCTAGAGGACTTCTTCAGATCCACCGCGGAGCATCTGGAGTACGCCATTCGAACGATAATCGGCATGGAGTCGAAGGCCGTAGCAGAGAAATTTAGTGAGTTCGCTCGTAAGCATCCAAAGCTGACGGCGAAGCAGACCCGTTTTTTGGGCCTCCTACAGAATCACATTGCTCGTTACGGGTCGATCACTGTCGATCGGTTGTATGAGCAGCCGTTTACAGTAGTCGATGCGGACGGGATCGATGGTGTGTTCCAGACTGAACAAGAAATCGAAGATCTTCTCCGCGTTGTTCAAGTCTTCGGTCCGCCGGATAGCGAATCGGGCAAATCATTTACCAACGAAAGGCAAGAGAATTAATGGTTACTGGCGAACTCAAACGACGCATGGACACGCTCTGGACGGAATTTTGGCAGGGCGGAATCACTAATCCGTTAACCGTGATCGAGCAGATCACCTTCCTCATGTACGCGCGCTTGCTCGACATAAACGAGACGCGTGACGAGAAGCAGAAAAAACGCACTGGCAAGTCATTTGACCGGCGATTCAACGATGATGAACAAAGCCTTCGTTGGTCACAATTCCGCCATTTGGGTGCAGAAAAGATGCTGCCGAAGGTCCGAGATAAGGTTTTCCCGCATTTCAAATCTACCGCAGCAGGTGGCTCCGCATTCGCGGAATTTATGAAAGACGCACAACTTATGATTCAGAAAGAGACTCTTTTGGTCAAAGCGGTGAACATGATCAATGATTTGCCGTTAACAGAAGGTGACACAAAAGGCGACCTATACGAGTACCTGCTCAGCAAGCTGACAACCGCGGGTATCAATGGCCAGTTCAGGACGCCCCGCCACATCATCCGCCTGATGGTAGACATGCTGGAACCAAAGCCCACCGACATAGTCGGAGATCCCGCATGCGGAACAGGCGGGTTTCTCGTAAACGTGATGCAATATCTCCTCGAGACCCATACGTCACCTGAGGGAATACTGGAGGAGACCGATTCCGAAACTGGCGCGACCGAAAAGATCTTCACTGGCGACCTCCTGGAGGGCAGTCGCGAGCACATCCGCAATAGAATGTTCCACGGATTCGACTTTGACGCGACGATGCTTCGCATCGCAGCGATGAATCTTATGCTTCACGGCGTCGATAATCCGGACATTCACTACCAGGACACTTTAAGCCAGGGGTTCTCAGACCGATTTCCCAATGCAGCGAACGAGGGATTTGACGTGATTCTGGCGAATCCACCGTTTAAGGGCAGCCTAGATTTTGAAGACGTACATTCTTCACTACTGCGTCAAGTAAAGACAAAGAGAACAGAGCTCTTATTCGTCACTCTTATCCTCCGAATGCTAAAAACTGGCGGGCGGTCCGCAACAATAGTTCCCGATGGTGTCCTTTTCAATTCATCGGGTGCACATCAGGCACTTCGCAAACAGCTCTTGGACAATAATCAGCTCGAAGCGGTGATTTCGTTACCGAATGGCGCGTTCAGGCCGTATGCGGGCGTGTCGACCGGTATTCTTATATTCACTAAGGGTGGACGCACAGACGACGTATTCTTCTACGATGTTGAGGCGGACGGCTTTTCGCTTGACGATAAGCGTAATCCTACCGACGACAACGATTTGCCTGATTGCCTCGAGCGCTGGAGAAAGCGAAATCCGGAAAATGATACCGACCGCAGGGACAAAGCATTTTTTGTTTCGGCGAATGAAATTCGGAAATCAAATTATGACCTCTCGCTTGACCGATACAGAAAGCGAAATATTAAAGTCAAACAGTTCGACCCGCCGAAAATAATACTCGAAGAGATGAGACGAATTAACAATGAAATCGCGAACGACATAGCAAAACTTGACGGTATGCTCGGATGAGCGACGTCGTGCCGCTTGAAGAGGTCGTCGAAATAATGGGGGGCGGCACGCCCAGCCGATCAGTAAAGGAATATTGGGGAGGGCCGATTCCGTGGGCGACGGTTAAAGACTTCAAGTCGACAACTCTCGATTCAACAAGCGAGAGCATTACTCGCCAGGGAGTTGAAAACTCGGCAACAAATATTGTTCCCGCAGGAGCAATTATTGTTCCGACGCGCATGGCTGTTGGCAAAGCAGCAATTAGTGCCATAGACCTTGCGATCAATCAGGATCTCAAGGCGATCCTGCCGAATGAAAACGTCGACCGGCGGTTTCTTTTGCACTTTCTTCTGTCACAAGCATCCTTCTTGAAAAGCCGCGCTCAAGGCGCCACTGTAAAAGGCATTAAGCTCGATCTTCTTCGGTCTCTTCCATTCCCTCGCCTTCCCATAGAGGAACAGCGTGGGATCGCAGCAATAATGGACAAGGCCGCGTCTATCCGTAGCAAGAGCGAAAGAGCACTTGAGCTTGCCGATAACTTTTCGAAATCCGCCTACGTTCATATGGTTGGCCATGAACACCCTGATCATGAAAGTTGGATGCCAACACGACTCGAGCAACTCGCAGAGCATCACAAGGGTTCGATGCGCACTGGCCCTTTCGGAAGCGCGCTTCGGCATAGCGAGTTTGCCAATGAAGGCATCGCAGTGCTTGGCATTGACAACGCTGTTCAGAATCGATTCGCTTGGGGTGAACGGCGCTATATTACTCAAGATAAATACTCGGAATTGACGAGGTACCGCGTACTTCCTGGCGATGTAATTATTACGATAATGGGAACGACTGGGCGCTCAGCAGTAATTCCGGATAACATTCCAGAAGCAATAACTACTAAACACCTGGCAGCGATTACATGTGATAGTAAAAAAGTGTTGCCCGAATTCTTGTCTTTTGCGGTTCACTCCGACCCCTTAGTGATCGGTCAGATTGAACAGGCCAATAAAGGGGCAATCATGCAAGGATTGAATCTCGGCATTATCAAGAAACTTGAGATCAACGTTCCACCGCTAGACGCACAACGAGATTTCGTTCGTGTTCTCAAAAAGACGACCGAAATTAACAATAACTTTTCAACAGGTCTAGGAAGCGGCGATGACTTATACGCTTCCATATCTCAACACGTATTTTACGGCGAGCTGTAAGGAAATGATATGCGTCTAGACCGGATCGAAATACAGAACTTCAAGGGAGTTGGCCAGTTACAGACGTTGAAATTCAAGCCGATCACACTACTTTTTGGTCCGAACAGTGCCGGCAAGAGCACCATCCTCCAGGCCCTACATTATCTCCGCGAGATATTAGAACGGGGGAACACTGATCCGGACGTAACTATTGCGGGTGGGCTTATTGATCTGGGCGGCTTTGCAACACTCGTACATAATCATGAGCTTGACCGCAAGGTTCAAATCAACGTCACGTTTGACCTGTCGGAAGATCAGGATATTGAGGCCTTGCCTATTAATTCTGGCGCCTATGCCGGTAATCCAGAATTTGTCGAGTTGCCACTACGTTATCTGCTCGGTGAGAGCACTGAATTCCAAGACTATGCCGTCGTCCAAACGATATGTTTGGAACTATTAATAGAGTGGAGCGAATTGGAGCAGGCGTCATATGTGTCGCGTCTTGGAGTGAAATTAGACGACGAACATATAGCAGCTGTTGTCTCGTCACCGCAGGAAGGCAGGGCAACTCTAACGGACTTCAATTTTGCTCATCCTTTACTTCGCCGCGCAATCGAACCCGGCGGAGAGAACGACGAAGCCGATTTGTCCTCGCCGCTCGAAGATGAGGTTTGGAACCTCGCGAGAGAGGTCGCACTTGATCGTTCTTCGCCAGACACACCGGACGACAAACTTCGAATAGCGGTCGATACCGAAAACGGCGCATTGCCCGACCTAGATCGCGAACTCAATCTCGACATACGCGATCCGGACGTCAAAAAAGTTGAGCTGGAACAGAACACGCCGCGGGCCAATGGTCTGCGCCGATTGCTGAGTGAGTTGGTTCTCGGACCGACGAGGCTCGTTCGTGATTATCTGTCCGAAATGACCTACATCGGACCGTTGCGGGAAATACCAACTCGTGGCTATAGACCGCAGGCAACCCCCGACGAAAGCCGTTGGGCACATGGACTTGCCGCGTGGGACCTTCTTTACGAAGATGCCAAGGGGGAGTTGATAGACGAGGTGAACGGCTGGCTAGCGGACGAGAACAGACTGAATACAGGTTATCGAGTCGAGCGCGTGGATTTCAAAGAGGTTCCTATCCCAAGCCGCTTTCACCATGTCTTCGAGCGGGGCCTTAGTGACGATGATATCGGAGAGATTCAGGAGCTCTATTTCAGCTTGCAGATTCGAAGCGAAATTGCTCTTCGTGATTTCCAGAGAGGAATATTGGTCGCGCCTGGAGACGTCGGTGTAGGCATCTCCCAAATGCTGCCTGTCGTGATTGCCGCTCTGCGCAGAGCGAACGGCATTCTGGCGATCGAGCAACCTGAATTGCACATCCACCCTGCAATCCAAGTTGGCTTAGGAGATTTGTTTATACATTCGACGAGTGGCGATCCAAATAGCACTTTTGCTAGCAATTCGCTGATCATCGAGACGCACAGCGAGCATATTATGCTTCGGCTATTGCGTCGCATCAGAGAGGAGTACGAAGACGAACTACCGCCCGGTGTGCAAGGTTTAGGACCGGATGACCTTTGTGTGATCTACGTCGAGTCAGATGCTGACGGTGTCAGATTCGTACCACTCGAAGTAAGCAAGGACGGAGACTTTCTTGACCGTTGGCCTCAGGGCTTTTTTGACGAGCGCGCTGAGGAACTCTTTTGATGGCTCTTTGGCAAGAGTACGCCATAGAACCGTCGTTGTTCGAAGATTACCAGCAAGGACGCTACATCATCAGAGGTTTCGGCGTTGGTGAGGGGCGTCTAATTGCTGGATTTCCAAGGAAGTGGCAGCGGGCAATCAGGCGCCAGATGTCCGGGTACACCGATATGCAGAGAAAGGCTCTGACGGAACGCCTGATCGCGCTCAATAACGTAATAGTCGCACGCTCGCACCCCTATGATGGCGACAGAGATTGGCGCGAACAGGCTTTTGAATGCCATAAAGCGAACCCGTTTCACGCTCTCCTGTTGAATGGCACATACGCTGATGCAGCGGCAATTGATGCAACAATGGATGTCGACAATGAGGCCTTATGGGAAGCGAATCGCAGAATCAGCGTACCGCGGCAGGCGGAGGATCTTGGAAACACGCTCGCTTTTCTATTAGCCGAGTGTCGCGACCTAATAATCGCTGATCATGTTTTCAATCCGGGTGGAGGCACCAACGACAAGTGGCTTAACCCGATATGGTCACTTTCCTGTCGATGCGCACAAAATGAAAGTCTCCGCAGTATTACTGTGCATTGCCTAGACAAGGATCGAGACCCCTGGCCGGAAGGTCGATTCGTCGACGTATGCGGAAATAGGCTCCCAGAATTCCTACCGGCGGACGTGGTGTTGCGGGCCTGTCTGTGGCGCCAACGGGAAGGTGGGCTGCAATTTCATGAACGACTGATAGTGACTGACATTGGTGGGGTAGTAGTCGACCCAGGCATCGATGAAGGAAAAGCTGGCGAAACGTACGATCTAAGGCTCCTATCGGATACGGAAATCGGCTCGTATTTTGAACGATTCGATAAGACAACCGCAGAATACGACTTGGTCGACGAATGTGAAATCGTTGGATTGCGGAACAAATAGCGAATCGTTGCTATAGGCCAAAGAAAGAAAACGCTTAAAATTCTTTGTGTTGCAGCGCATATGTTGCGTGAACCGGGAAGGTTCGATATGCTCTACTGACCTCGACTGAGACGTGTGGCAGCGTGCCCTCCGGCCGCTGAGGGTGATCCGAAAACCACGCCGGTAAGTTGTAAATGAAGGCGAGACGCCCGATGGGACTTCATCCATCGCGGCCTTGCCTTTTTTTGTGGTGCAGTCCGCCTAACTGGAGGACCGCGTTATGCGCGCACCACAACTCAGTATTACTTACCTACACATATCGGATCTAAAGGCCGCGACACGGAATCCGCGAACGCATTCTGAGGATCAGATTCGCCAGATCGCTGACAGTATCCGGGAATTCGGTTTCACGAACCCGATCCTGGTCGATGCCGAGAATATTGTCGTTGCCGGCCACGGCCGCTTGGATGCAGCCAGACAAATAGGACTGGCGGAGGTCCCGACGGTCTGTATCGACCATCTGACGCAAGCCCAGCTGCGAGCCTACGCGATCGCGGATAACAAACTTGCCGAGAATGCGGGCTGGGACCGAGAACTACTGGCTCTTGAGCTCGAGTACATCACCGAGCTCGAGATCGATTTCGAACTTTCGCTGACCGGATTTGAGCCGCCCGAAATCGATATTCTCTTGACCGACACTCGGCTTGCAGACGACGATCCTGCCGACGAGATACCAGAAAGTGATACTGAGGAACCTGCGGTGACGCGGCCGGGTGATTTATGGCAGCTTGGCTCCCATCGGATCCTCTGCGCCGATGCTACGGACCCGAGCAGCTATTCCAGATTGCTCGGCGACAGCAAAGCCCAGCTCGTTTTCACTGATCCGCCCTACAACGTCCCAATTCAGGGCCACGTTTCAGGTTTGGGTGCGATAAAACACCGTGAGTTCACGATGGCCTCCGGCGAGATGTCACCTGCCGAATTCACCGAGTTTCTTAAAAATACATTTTCTCAGTTAGCGCGGAATACGACTGACGGCTCTATCCACTTTATCTGTATGGACTGGCGCCACATCGTCGAGATCATGATGGCCGGGCAAGCCGCCTACTCCGAACTCAAGAACTTGTGCATCTGGAATAAGAACAATGGCGGAATGGGATCGTTGTACCGGTCGAAGCATGAGCTGGTGTTCGTCTTCAAGAGCGGAACGGCACCGCATATCAACAACGTCGAGCTTGGTCGACACGGACGTTACCGGACCAATGTTTGGGATCATCCCGGGGCGAGCTCGTTGCGAGAAGGCAGAGACGAGGAGCTCGCAATGCACCCAACGGTCAAACCGGTTGCGTTGGTCGCTGATGCGGTCCTCGATTGCTCGGAACGAGGTGCGATCGTCTTAGATTGCTTCGGCGGCAGCGGCTCTAGCCTGATTGCAGCGGAGCGTACCGGACGGCGAGGCTACCTGATGGAGCTCGATCCTGCCTACGTCGACGTCACCCTGCGACGATTCGAAAAGTCCTTCGGCACGTCGGCAATACACGTTAACTCTGGAGCTTCGTTTACAGAACTAGCCCAGAATCGCGCTGTGGAAGCGGCTGAAGACCTGGATACGGCTCGCAAGGAAGCGTGCAATGGCTGACAAAGACGCGAAAGACTATAAGGTCGGCTACGGGAAGCCGCCGAAGGACACGCAGTTCAAGAAAGGCCAGTCCGGTAATCCGGCCGGTCGGCCACCACGTAGCCGCAACATGAAGCGGCTCATGGAAGAATTGCTCGATGAGACGGTCGAGGTCACCGAAAACGGCAAGCCGTTGATACTCTCGAAGCGAGAGGCACTGCTTCGCCGACTGTATGCGGACGCAATTCGCGGCGATGCTCAGGCCATGAGGCAACTTCTCGGGATCTTGGCAAAGTACTCCGGTTTGTTCGACCGGTAATTCAATGGTCGGGTACGGCCGATTCGGTCGAAAGCTACTCGACTTTCTTGCCACGGCAAGCGTCAATGGGCTGTGTCGAATTCCAGCCTGGACAGCCTTTTAGCCGAGATCGGATCACTCGCGTACACGGACCTGAAAGTCCGTTACGAAGAGGTCATCGATCGGCCACCACCACCGCGCCTCAGCCAGGATCTGCTCCGGCGGGCCCTCGCGTATCAGATTCAGGCTAGCCGGATTGGCGGGCTATCTCACAAAGTCGAAAAACTGCTGCGGGCTGCCAGCACGCCTAAAGCCGACAAGGAAAACCAGCGGCTAATTGCTGGCACGCAGCTCATCCGCGAGTGGCAGGGCCAGATGCACGTCGTTGACATCCTCGAGAACGGTTATCGGTGGCGCGACGAACGATTCGCCAGTCTGTCCGCAGTCGCTCGGAAAATCACGGGGACACGGTGGTCCGGCCCGAGATTTTTCGGGCTGACTGGCAGCGGCAAGACATGAACAGCGTTCGATGTGCCATCTACACGCGCAAGTCCTCCGAGGACGGACTGGAACAGGAGTTCAACTCGCTAGACGCGCAGCGTGAATCCTGCGAGGCCTACGTAAAAAGCCAGAACTCACTCGGTTGGCAGGTCATGCGCGACCGTTTTGACGATGGGGGCATCTCTGGGGGCACGCTGGAGCGGCCTGCGCTGCAGCGGCTTCTGGCGGCGCTCGAAGCCAATCGAGTCGACATCATTGTCATATACAAGATCGACCGCCTCACTCGATCGTTGACGGATTTTGCGAAGCTGGCGGAGCGCTTCGACGAGCTCAAGGTATCTTTTGTGTCGGTGACACAGCAATTCAATACGGCGACGTCGATGGGTCGACTGATGCTGAACGTGTTGCTTTCATTCGCGCAATTCGAACGGGAGATCACTGGCGAGCGCATCCGTGACAAGATCAGTGCTTCAAAACAAAAAGGCATGTGGATGGGCGGTATCGTGCCGCTCGGTTATGACCTTGCTGATCGATCACTGCACGTAAATGCAAGCGAGGCAGAGACAGTCCTGCAGCTGTATGAGACTTACCTCGAGGTTGGAAACGTGACTACCCTTTATCGCGAGGCCAAGGCGATCGGCTTCCGGACGAAAACTCGTGTTCGGCCAGACGGAACAATCGCCGGCAATCGCGAGCTCAGCCGTGGACATTTGCATCGCATCCTCAGTAACCCGCTCTATCGTGGCGAAGTCGTTCACAAGGGCAAGCGCTATCCGGGACTACACGAACCTATCGTTGACCAAACGCTCTGGGGGCGCGTCCAGGACTCGCTCGCCGCCAATCGGGTTGGCCAACGGTCACGAGAGACTGCAACTCACACGAGCCTGCTCGCCGGCCTTCTTTACGATGTCTCAGGCGGCCGGTTTGTGCCTTCTCACACCAGCCGACGACAAAAACGGTATCGCTACTACGTCCAGGCCCCGAGCGACGAAAAAGATGCTTCACTGAATCACTCTGCGCAGCGTATACCAGCAGACCAGATCGAGAAGCCAGTCAAAACTGCAGTCCTGGATGTCCTCACTTCGCCTGAACAGCTCACAGATGCTCTTGGCCGAGAATTCAACGCGGCTGAGCTACGGAGCCTGGTCTCGAAAGCAAGGAAGTTTGCCGGACAGCTGAAGAAAGCAGGGACGCGCGATTGGCGCGAGTCCCTGTCAGGTGTGCTTGAAAAAGTCACGCTTGGCACCGGCCAGATACGACTTCGCATTTCAAGGCCCGGCTTGATAGATTGGCTTGGAGCGCTCCCCCACTCGCCGTCAGTTAGCAACAAAGATTGGATTTGCGAAATACCTTACGAGCTACGCAACCGAGGTCAGCAGCTGCGCATCGTGCCGAGCGCGTCAATCCAGAGGTCTGGTTCAGGACCAGACCCCACCCTAATCAAGCTGCTCCGGCGAGCCCACGATTGGCGGCGGCAGCTGGAAACTGGCCGATCCCAGTCAATAACGGACTTGGCGGCAACGAACGGCGTGAACCCTTCCTATTTCACCCGGGTATTACGGCTCGCCTACCTGGCCCCCGACATCGTCGAGGCGATCGTTGCGGGGCGGCAACCGTCCGAGCTGACAGCTAATAGGCTGGTTCGCATACACGACGTGCCCATCGACTGGCCCGGCCAACGCGAGCATCTGGGCTTCCCCGCCGTCTGATCCCGTACTACGGAAAAGCGCGGCAGAGACTTTCACCAATTGGTCGCGAGAATACCGTCTGACAGCCCCGAGGCGGTCCGACAAACCTACCGAAATGGCTCAGAACCCCCGGAAATAAAAAGGCATTCGACAGTCTCCGGTTAGAGACTAATCGAATGCCTGACTTACTGGCGGAGAGGGTGGCAAGAAT
>Ga0255052_10001937_pt1 | contig 15142 bp, 10 predicted proteins | sample JV7_2_21_MG_FD_188632 | JGI IMG/M metagenome (GOLD analysis project Ga0255052, IMG submission 188632) | Seawater microbial communities from Jervis Inlet, British Columbia, Canada - JV7_2_21 | ecosystem: Environmental > Aquatic > Marine > Inlet | place: Canada: British Columbia | collected...
CCAGATGCACGGACTGGTTGTTGTTGATGAGAATAAGAACGTTCTGCGACCGTCAATAATCTGGTGCGACAGCAGGGCGGTACAAATTGGTGAGCAGGCTGCCAGGGACATCGGCGGCGATAAGTGCCTCAAGAAGCTGTTCAACTTGCCGGGCAACTTCACCGCGTCGAAGCTCAGATGGATCAAGGAGAATGAGCCCGAGCTGTACGAGAAGATTCACAAGATAATGCTGCCCGGCGACTACATCGCGATGAAGATGACGGGCGAAATAAAGACAACGCCCTGTGGTTTGTCCGAAGGGATAATGTGGGATTTCGAAGGCGATGGATTGGCCGATTTCGTGCTCGACAACTATGGCATCTCGGGCGATCTTATCGGCGAGACGGTACCGACGTTTTCCATCCAGGGTGAGCTGACTGGTGCCGCCGCGGACGAATTGGGATTGAAAGCCGGGACGAAGATTAGCTACCGTGCGGGGGATCAGCCTAACAACGCTCTGTCGCTCAGCGTCCTCGAACCCGGTGAAATCGCAGTCACAGCCGGGACCTCCGGCGTGGTCTATGGAGTCGGTGACAAGAAGAACTACGACCCTCTCTCGCGGGTGAACGTGTTCGTGCACGTCAACCATTCGGCGGCTGATCCCAGGTACGGGGTACTGCTGTGCCTCAACGGGACGGGGATCCTCAATAGCTGGCTCAAGCACAATTTCGTAGCCGGCGACCGGATCGATTACGAGCAGATGAATGAGTTGGCCGCAGAAGTGCCGGTCGGTTCCGAAGGATTGGTCATTCTCCCCTATGGAAACGGTGCAGAGCGTACCCTGGAGAACAAGAACATCGGCGCCTCCGTCTACGGATGGAACTTCAACGTTCACAAGAAGGCGCATTTTCTGCGCGCCGCCCAGGAAGGAATCGTCTTTGCCCTGAATTACGGCCTCAGCATCATGCGCCAGATGGGGATCGAGCTGACCACGGTCAAAGCGGGCGACGCCAACATGTTCCTGAGCCCGCTGTTCGCCGAGGCCTTCGCGACCGTCACACAGGCTACCGTCAAACTCTACAACACCGACGGCTCGCAAGGCGCCGCGCGCGGGGCGGGAATCGGAGCTGGGCTTTACAGTGGCCCCGACGATGCGTTCGTGGGCCTCGAGCCTGTCAGAACTGTCGAGCCTAATGAAGAACTTGCTTCTGCGTACAAGGAAGCTTATGAAAAATGGGAAGACGTTTTGAAGCAGCAATTGAAAGTGTGAATCGTATCTCGTGAAACTTTAAGTGCGAGCTATCAGAAAGGGGCAGCAAAATGGCAGAGTACTTTCCCGGCGTAAAACAGATAAAATATGAGGGGCCCGACTCGAAGAATCCTCTTGCATTCAGGCATTATGTTCCAAATGAGGTTGTCCTTGGCAAAACGATGGCCGAACATCTGCGTTTTGCGGTTTGCTACTGGCATACTCTCAAGAACCTCGGTGGAGACCAGTTTGGGCCGGGCACCATTATTCGTGACTACGATAATTCATCCGATCCGATGGAAGTTGCGGACATGACCCTGGGGGCGGCCTTCGAGTTCTTTACAAAGTTGGGTGTCGGTTTCTGGTGCTTCCATGACAGGGACATTGCGCCCGAGGCGGACGACCTGGCCGAGACCAACAAACGTCTCGACAAGATCGTTGCCAAGGCCAAGAAGCTTCAGGCCGATACGGGAGTCAAGCTGCTTTGGGGCACGACAAACGCCTTTTCACATCGCCGGTTCATGGCCGGCGCCGGCACCAATCCGTCGCCGGAGGTCTTCGCTTACGCTGCAAGTCAGATTAAGAAAGCCCTCGAAATAACAAAAGAGCTTGGCGGAGCCGGTTATGTCTTCTGGGGCGGACGTGAAGGTTACGATACATTGCTCAATACCGATATGAAACGTGAGCTGGACCACATGGCTCTGCTCCTGCAATTGGCGGTTGATTACAAGAAAAAGATAGGTTTTGAGGGCCAGTTCTATATCGAGCCAAAGCCGAAGGAGCCGACGAAGCATCAATATGATTCCGATGCGGGCAGTTGTTTCGCGTTCCTGCAGAAATACGATCTGCTCGGCGACTTTAAGTTGAACATCGAGGCCAACCACGCGACACTGGCCGGGCACGATTTTTGCCACGAGCTGGCATTCTGTGTGGCCAACGGCATACTTGGCTCGGTCGATGCAAATCGAGGCGACATGCTTTTAGGCTGGGACACGGATCAGTTTCCGAACGACGTCTACGAAACGACACTCGCTATGTACATAATTCTCAAGGGCGGCGGTTTTACAACCGGCGGCCTCAATTTCGATGCACACGTGAGACGTCAATCGATAGACCCGGTCGATCTTTTCCACGGTCATATAGGTGCGATGGATGTCTTTGCAAGGGGACTGAAGAACGCCGCAAAGATGATCGAGGACAAGACTCTCCAGAACGCTGTTGACCAGCGCTATCGCGGTTGGGGTCAGGAGCTTGGCTCCAAGATTGAAGGCAGACAGGCTGGATTTGAAGAGCTTGAGGCTTACATCCTTGAGAACGGCGAGCCGGAGCTTCAGAGCGGCCGCCAGGAGATGCTCGAAAATCTCCTGAATGATTACATCTAAACCGAATCCGTATCCGTTAGAGTGTGCCGTGCTTGCCAAACGCGAGACCGCCAAGGCCGATAGATTCAACAGCCGTTATGACCCTTGCTATCGAAACAAATGGACTGACCCGCTGCTTTGGTGATCTGCGCGCAGTGGAGGATCTCGACTTGCGCGTCGAAGCCGGGAAGTTCTATGGTTTTCTCGGCCCCAACGGCGCGGGAAAATCGACCACTATCAAAATGCTTACAGGTCTGCTGGCCCCGACGAACGGCACGATGCGCATCCTGGGCGAGCAATTGGATGACCCCGACAAAGCCAGGCGGATCAAGCGGCGTGTGGGCGTCGTCCCGGAGGAGCTGGCTCTGTTCGACAACCTGACGGGGAGTGAATACCTGACCTTCATCGGCCGCATGTATAAGCTGCCTGCCGAAACGGTCGACGAACGCTCGCGGGAGTTATTGGCCATGATGGATCTGGATAACGAAGAGAAGAAACTCACCCTTGAATACTCGCATGGGATGAAGAAAAAGCTCACCCTCGCGGCGGCGCTGATTCCGAACCCGGACCTGTTGTTTCTCGACGAGCCGTTTGAAGGCGTGGATGCTGTGGCCTCTCGCGTTCTGCGGGACACATTGAAACTTTGTGTGCAGCGCGGCGCCACGGTGTTCCTGACGTCGCATGTTCTGGAAATCGTGGAAAGGCTCTGCACGGACGTCGGGATTATTGCCGAGGGCAAGCTCGTATATCAAAGCTCAATGGACGAGATTCGCGCCGCCGGCTCGCTGGAGGAACGGTTCCTGGAAGCAGTCGGCAGCGACCAGGTGGAGCAGCAAAAACTGAGCTGGCTGGAGGATTAGATGGACTGGAGCCAACTTCACACAATCGTCTGGCTTCGCTGGCGTCTGACCCGAAATCAATGGTCCCGCAGCGGTAGGTTCAATGCCGTGCTGACCATGATCGCCGTGTGGGTCGGATTCGTCATCGCAGCGGCGGGAGGGCTCGGCGGCGTGCTGGCGGGCACTTTTGCCCTGGCGAAAGCAGAGCCTCCGGTCATGCTGCTCGTGTGGGACCTGATCATCGGGGCGTTTCTGCTTTTCTGGATGACTAGCTTCGTCAGCGAACTCCAGCGATCCGAGACAATCGATATCGGCCGGATGATGCATCTGCCGGTCTTGCTGAAAGACATTTTCCTGGTGAATTACCTTGCCTCACATCTGACCTTGAGCATTATTCTTTTCCTGCCCGCGATGCTCGGCCTGTGTCTGGGACTGATCCTCGGTGGGCGGTGGTCAATGATCTTGATGTTTCCGCTGGTGCTCGGCGCGGTCTTCATGGTCACGGCCTGGACCTATTGTCTGCGCGGATGGCTGGCCGCGCTGATGGTGAACAAGCGGCGGCGCCGAGCCATTGTCGCCGGGGTCACCTTTGGGTCCATCTTGCTCATCCAGCTTCCGAATATCCTCAGCAACCTAATGCGTGCTCGCGACCGGCATCGGCCCCGGACGGTAGAATCAGCGCCGGCGGACGAAGAGACCGCCGCCCGTCTTGCCGACGGCGGCAAGCCTCGCCTTTCGCCCGCAGTTCTCGCAGTGCATAAGTGTGTGCCATTCCTCTGGGTGGGCAACGGGGCTATGTCACTGGCTGGAGGCAATGTCTGGCCCGCCGTTTTGGGCGCCGCCGGTGCGTTCGGCATTGGGGGACTGGGCCTGAGGCGTGCGCACAAGACCACTCTTGGTTTCTACCGGGGACAGGCAACGAGCAAGAAGCCCACGGAAGAACCTAAGGAGGTCAAGGTCGCCGCTGCAAGGAGGGGTCTGTTCGAGAGAAGTCTGCCGGGTGTTCCCGACGAAGCGATGGCGCTCGGGTCGGTATTCTTTCGCTCTCTGACGCGGGCGCCGGAAGTGAAAATGGCGATGGCGACCAATTTCATAATGCTGCTGTTTTTCGGGGCGATGGTCTTGCTGCGGCGTTCGTCTACCCACGGCGATCAGTTCAAGCCGTTCGTCGCCACCGGTGCCGTCGTTTTCACATTTCTCGGCGTGATCCAGCTCATGTTCAATCAGTTCGGCTTCGACCGGGGCGGGTTTCGCCAGCTCGTTCTGCTCCCGGTGCCTCGAAAGTGGGTGTTGCTGGGAAAGAATCTTGCTTTCATGCCGGTTGCCCTCGGCATGGGCGTGACCGCCCTGCTACTTGCCACACTCGCCTTGCGTATTACGCCGATCGTCTCGCTCGCCGCCGGCTTTCAGTTGGTGACGGCCTTCCTGCTGGCCAGTATGGCGGGAAATCTTCTGTCGGTGCTCCTTCCTCACCATGTTGCTCAGGGGTCACTAAAGCGGACAAAAAGATCTGCGACGACAACGCTGCTGGTCTTCGTGTCGCGTTTGCTGTTTATGGCGGTGATGGCTGTGCTGTTTATTCCTCCGGGCCTGGGGTTGCTCATATCCCGTGTCGGCTGGTTGCCTGCCGCGTCCGTGAACCTCTTGTTCTCGGCGCTGTTGGCGGGATTGTTTGGCCTTTTGTACAGGCTTAGCCTGGTTCCTCTAGGCGAGTTGTTGCAGCGACGTGAACGGCGAATACTCGAAGTGGTTACTAAAGAGGTGGAGTAGCCCCGTGCGGCACGACGATCATGGGCCAGTCAGGCTAAATGATCAGCATTGCGTCGCCGTAGGAGTAGAAGCGGTATCGCTGCTCGATAGCGTGGTCGTAGGCGGCGAGTACATTTTCCAGCCCTGCAAAGGCCGCTACCAGTGCTAATAATGTGGATTTGGGCAGGTGGAAATTCGTTATCATCGCATCGGCTATCTTGAATTCGTAGCCGGGCGTTATGAACAACTCCGTCGCTCCGCGGGTTGCCTTAATTTCCGAGCCGACAGCGACTGTCTCAAGGACTCGCATCGAAGTTGTGCCTACGGGGATTATTCGCCTGCCCTCATTTGCGGCCGCTTCTATTATCCCGGCATTTTCTTCGTCGATGCTGAATTGCTCGCTGTGAATCCTGTGATCTTCGAGGTGTTCGGCGGCGACCGGCTTGAAGGTCCCCGCTCCGACGTGCAGCGTGATGAATGCGAAACGAATGCCGGCGTGCTTCAGTTGCTCGATTAGCGTCTCGGTGAAATGTAGCCCGGCGGTCGGCGCCGCGACTGCTCCGGCTTTGCGGGCGTACACCGTTTGATATCGCAGTTCGTCGTCGGCCGCCAACCCCGGCGCGCCGGGGTCTCGCTTGATATACGGAGGCAGCGGCGGAAAGCCGATTCTCTCAAGCACCGTCCGGGCGTTGCCGTCGATGGCGAGTTTGAGCTTGCATCTGCCGAAATCTGTCTTTTCGAGCAGTTCAGCGGTGCAAAAATCGCCATCTGCTCTATCCTTCAAATGCAGTTGCTCGCGGGGCTTAACCTTGCGGGCGCCTTTTAGATACACGGTCCAGATCCCATCGGCGTTTTCGTCCAGGAACAATCCTTCGAGTTTGGCGCCGCTGCAGCGCCGGGCAAAAAAGCGAGCGGGCACGACTTTCGTATCGTTTAACACGAGGCAATCGCCCGGGAAAAGGAAATCGCCGAGCCGCCGAAATAGACTGTCCAGGGTGCCGGCCCCGGAGCGATTTAGTACAAGCAGTCGCGAGTCGCTTCGGACTCTCAGAGGCTGTTGAGCAATCAACTCGGGCGGCAAGTCGTAGTTTAGCTCTTCCGTCTTCATGACCAGACGTTATCAGACGACCGGCGAAATGACAAAAAAAAATTGACCGGATAACAAGCCAATTCGGGCGATACGAAATTTCCCACCGAAGTGTTCCTATGCGCGGGACGATACAGATGACATGAATCCAACTTAAACAGAAGGCTTTTTCGAAGGTGATGGAGATGGCTGCGACAAAAAGTTTTGAGAGAGATGCGAGTTCAATTGCTGCTCTAGGAAGACACGAACTTGAGAGACGAATCAAGAATTTCAGAGGTCGATTCAGGTTGGATTTCACCGAAGACTACCTCAACCGCCTGAGCGTGGACAGGTTGAGACATATCCTCCTGGCTGCTGTGATCAACGCCAGACCACACAACTAGGCTCTGTCGGAAGGCTCGATCTGGCTTCGAGCGGCTTATTTTCCGCCTGGCTGCATCTCCGCCGGCGGCGGACATCGACGATAAAACCAATATCGCCTGCTTCGCCGTCTTTGCCAGGCGAAAAACCGTTTCCTCTCGGGCCGACGACGGAGTCTTCCGAAAGAGCCTATCGTATTTTCACCGGAAGAACCGATATTTTCCTTGACGTGGACGTGCCTAATGTGGTATGTATTAGGATCAGTGAAATTAATATGTTCGAGGATATTCCGGCAAGCGGAATTCCTGCCTGCGTACCGTTCTCACCTGCGATTTGGCCCGCAGGCTGTATCCCGTGACCGATGGAGGTGGCCTGTATGGCTATGGTGATTGCAATAAGGGCAAATTCCCGCAAAACACTGTCAAGACGGGGAATTGCCTTGGTGTCATTTCAACGTACCCTTTCTTGAAGGAGGATCAATATGTCTATGAAATTGACTTGTTTAACCTTCATTGCCCTGGTGCTGGGCCTCATCGGCAGCGCCTCGGCGGATCTGGTCGTGCACTGGGCGTTGGAGGACGGCTCCGGGACCACTGCGGCCGACTCCTCCGGCAACGGCAACGACGGGACGTTCAATGGCGCTCCCGAGTGGGTCGAAGGCAGGATCGGCGGAGGCCTGCACGTCCGTGGCGACTCTGATCAAGACTATGTCGTCTATACCCTGCCCGGCGGGCCAACGGTCTGGGAAACCGGCACAATTGCGATATGGGTCAAGCTCGACAGCCTGGGCCAAGACCAGTACAGCAGCCCTTTCACCAACCACACCCCCAACAGTGCCGGCATTCAGTTCGACGTCGATGGGGGAACTCCGGGAGAGTTCCGCCTGAATCCCGGCGGGCAGTTCTTCGGCCCGGCCACGTTAGACTGGACTCATCTGGCCCTGACCTTCGAGGGCGGCAATGCGACGTTCTACTACAACGGCGAGGAGGCCACGACCGCGACGATGAGCGATTCGCAGAGGACATTCAACGAATTCGCCATCGGCCTCAACAGGAACCACACAAACTGGGTGGCCGCCATCATTGATGAGCTTCGAGTCTATGATCATGCCCTGACAGCGGACGAGATTCAGGCGATCATGGTCAGCGGGGCCGGCAGACTGCCGCTCGCACGCAGACCCGATCCGGCCGATGGTGCGACACTTGAGCAAACCTGGGTGAGTCTGATCTGGGGGCCGGGAGATGGCGCGGTCTCACACGATTTGTATTTTGGGACGAACGTCGACGACGTCAGCGCCGGCGCTGAGGGGGCTTTTGTCGGCAATCTGGCGACCACCCAGCAGGTGGTTGGTTTCCCGGGCTTTCCGGCGCCGGAGGGATTGCAGCCCGGCACAACGTACTATTGGCGCGTCGACGAGGTCAACGATGCCGATCCCAACAGCCCCTGGAAGGGCAAAATCTGGAGCTTCGCAGTTCCACCGAAGACCGCGTACAACCCTGACCCCGCTGCGGACACGAAATTCGCGCTGACGGATGTGACCTTGAGCTGGACGCCCGGTTTTGGAGCGAAATTGCATCATGTCTACCTCGGCGACAACCTCGACGAGGTGAGCAATGCCGCGGGCGCCATGCCGTTGCCGGAGCCGACTTTTGCCCCCGGAGCGCTCGATATGGAGAAGACTTACTACTGGCGCGTCGACGAATTCGATGGTGCCGCCACCCATAAGGGCGATGTCTGGAGCTTCACTACGGTGCCCGAGATAGCGATTACCAACCCGGATTTGTTGGGTTGGTGGATGCTGGACGAAGGCGGGGGCACCACGGCGGTGGATTGGTCCGGCCACGGCGGCCATGGCAGTTTCGTCGGTGAGCCGCAGTGGGCAGACGGATACCAGGGTACGGCACTGGAATTCAGCGGCAGTGGAAATTACGTCGACTGCGGCGAAGAAGCAGGCGCAGGCGTCACAGCCGATTTCACCATCTCCGCATGGGTCAAGCTGGAAGCCGGCAACGCCGGCCACTATGGCGGCATCGCAGGGAAACTAACGCGCGTCGGCGGAGCCGATTATCATGGCTTTGCTCTTGTCAGGTATGACACCAATGTCTTTCGCCTGTGGGTCTCCGACGGCGACTCGGCGCAGATCAATGGATGGGCCAGCAGCGACGCGCTGTACACGGATACCAACTGGCACCACGTCACAGGTGTTCGTGAGAGCCGAACCAACATGCTCTATGTGGACGGAGTTATGCAGAGCGAAACGACAATGACGGACTTCGTTCCAAGTGCGGATTTTTTCCATATAGGAAGACAATACGGCCACCTGGACGACAGATACTTCCACGGCAAGATCGACGACGTACGGGTTTACAGCAAAGCGCTGACAGATGCTCAGATTGCTGATGTTATGCTCGGCAACCCAAAGATGGCCACAAGTCCCGTGCCCGATCGTGATGCCTTGCTGGACATGCGCGACATAAGCTCGTTGAGCTGGTCGCGAGGCAGCACGGCTTTATCACATGACGTTTACTTCGGTACCGATAGAGACGCTGTCGCCGGCGCCGACAATGGTGCACCCGAGTTCCAGGGCAATCAGGCCGGGACAAGCTTGTCGCTCGCCTCTCTGGTCGAGTTCGGTGGCGGCGACTACTACTGGCGAATCGACGAGATCGAGGCCAGCGGGACAGTTCATGCCGGCACGGTCTGGAAGTTCACGGTGCCGGACCACCTGATTGTGGACAACTTAGAGTCCTACAATAACATTGACCCACCCGATGCCACCAGCAACAGGATATTCGACAACTGGATTGACGGCTTCGGAACAATGACAAACGGCGCGCTGGTCGGCAATGATCTGCCGCCCTATGCCGAGCAGAGTGTCGTCCAAAGTGGCAACCAATCGCTTGTTTACAGCTACGACAATGCCGGTAAGACCTCTGAGGCAACTTTGACACTGGAAAAGCGCGATTGGACCGTCGAAAGTGTGATGAAGCTTTCACTGTGGTTCAGGGGCGCTTCTGGCAATGCGGCCGATAGAGTGTTCGTGGCTCTCAACGGTACAGCCGTCGTGTATCATGACGATGCTGCTGCAACCCAGCTTCCCGGATGGAACGAATGGGTCATCGACCTTGGAACGTTCGGCGTGGACCTTGCCAATGTAGATTCGATCACCATCGGCATCGGCACGAAGAACAGCCCGGCTGCCGGTGGCGCAGGCACAATGTACTTTGACGAAATTGGGCTGATTCGGTAACCTAGCCTCTAATGGTGGAAGCGGCGCGAAGTTGAGCAGTCGCATGTTTGGAATTCCGGGCCTGCACTGATTGACTGGGTGCAGGCCCCGCTTGTTTGTGGCTTGAGAAGATGTAGAGATCAAATATCAGTTCTGTTTTACCGCAGAGCGTGCAGAGACCGGAGAGAGTCCTTACTTTAGTTATTTCTCTGCGATCTCGGCGGTTAATTCGTCAATCTTGTTGTATTTTGCATTTTGATTTTTCTACGCCTGGATCGTCCTGAGGCTTGACAACATTTCCTGTGCAGCTTATGCTAGTTCATTTCTCGTTTTTTCCGCTTTGAATGAGGACTTTTGGACTATGCAGGAGAAGATAGTAACGCGCTTTGCACCGTCGCCGACGGGCTATTTGCACGTAGGCGGCGCCAGAACGGCCCTTTTCAACTGGCTCTGGGCGCGGCGCGCCGGCGGCACTTTCATACTCCGCATCGAAGACACGGACCAGAAACGAAATACGCCGACCGCAGCACGGCAGGTCATGGACGACCTGAGATGGCTCGGGATCGAGTGGGACGAAGGCCCCGAAGCCGGCGGAGACAATGGGCCGTACATGCAGTCTCAGCGAAGAGATATCTACGATAAATACGTAAAGGAATTGCTCGATAAAAGACAAGCCTATTACTGCTTCGAGACGGCCGAGGAGCTTGATGCGCTCCGCAAGCAAGCCGAGGTGCAGAAACAGGGTTTCGTTTATCGGCGGCCGGCAGAGTTCCCCAGCACCGAAAATGCCGAGAAGGCCCGCGCCCAGGGCCGGCCTGTAACGGTTCGCTTTGCCGTGCCGAATGAGTCTGTGGCGGTGCAGGATATAGTGCGCGGTGTCATCACTTTTGCGGCCGGTGAAATTGGCGACTTTATCATTCGAAAAAGCGACGGCTTTCCCACGTACAACTTTGCCTGTGTGGTCGATGACCGTTTGATGAATGTCACGCACATAATCCGCGGCCAGGAACATCTCAACAATACGCCCGGCCAGCAGGCTCTATGGCAGGCCCTGTTTCCGGATACCCCGCTGCCCAAATATGCTCACATGTCCGTCACCGTCAGTGACACCGGTGGCAAACTCTCCAAACGCGAACGCCCGAAAGCCCTTCGCACCGCAATCAAGCATGCCCTGAGCACAGCCGAAGGGACGAAGCAGGACCCCGCGATTGCGCGGGAGCAGGCTCCCCCTGCGAAAACAGGGGTCGATCTCGACAGACTCGCCGAAGCCGGTGGCATTGCCCGTGAGCAGCTCGATTCTTTCATCAATGGGGACACCACACAGGACATGCCCATCGTCGGTGCGATGGCTCAATATCTTGGCGTTGCCCTGCCGGAGATCAACATCGTTGACTTTTTCAAGAGCGGTTATTTGCCAGAGGCGATGGTGAATTTTCTTGCACTCCTGGGGTGGAACCCCGGTGACAATCGCGAAATCATGGCGCTCGACGAGCTGATTGAAGCCTTCGATCTTACGCGACTGGCAAAGGCCAACAGCTTGTTTGATCGCCAGAAGCTTCTGGCATTCAACACCGAGCACATGCGCATGGTGCCCGAAAAGAAGCGTCTCCAGCACTTCAAAGATTATCTGAGACAGATCCAATCTCCCGTGACTTCCGAAGATGATCAGCTCCTTTTAAGAATCGTCAAACTTTGCGAAGGGGCGCGTACGCTGGCTGATATCGAGCGCAAGTGCAGATTTCTGTTTCTGGACAACGACGAGATCAAATACGATGACAAAGCAGTCAACAAGGTTTTGCTCAAAAGCGATGGTCTGGGCGTCCTGGCAATTGTCCGCGATAAGCTCGCTGCAATGAATGAGCTCACAGAGCAGGCTATAGAGAACATGCTCCGCTCGTTGGCCGGGGAAAGGCAGGTAGGTCTCGGCAAAGTCGCTCAGCCTTTGCGCGTGGCTATCTGTGGGACTACTATCAGCCTGCCGATCTTCGATTCGGTTGAAATGCTGGGCAAAGAGAACGTCCTGGCAAGAATTGCCAATACACTGAGGGAATTTGGAACACACATTAATGGGGAGCAAACATAGATATGTCACTACTTGTAACAGGCTCTATAGGAATTGATACGGTTAAGACGCCTTACGGTGTCAGCAAGGATTGTCTGGGTGGCTCGGCGGTTTATTTCAGTATGGCGGCGAGCCTTTTTTCGCCGGTCAGGTTCGTAGGCGTCATCGGCTCGGATTGTCCGTTTGATCTGGCTGAGGTTTTTGCCGACAAGGACGTTGATCTGACAGGTCTGGAAGTGCGACAAAAGAGCAAGACGTTCCGCTGGGCCGGCACATACAGCGACAACTTGGATGAAAGGACGACAGATTACGTTGAGCTCAATGTCCTCGCAGAGGCGCCGCCCAAGGTGCCTGGCGCGTTCAAGGACAGTAAATTTCTTTTCCTTGCAAACACGGCGCCGGCGCTTCAGCACCAACTTCTCGAGCAGGTCGACGAGCCGGTCTTCGTAGCCGCCGATACGATGAACTTGTGGATTGCCGAGCACAGGGATGATTTGGATGCGCTGCTGAAAAAGATTAACTGCCTGGTAATAAACGAAGACGAGGCAAGAATGCTGGCCGACGACCACAATCTGGCCAGAGCGGCAAAGAAAATGTTGTATATGGGCCCCAGTGTCGTAGTCATCAAGAAGGGTGCATCAGGCTCGATAATGTGCAATGCTGACGGCGATATGTTTATTCTACCCGCCTTTCCGACTTCTGATGTCAAGGACCCCACCGGAGCGGGCGACTGTTTTGCAGGAGGATTCATGGGCTATCTGGCAAAGAGCGGCAATACCGATTTTGAGACATTGAAAACAGCGGTTGCCTACGGAACGGTCGTCTCTTCCTTTTCGATCGGCGATTTTTCACTAAGCGGTTTAACTCTCACAAAGAGAAGCAGTGTGAACAAGAGATTTCAGATGTTGCGGAACATGACACGATTTTAGCGGTTTGACTCTACAATGCGATGCTTTATAGCGATAGATATCGACGAGACAATCAGAAAGGATTTGAGCAATCTGCAGGACGAGTTGCGCAAGAAGGTTGATATTAGAAAAGGCGACGTCAAGTGGGTGCGCCCCGACGTAACGCATCTGACGTTGAAGTTTCTCGGCGAAATCAAAGACGAGCAGGTCGTCGATGTATGTAACATAACAAAGGACGTCGCGAGCAGGCACAAGAGATTCGAGTTGGATGTCGAATCGGTCAGCCACTTCGGCGGCAGAAGCGCCAGGGTCATGTGGATCGGTACAGGGCGGGGCAGCGACAAGCTGCTGCAACTGCAGGAAGACCTTGAGCAGCAATTGGATCTGGCCGGCTGGCCGAAGGACGCTCGGAGATTCTCAGCGCATCTGACCTTGTGCAGAATAAGAAACTCGAAAGCAGGTATCACACTGGGACAGATCAGCAGGCAATACCAGGACTATAAGCTTGGCACTATGCCGGCCCAGGAAATCTTGGTGTACCAGAGCGAACTGACGCCGCAAGGCCCGATTTATACAACTTTGGGAAATTACCCGTTATAGTGATGCGAAAAACGTAAGGCTTGAAGCGAGACACTAGATAGGAGAAAGGTAGAAATGGCAAAAACGAAAAAAGTTGCGACAAAACCGAAAGCGACCGGCAGCGAGGATGCTCTGCAACGTGTGATTTCGCAGATCGAAAAGCAGTACGGCCAAGGCGCTATCATGCAGATGGATGAGCATCTGTATGCCAAGATCGAAGGCATCGAAACCGGCTCGATATCTTTGGACATAGCACTCGGCGGCAGGGGTATCCCACGAGGCAGAATCACCGAACTTTATGGGCCGGAATCGTCGGGCAAGACAACTCTCGCGCTTCACATTATCGCCAACGCCCAACGCGCGGGCGGTGTGGCTGCGTTTATCGACGCCGAGCACGCCTTGGACACTACCTGGGCCAAGAGGTTGGGCGTTGACGTCAGCAGCATGCTCGTCAGCCAGCCCGACACTGGTGAGCAGGCGCTCGAGATTGTCGAAATGTTAGTAAGCTCCAATTCCGTGGATGTCATAGTCGTGGACTCCGTTGCTGCACTGACACCGAAGGCAGAGATCGAAGGCGAGATGGGCGACAGCCACATGGGATTGCACGCCAGATTGATGAGTCAGGCGATGCGCAAGCTCACCGCCGTCATTGGAAAGAGCAAGACGGCCCTTATTTTCATAAATCAAATCCGTATGAAAATCGGCGTCATGTTCGGCAATCCGGAGACTACGACCGGCGGCAGGGCCCTGAAATTTTACAGCTCCGTGCGGCTCGATCTGAGACGAATAACGACCATAAAAGACAGCAACGGCGCTATAGGCTCGAGGGTCAGGGCCAGAGTGGTGAAGAACAAGATAGCCCCGCCCTTCCGCGATACCGAGTTCGATATTATGTTCGACAGCGGAATCAGCTACGAGGGTGATCTGATCGACCTGGCCGCGGGCTGCGATGTTGTCGAAAGAAGCGGCGCCTGGTTGAATTACGGCACCGTCAGGCTGGGCCAGGGGCGGGAAAACGCCAAGAAATTCCTTATTGAAAACAAGGATCTGGCCGAAGAGATGAAAGTCAAAGTCCTCGCCGCCAAAGGCCTTGTGTGATGTGCGAAGCGAGAAACAAGAAGTAAGATATAAATGAGAACTGCAAAGCAACTAAGAAGTGAGTTCGTCGATTTTTTCAAGGGCAAAGGGCACGAATTCGTCGCTAGTTCACCTATAGTCCCGCGTGATGACGAGACCCTGCTTTTTGCCAACGCGGGAATGAACCAGTTCAAGGATGTCTTCCTGGGATTGGCGACGGCCCGGTACCCGCGGGTGGCCAACAGCCAGAAGTGCCTCCGAGTGAGCGGCAAACACAACGACCTGGAAGAAGTGGGCAAGGACACGTACCATCACACTTTTTTCGAAATGCTGGGCAACTGGTCGTTCGACGATTATTTCAAAGCCGAGGCCATCGAGTGGGCCTGGGAGCTTCTTACCGAAGTCTGGGGCATCGACCCCGACCGGCTGTGGGCTACGTATTTTGCCGGCGACGAAGCCGACGGCCTGCCCCAGGACAGAGAGGCCGCAGAGCTGTGGCCCAAAGTGACATCACTGCCTGCCGAAAGAGTCCTGGCCTGCGGCAAGAAGGATAATTTCTGGGAGATGGGCGAGACAGGCCCCTGCGGTCCGTGCAGTGAACTGCACATCGACCTAGGGCCCGAGAGGTGTGACATGAAAGACGTCCCGGCCCATCAATGCCGG
>Ga0255052_10001938_pt1 | contig 15141 bp, 12 predicted proteins | sample JV7_2_21_MG_FD_188632 | JGI IMG/M metagenome (GOLD analysis project Ga0255052, IMG submission 188632) | Seawater microbial communities from Jervis Inlet, British Columbia, Canada - JV7_2_21 | ecosystem: Environmental > Aquatic > Marine > Inlet | place: Canada: British Columbia | collected...
AAACCGACCTGATCATCCCCGAAAGCCCTCCGCAGCTCTTTCCAGACGCCTTCATCTTGCCGCGCGCTCAGTCCAATACGGTTTCACCCATCGGCTGCGCGACGGGAAAAACCATATCTATTAACAGTAAAACTCGCCAATACTGAAATTAGTAAGAGTTAAGGGTGAATGGTGAAGAGTGAGAATCAAGCATTGCTCTTGTCTTTTTTACGACATCCATGTAGATCCTTCGGCTCCGCTCAGGACGGCGTCTGCGTCAATCCGTGGCCCCCGCAATTGTCTATTTGCTATTGACTTCTCCATGGGTCGCTGCGTCCTTCCTGGCGAATAAGAATCCGCGAAAATCCGCGCAATCCGTGGCTTAACTTTGGTGTTAGTTTGTGGCCATGAGCCAATTTCGCCGCTGCGATCGCTCCAGGCCAGCTTCCCGTTGCCCGGATGAAACAAAAACGGAAGCGAAATGACTTTATTTGTCGGCCAGATTTGCTATTCTAACCAAAGGAATTCGGTTTTGGATGTTTGCATACGGGAGATAGCTGGTGAGAACGATTGATTTGCGTAGTGATACTGTTACTTTGCCGACGGCTGCGATGCGGGAGGCTATTGTAAACGCCGAGCTGGGCGATGATGTGTTCGAGGAAGACCCAACGACGATACGGCTCGAGGAGATGGCCGCCGAGCGGATGGGAAAAGAGGCCGCCATGCTGGTCGCAAGCGGGACGATGGGCAACCTCGTCTGCGTGCTGAGTCATTGCAGACGCGGCGACGAGGTTATCTTGGGTGATCTCTCGCATACGTTCCTTTACGAAGCCGGGGGCATCGCCGCTCTGGGCGGCGTGCACCCGCACACCATCGCCAACCAGCCTGACGGGACATGCCGACTGGAGGATATCGCCGGGGCGATTCGCGCCGACAACGTGCATTTTCCACGGACCCGGCTTGTCTGTTTGGAGAACACGCACAACCGCTGCGGCGGTGCGGCTCTGAGCCCCGAGTACATCGAGCAGGTCGCGGCGCTGGCCCACGACCACGGGTTGCTGCTGCACCTCGACGGCGCCAGGGTATTCAACGCCGCGGTGGCCTTGGGCGTGGACGCCAGGGAACTAACCAGGCACGCCGATTCGGTCAGTTTCTGTCTTTCGAAAGGGCTTTCGGCGCCGGTGGGTTCTGTGATTTGCGGCTCGAAAGAATTCGTCGCCGAGGCACGGCGAAATCGAAAGGCACTCGGCGGGGGCATGCGGCAATGCGGGATCATTGCCGCGGCGGGTATCGAGGCTTTGGAAAACATGATCGAGAGACTTGTCCAGGACCATGACAACGCCCGCCGGCTGGCCGAAGGGATAGGAAGGATTGACGGACTGTCAATCGAACCGGAGCGGGTGCAGACGAACATTGTCTATTTCGATCTGGCCAGTAAGACAATAACAGCCGAGCAGCTCGCGGCGGAACTTGGCGACAAGGGTGTTCGGATACTGCAGGTCGGCCCCGCACGGCTCAGGGCGGTGACCCACTACGGAATAGCAGCCGGGGACATTGACCTGGCGCTGGCGGCTCTAAAGGAAGTAATGCAAGCTTAGCAGTCCACCTGCGGCTTCAAAATAATGGGGGCCTGCGCCGACTCCGTCAGTACAGGCCCCTAATCTATAGAATCACGGGCCTATGCGGCCACGTGTCATCGCTGCTTGCGACTCTGGCGACAACGCGTCACCAAGCCAGTTATCGGCCAAAACTCCCCGATCCTTTAGATCAATCCTGCAATCACCGTTCACATCAGTGCGTTTACTCGGGCGGGCTAAGGCTAATCTGACCGACGAATATCGTGTCTACGTCGTCGTCAGGAGGCTGGGCGGAAGGCTCTCCGCTGCCGAGACCGGTAGTGATCTTCGCCACCTTGGACAGGTCCACTCCGGCTGCACTAAACTCTTCGAGGGCTATATCCCACTGGCGCCATATTTCCGACTGACACGCGTACGTGAACGGATGCTCGACCTTCAGGCTTTGGCCGGCGGCGTCCTCAAGCCTGACGTAAAACGGATGCTCGACGTTATCGTCCCGGCCGACGAACGATAGTGACATCGTCTCGACGCCGAATGCGCTGAAGTCCTGCGGGCTGTCATATGTGTGGCTAGCTTCGGTGAAGTAGGGCTCATACTGATTCTGTACATTGAGCTGCATTGACTTGTTGCCCTGTGCGTCAGTCGCGAGAAATACGTACTGGAACTCGCCGCCGATGTTGTGGGGCCATGCGGCCTGAATCTCGGCGTCACTGGCAAGTGACTCGAAACCGTCGGCATCCAGGTAGTCAGCCGTCGTGAAGGTCCAGACGTGCCCGGCGACTGTGCCGGACGCGCCAACTTGATCGACACGCCATTGGTATGTCTGGCCCAGCTCCAGATTGCCCGGGGCATAAGTGGTTCCTGCCGGCGCCGGGTCGACCTTTTCCATCGCTCCAGCCTTGCCAAGCCACAGCTCGCGCGATGTCGCGAACGACGCCTCGATCCAGTTGAACTCCGCGTCAATAAGCACATCGTCGGCACCATCGGTCGGGCTGGGCATAACCGCTGCCGGCCCTACAGAGGTGCTGAAGACATCGTCAAAGGTGGTATGGTAGCCGGGAGGCGTTTCATTCTGGTTCTGTGCGAAGATGCCGCTGGCGCCGTCCAGGAACGGCGCATCGTTGACGGCTTCATCTTCCCATGGATCGTTGCCGCCGGTGTCCACCATCGTCGCCGTCCTTACCACGAGCGGACCGCCCTTGTACTCGTAAATACTGCCGGTGACGTATACGGGCCCCGAGCCGACAACATCCAGCTCAGCGTAGTAGCTGCGGGCGTGATTGAGGCCCGGCGCATAGACCTCCAGACCCAGCTCCTCCGCGTTCGTCATGATGTTTGACAAGTTGACGACCTTCTCGATGTCGATTCTCAGGTTAGCCGGCCCATCTTCCCAGTTTATGTGCATCACATAGACCGACTGTGCAAACAGACCGGGAGCAACGCCGGTCACCGACCCATCCGGGTCAATGACGTAGATCGTCCTTGCCATTAGACCATGGTGAGCCCTGGATGCATCACCGGCAACATTTACAGTGGCCCCAACACGGACATCGGTAAAGACTTCGTCGCTGCCGAATCCGGCACCGAATTGCGAGCCGGTCTCGGCCGCCGAGGTGGCCTCATCCAGGCTCAGATACTTGTTGCCGTTCGGATCGGTCAGGATCGTATCCGTGAACGTTTTGGTCGCATCCGGAAAAGGACTGAACACCCACGTTGTTAGGTCGAGCGTCTCGCCGTCGAATGTCTCGAACCAGTCGGCCCGTCCGGTGACTGTTGCCAATAAGACCAATGCCATCAGTACACAGATTGTTTCGGAGCTTCTTAGCCTTCCGAACATAACGTTCCTCCTTCAAATAAGTTTGGAATTACCACACTGTTCATACAATTGTTGTCAGGTACAGATTCTTGTTATTGTGATGTCAACTCCTTCCGTTGCAGGCCTGCCGTGAACTGCAGGCTCAAGACAGCGAATCCTCACTTGGCCACGACACAGAGACTGCCAAGACCCCGCGGGATCCAGCCAGCGCCATTTATACCAGATCAGCCAGCTTTCATCAAGAAAAAAGTCCGGGAGCGGCAGATTTGCCGCGGAATGCAGTTTTCGTGGCTTGGCGGAGCCAAACAAGCTCACTGATGCGGGCTCTCATTCGGTGGATCAGGCCTGGTATTCTTTGACGACGTTCGGCTGTACTATGCGGCAAAAGGCGCTGCGGCCGAAATGGCATCACGATTTGTGTCACTTCGGGGCCCGTACCCACATCTGGGGTATGGGCCCCTTCTTGTTTTCTCTCTCTCGCTGCCTGACTGACGGCCAAATTTGCTCCGCCTGCGAAATTCAATTGACTGAAAAGTGACTATATGCGATTATAATTGCCGGTTAGGCCCCATTTTTGCCTGCTTTCTGCAGGAACTTTTTGGGGCTAGGTTGGTCTAATTATGGAGAAACGCTGTGACGGAAGCGGCAAATATTGATACTCGGCGCCGAGAGGCATTGAGGGACCATTTCAGCGTGGGCGACGCAGCGCTAGTTGAGCGGTACCGACAAGGCGATTCAGCGGCTTTAGAGCGTCTCGTAGTCAAGTATCAGAATCGCATTTACAACGTTGTGCTGAAGATATGTGCCGACCCGGATGATGCCGCGGAACTCACGCAGGAAACGTTTGTCAAAATAATACAGAATCTGGACAAGTTCGAGGGCAGAAGTGGCTTTTACACCTGGGCCTTCAGAATTGCAGTCAATCTGACGCTCAATTACTGCCAGAGGAACGCCAGGCTGGCGGTAAGGTCGTTGGATGCCGAGCAGCAGCAGTATGATAGCCAGGAAAGGCAGGTTTTGAAGGACTATCTGAGCGATGACAGCTCGCCCGATGCGGCTGTCGTAGTTCAACGAAAGGAGTTGTACGAAATAGCAACCAGGGCACTAATGAGACTGGATGAAGCGCAGAGAGCGGTGGTTATACTGCGGGACATCGAAGGCATGAGTTATGCCCGGATTGCAGAAGTGTTGGATATCGAGTTGGGCACGGTTAGGAGCAGATTGAGTCGGGCCAGGAGCAAGTTGAGAGAGGTTTTGGAGGCCATTTCGCGATGAAAGAAGATTCCGATATGGATGCCTACGCTTACGAGGGGTGTGTTATTGATGAGTTGCTCAGCGGCTTCATCGACAATGAGCTGCCGGCCAGGCAACGTACGGAGGTCGAACGGCTGATAGCTCACGATCCGAAAATTGAGCAGCGCCTGGCACAATTGCAGAAATGCAGGACATTGGTCGGTTCGGTGCCTCGCGCTGAGGCGCCGCCTCAAATACTGCAGGGCGTAAAAGCTTTGCTGGCCGGAACATCGGCAGCGCCGGCGCACGAGGAACCGGCTCGTAATCAGCGGGCGGGAAGAATACATTTGCTGGGTCGCAGGATGTTGTCGGCCGCGGCTATGATCGCCCTTGTCGGTATCCTGGCGGGGGTAATTTACACGATTGTGGCGCCCGAGACCGCCTTGCATCAACCGGAGGTAGCTGTCGATCATCAGCCTGCGTTAGGCACCGAGATGATTGAATCTGCTTCCGATACTTCGGCCGCGCTGGCGTTCAGCGGCAGGCTGGAGTTGAAGACGAGTGCTCTGGCTGAAGTTGCTGCGATCATCAACAGGGTAATTGAAGAAAACGGTCTCTCAGACTCCATCGGTGACGTCCGCGAAGCGAACAGGCGCATCCATTATGTGAAATGCAGCAGAGAGGGCCTGAACTCACTGTTGGCTGATCTCAAGGGCCTGTGGCCTAGCCTGGATTCGGCGACAATGTTCATTGACACCGAATTGTATGGCAGACAGATGACGATTGACGCTGTCACGACCGAGCAAATAGGCCAAATCATCGATCAGGATAGTTACGAAAAACGTATCGAGCTTGCGAAGGATCTCGCTGTGTTGAACAGCGTGGCTGAGCGCGTGGGCGGCGGAGAGATCCTTGCGGCAATAGAGGGTGAAGGCCCAGGCTTGATGACTATACCAAGGCCTATGATCACCGGCGGTGAGTTACCGAATGCAAAACTAGCCAGCGAAACAGAAGCTGAGAAAACGGTCCGTCTGACCATCATAGTTAGCAGGTAGGGATGCTTGACATAAAAAATTGCTGTCTGGCGGTTGTCGATGTTCAGGGCAAGCTCGCGCAGTTGATGCACGGCAAAGATGCGCTGTTCAAGAATATCCAAATCCTCATCCAGGCCGCCCAGATCCTTGAGATACCAATTCTATGGTGTCAACAGGTCCCCGACGCCCTGGGACCAACGATCCCTGAGATAGCGGAACTTCTGACCGACGTTGAGCCAACGAATAAAGCCGCTTTCAGTTGCTGCGGCACTGATCAGTTCATCAGCAAGCTGAACGAATCCTCGCGAAACCAGGCCTTGTTGTGCGGGATAGAGGCCCATATCTGCGTTTACCAGACTGCCGTCGATTTGCTCGGCAAAGGTTTCAAAGTAGATGTCGTTGCCGACGCCGTCTCTTCGAGGACACTGGACAACAAGCAGATCGCGCTGAGCAGGTTGGCCGCCGAGGGTGCGAGCATCACTTCTGTTGAGATGGCCCTGTTCGAGTTGCTGCGAACCGCCGAACATCCCGAATTCAGGCAAATCGCGAAACTAATAAAGTAATTCCGTTTTTATTTCTTGGCATCATTCGCCGTTTTTCATGCGTTAATCGCCCTTTCGAAGCATTCAGACAGAAAACATGTTAAAGAAACCATTTTTTTTGTTGACGAATTCGACACATGTCGAATACACTCTAAGCCTATAGAATAAGGAGTATGATATATGACTAAATCGAGAACAACAAAGATGGCCCCGACACACAAGACGAACGTGGAGTTGACCGAAGCTCAGTGGGAAATTATGAAGGTTGTCTGGGAGAAAGAGCCCTGCGCGGCCGGCACCGTCCAGGAGTCGCTGGCCGAGAGCCGAGATTGGGCCTACAGCACGGTGAAGACTACAATGGACCGGATGGCCGAGAAAGGATTCCTGCGAGTCCAGAGGATCCGCAATCTTCAGTTGTTCAAATCGTGTGTAAGCGAGGTTGATGCCAAACGAGGAGAATTTCGTAAGATGCTCAAGCGCGCCTTCGACGGGGCACTGACGCCGATGATGCAGTTCTTGATCGAGCACGAGGGTCTTTCGAAGGACGAAGCGGCGCAACTTCGCAAGCTTGTGCAAATGCAGAAGCCAGAAAGAAAAGGTGTAAAATGAACCAGTTAATTAGCAGTTGGCTAACGACACTGAACGGCATAGGTGGGGCGTTCTGGAGTTATGCCGCCGGCATGTTTGTTCAGTCCGGCGTGCTTATTCTCTCGCTGCTGGCAATTGATCTTCTGCTCCGAAAGCGCGTGAGGGCGACGTTCAGGTATTGGATGTGGATGCTTGTATTTGTAAAGCTCATTTTGCCCCCCACCCTTTCGTTGCCTACCGGAATTGGCTATTGGTTCGGCGATCATTTGTTTGCCGACTCAATCGTCCTGGACCGACCGTCGAATGCTGTACTTCCCGAGCCTGTTGCAGCGCCCGCACCTCAGCACCGTGCGATGTCTGGTGAAATCCCCTTTACTCAACCATCCGAGGTGAATCTCCAGCCAATCACTCCGGCCGCCCCTGCTGCTTCAAGGGTGCCCCCTATTACCTCGCAGGCAATTATTTTCCTCCTATGGCTCGCCGGCGCCTCGATAATTTCGATTCTGGTCGTTCGACGAATCGGTTTTGTCAGACAAACAATTGCTCAAAGCGCTTCGGCAGAGGACCACTTGCTTGATGTGTTGAACCAGTGCCGTCGCGAAGTTGGCGTCCGCCAGGATATTCAATTGAGGTTGTCAACCGGTATGCCGAGTCCCGCAGTGTGCGGCCTTTTCAAGCCGACAATTCTGATACCGGCGGCTCTCGGCAACAAACTGTCGCCTGAAAAGCTCAGAGCGGTCTTGATCCACGAACTGGCGCATATCAAAAGGGGCGATTTATGGGTCAATTCCGCGCAGACTTTCCTCCAGATCGTCTATTTGTACAATCCACTCGTCTGGCTGGCGAATGCAGTGCTCCGCCGGATCCGCGAGCAGGCCGTCGATGAAATGGTCCTCGTCGCTCTGGGCACTGAAGCTAAAAGCTACAGCAATACTTTAATTGACATTGCTGAGGTAGCATTTTTCAAAACGAGTATAAGTCTGCGTCTTATCGGCGTAGTAGAATCAAAAAGGGCATTACATGGGAGGATTAGACACATGTTGAATCGACCGATACCAAAAAGTTCGAAGGTGGGAGCACTTGGCACCATTGCAATCATTCTTATTGCAGGTGTTTTGCTTCCCATGGCCAGAGCTGAAAAGTCAGGCGCAAACAATAAACCTGCTGCCACTGAAAATAAGGGAGAACCTGCCAAGTCACTTCATCAAGCTGCCGCTGATCGAGACACTGAGCAGGTTAAATCGCTCCTTTCACATGGAGCTGATGTGAACGCAAGAGATGAGACAGGTTGCACAGCCCTGCACTGTGTCGCCAAGTGGACACCCAACATAATGGTTCATGCCAAGAACTGGCGGAACCCTGAGGCGATGGCCCGAATCAGGAAGGAAGCCATGATCCTGGAGGCGGCTGAGCTACTTATCAGTAAAGGTGCCCAGGTGAACGTCCAAGACGACGAGGGAAATTCACCTTTGCATCATGCAGTCAAGGGCGGACACAAGGATGTGGCCGAGCTGCTTATCGGCAAGGGTGCCAATGTCAATGCCCGGAATCAGAGAGGATTTACACCGATCGAGGTAATCGAGGGATTCGAGAAAACTGGAGTAGCCAGCGTGCTCTTGGCAAATGGAGCTGGAATTCCTACGATCCATGTGGCTGCTTTGTTGGGCGATTTGGCCAAGGTAAAGGCATTTATCGATCAAGGTGTGCCCGTGGACGCGAAGAAAGGAGGGACCGGCAAAACTGCCCTGTTCTTTGCGGCCCGTGCCGGTCAGAAGGACGTGGCGAAATTTCTAATAGACAAAGGCGCCGACGTCAACTCAGGGATATTAAAAATGGTGGGAAATGGGGAGGTCGCCAAATTACTTATCGCCAATGGCGCCAATGTCAATGGAAACGGTAACAATGGTTGGCCTCTGCGTAATGCGGCCGCGTCCGGCAGGATAGACGTTGTGAAAGTCCTTCTTGCCAACGGTGCTGACACAGAGGCCAAAGACGGCAACGGACAGACGGCCCTCAGTATCTCGATGACCACGCAGTGCAAAGAAAGTGTGCTATTTCTCGTTGCCAACGGGGCCGATGTCAACACTAAAGACAGATGGGGTCAGACGCCCTTGCACTACGTTGCCAGAAGGGGTTGGAGAGATGCGGCGGAAGCTCTCATCGCAAAAGGAGCGGATGTAGAGGCTCGCACCAAAGAATATGGAGATTCACCATTGTACTTTTCAACTATGAGCGGTCATGCCGACATTGTAGAGCTGCTCATTGGCAAAGGTGCCGACCCTCTTGCCAAGTACAAAGCCGAATCCGACGAAACACTTTCCGACGAAACACTTTCCGACGTAGCCCTTGAAGAAAACCACAAGGAGGTTGTCAGAGTACTCGCCGCCAAAGGTGCCGCTGATATACCGGAGATTCACCTGGCCGCGTACCTTGGAGAGTTGGACGGCATAAGAAGTCTCGTGGAGCAGAGCAAGGATGTTGAGAAAGAAGACAAGAATGGCAAGACACCGTTATCCTATGCGTCTTTGGGGGGCAACGTAGAGATCGTACGATTCCTTATTGATCAGAATGCCAAGCTCGATGCAGCGGACGAAAAGGGGATGACACCGCTGCATTACGCGGCATTTGGGAACCATAAGGCTACCGTTAGGCTACTCCTGGCCGGCGGCGCGGATATCAACGGCGATTCTGACGAGGGCACGCCGCTTCACATGGCCATCAGTTCGGTAAGTAATCCTGCCATGTCTGATAATGACCAGACTGACATGGCCGAACTACTGATCGACAAAGGGGCCGATATCAACGTGTGCAGTAAAATTGCAGGGACTCCTTTGCACCTGGCCGTTGGCCGAGTTCAGAAAAGGATGGTCAAGCTGCTTATTGCCAAAGGAGCTGACGTCAACGCCAAGGGAGGAGAGGAAGTCAAAGGTGGAACACCTTTGCATGCTACTGTGTTCCATCCTTACGGTGCCGACGTAGCAGTATCTCTCATACGCAATGGCGCCGATGTAAATGCAAGGGATAATGACGGCGCTACGCTCCTTCACTTGGCGACTCAGCAGCCCTTCAGGAAGCCCCATATCAAACTCCTTCTCGACCATGGTGCGGACGTGAATGCAAGGGACAATAGGAGCCGGACTCCCTTGGTATTGGCGAAGGAAAAGAACCGGTATTTGGATCTGCTGCGAGAGTATGGGGCTAAAGAATGACGGCTTGTTGTTACTAAGCTGATTTCTTTTTGTCTTTTGCCACGGATTTGGGTTTTTCGCTGGGTTTTGAATCTTTCGCTTTGGTTTCGTCTTTCTTTTTCGTGGTGTCTTTGTCGGTGCTGCTCTTTGTCTCGCTCTTCTCGCCTTGTTTGTAGCTCTCGCTTCGGTAATCGGTTTGATAGAACCCGGAGCCTTTGAAAATTATTCCGGCGCCGGCGCCGATGAGCCTTTGCAGTTTCATTTTGCCGCACTCGGGGCATTTCCTGATCGGCCTGGCCGTTATGCTCTGGAACTGCTCGAACTGATGTTCGCATTCCTTACATGCATACTCGTAAGTTGGCATGGCAATTACTCCTGGTCGCTCGTCTCGGATTCATCGGCTGTCTGACTTTCCTCGGTCGTCTGCTCGGATGATTCACCCTCTTGCTCGCCGCCCTGTGGTTCTACTGCTGCTAATTTGTTGACAATCACTTTGCTTGGCCTGATTACCCGGCCGTTAAGTCTATATCCTTTTTGGAATTCCTCCAGCACAGTATTGTCTTGCTCGCCGGGTTCGGCCCTCTGCGTCATCGCCTGGTGCACGGCGGGGTCGAACTTCTCACCCTGAGCCTCTATCTGCTCGACGTTATGAGATTTCAAGACATCGAGCAACTGGTCGTAGACAATGCGGATGCCTTTGACGAGCACGTCGATGTCTTCGGCCGAGTGCGCATTTTGAAGCGCATGCTCGAAATTGTCCAGAACGGGCAGGAGTGTCTTTATGACCCTTTCCTTTTGGTAGCCAATCGAATCGGCGATCTGCTTGGGCACACGCTTCTGGTAATTCGCGTAATCGGCGCTGATTCGCTGGAGCTGGGCGAAAAGCTCATCCTTTTCTTTTCGCAGAGTCTCCGTCGTCTCACGAGATTCTTCTAGCTCGCATTGCTTTGCCTTCTGTGAATCGTCGTTCTTAGTTTTTTCTTTCTTCTTGTTTCTCATCAGTGGTCTGCAAAATGTTTCTTCAATTTCTCGAAAAAGCTCGTGGATTTAGGAGAAACACGTTTATTTTCCTTCTTGGCAAACTGTCTGAGCAGATCCTGCTGCTCCGCGTTGAGCTTTGTCGGAGTCTCGATGGTGACTTGCACGAGTTCGTCGCCTGTTCGATGGGTACGCATGTCCGGCAGGCCCTGGCCTTTGATTCTAAAGACACTTCCATACTGGGTCCCGGGAGGGATTTTCAAACCTTTGGTCTCCTTGATGCTTGGGACGTCAATAGTCGTCCCCAGGGTAGCCTGCGTAAAGCTTATAGGGACAACAGCTACCAGATCATTGCCGTCACGCTGCAGAAACTCATGCGGCTTTACCCTTACATAGCAGTAGAGATCGCCTCTGGGGCCGCCGCCCCGGCCGGGCTCGCCTTCACTAGCAACTCTTATGCCCTGTCCTTCATGAACACCCGCGGGGATCTTGATATTGACGGTTCTCTTCTTTGGCACTTTGCCCGTGCCTCTGCATTTCTTACAGGGGCTGGTGATGATTTGTCCGGCGCCCCCACATTGGCGGCAGGTTGAGACCATCTGAAAAAAACCCCCGCCCCGTGCGACCTGTCCTGTGCCGCCGCAAGTTGGACACTTGCCGGGCGCGCTTCCTTTTGCACTACCGTTGCCGCTGCACTCGCTGCATATATCCTGGCGGGTGAACTCGATGGTCTTCTCAGTACCTCTGGCGATGTCGCCAAGCGTCAATTCGACCGTGGTTTCCAGATCATAGCCGCGGGCAGGTCCGGTTCGCCGACTGGATCTTCCACCTCGCCCACCGAATACACCGCCGAACAGGTCGTCGAGCCCGAACATGCTGAAGATATCCTCGGGATTTATCCGGGAGAAATCATGCATGCCAGCGCCGCGCAGGCCTTCGTGCCCGTACTGATCGTAGCGCTGCCGCTTGGTCGAGTCGCTCAAGACCTCGTAGGCCTCGGCGCACTCCTTGAACTTGGCCTCGGCTTCTTCATCGTCCGGATTCTTATCCGGATGATACTTCATCGCCAGACGCCGATAGACACGCTTGATCTCATCGGCCGAAGCACCTTTGCCTACACCCAAGACTTCGTAATAATCGCGTTTGGCCATTATATCGTACTGCGTCGTGCGCAATACGCATCACGCAATACGCACGACAATTCTTGCCATTTACCGTACCGACCCAGGTATCGGCTCCTCGTCCTTGTCTTTCAGTTCGCTGACCAAGACACTGGTAGTCAACATCAGCCCGGCTACCGAAGCGGCCATTTCCAGTGCCGTTCGGGCCACCTTTGCCGGGTCGATAATTCCGGCCTTAAACATATCGACAAACTCGCCGCTGTTGGCATCATAGCCTATTCTTTTGCCCTTTTCAAGCAGTTGAGCAACGATCACGTCACCATGCTCGCCGCAATTGTCCACGATTTGCATGGTCGGGGCCTTGAGGGCTCTTACTACGATGTCAAAACCGATCTTTTCGTCGCCTTTAGCCTTCACTCTGGCTTTCTCCACCTCCGGGATCGCACGAAGGAATACGATGCCACCGCCGACGACAACGCCTTCCTGAACGGCCGCTCTTGTGGCGTGAAGCGCGTCATCCAGCAGGTCTTTGCGCTCCTTCATTTCCGTTTCAGTTGCGGCGCCGGCATTGATGACGGCGACACCCCCGGTCAGCTTGGCCAGGCGTTCCTGCAACTTCTCACGGTCGTAGTCGCTGGTCGTCTTTTCGATCTGGTTGCGGATCTGCTCGCACCGGCCCTGGACGTCCTTCTTCTTGCCCGCCCCTTCGATTATCGTTGTTGTGTCTTTGTCCACGACGATCTTCTTTGCCTGACCCAGTTGCGACAGTTCGATACTCTCGAGCTTGATGCCCAAATCTTCGGTGATGACCTGTCCGCCTATCGAGATCCCGATGTCGGCCAGCATGGCCTTTCTGCGGTCGCCAAATCCGGGAGCCTTGACCGCACAGACCCTCAGCACACCCTGCAGCCGGTTGATCACCAGCGCCGTCAATGCCTCGCCTTCGATATCCTCGGCGATGATCAATAGCGGCTTGCCCAGTTGGGCGATCTTCTCAAGCAGCGGGATGATCTCACGGACGTTGGATATCTTCTTTTCGTGCAGAAGGACGTAAGCATCTTCGAGAACGGCTTCGAGCGTATCGGCGCTGGTCATGAAATACGGCGAGATATAACCTTTGTCGAACTGCATGCCTTCGACCACGTTCAACTCGTTCTCCATCCCCTTGCCTTCTTCGATCTCGATGACACCGTCATTACCGACTTTGTCGATCGCACGGGCCAGAATCTTGCCGACGGAAGGATTGTTGTTGGCGCTGATAGTTGCGACTTTTGCAACGTCGTCATGCCCCTTCACGGAAACGCTCGCGTCTTGGATGTAACCGGTCGCAACTTCGGTGGCCTTGTTGATACCGCGCTGAATCGCCATGGGATTCGAGCCGGCAGTCACGTGCCTGAGCCCCTCGGTATAGATCGCTTCGGCCAGTACGGTCGAAGTCGTTGTCCCGTCGCCGACGACGTCGGACGTCTTGCTGGCGACCTCATTGACCATCTTTGCGCCCATGTTCTTGAAGGGCTCGGGCAGTTCGATTTCCTTGCTGACCGAGACGCCGTCCTTGGTTACCTTCGGAGAGCCCCAGCTCTTGTGCAGTATGACGTTCCTGCCTGTCGGCCCGAGCGTGACCTTGACTGCATCAGCTAACTGCGACAGGCCGTCCTTAAGCTGCGCTCTTGCCGTATCGTCAAACATCAATTGTTTTGCCATCGTTATTTCCTCTTCTCAATAATTGACTATTGTCGTTTAAGTCTCCTGTCTGCGGCTCCTCAGCCGCGGTGCGGCCGCCTACTTCTCAACGATTCCGAGGACGTCACTTTCCCTGAGAATCACATATTTCTCTCCGTCGACTTCCACATCGCTGCCGCTGTATTTTGCATAGAGGACTTCGTCTTTCTTCTTCACGGACATCTGAGCCCGCTTGCCGTCATCGAGTAGTTTGCCGGGGCCGGCGGCGACTATTTTGCCGATCTGTGGCTTCTCCTGCGCGCTGTCGGGAAGAAGTATTCCGCCGGTACTTTTCTCTTCGGCGTCCGATTGTCTGATTACGATTCTATCATCCAGAGGTTTAAGGTTCATAACTCACTCCTTATCTTCTTTACTAGTTCCACTAATTGATCGCCTACTTATCACTAAGGCAAGAGAGGGCAAAACTCCAGGCTGACCTTACATCATTCCGCCCATGCCACCACCCATGCCACCCATTCCGCCCATGCCACCCATGCCGCCGCCCATGCCACCCATGCCCGGGTCTCCGCCAGGGCCGCCGGGCGGCATTGCGTCTTTATCAGTTGGCTTCTCGGTGACGAGACAGTCCGTGGTCAACAACAGACCGGCGATGCTTACAGCATTCTGCAAGGCAATTCGGGTGACTTTGGCAGGGTCGAGCACGCCAACCTTCAGAAGGTCTTCGTATTTGTCCGCATTGGCGTTGTACCCGAAGCCGCCTTTGCCTTCGGCGACCTTGTTGACTACGATATTCGCAGTTGCGCCTGCGTTGTAGGCAATGGTGTAGCACGGCTTGGTGAGTGACTTGGCTAAAATCGCGGCGCCGGTCTTCTCGTCGCCTTTGAGCCTCAGCTTGTCAACCGCGTCGATGCAGCGAATGAGCGCCACGCCGCCGCCGGGGACAATTCCTTCCTCGATGGCTGCCCGCGTGGCATGAAGGGCGTCCTCGATGCGGGCTTTTCTTTCTTTCATTTCAGCCTCGCTCGCGGCGCCGACGTTGATTTGAGCAACGCCGCCGGTGAGTTTGGCCAGCCGCTCCTGGAGTTTCTCGCGGTCATAATCACTCGTCGTGACGTCGATCTCGTCTCTGATCTGCTTGATTCTGCCGTTGACACCCTCATGGCCGCCGGCGCCCTCGACTATGATAGTGTTATCGTTGTCGATAGTCACCTTCTTGGCCTGGCCAAGTTGCTTGACGCTGATGCTCTCGAGTTCGATTCCAAGATCTTTGAAAATGGGCTCGGCGCCTGTCAGCACGGCGATATCCTCAAGCATCGCCTTTCTGCGATCGCCGTATCCCGGAGCCTTGACCGCGGCCACTTCCAGGATGCCTCTTAGCTTGTTAACCACCAGAGTCGCGAGC
>Ga0255052_10001939_pt1 | contig 15137 bp, 12 predicted proteins | sample JV7_2_21_MG_FD_188632 | JGI IMG/M metagenome (GOLD analysis project Ga0255052, IMG submission 188632) | Seawater microbial communities from Jervis Inlet, British Columbia, Canada - JV7_2_21 | ecosystem: Environmental > Aquatic > Marine > Inlet | place: Canada: British Columbia | collected...
CCCGATTATCTTCGGCTATCTGCTGGAGTGGACCGGCTTGTGGACCAGCGCCTGGATGTTCATGTTGGTCCTGTCGGTCCTGTGTTTCTCCTGGATGCATTGGACAGTTATGAAATTGTCCAGGCTGCCGTCTGGTTTTGAAACCAAGTTTGCCAGCTTGCTGCGAGGGGGCGCCGGCGATTTCCTGAATCCGCTGATCAGTTGGGATAATGAGTTCAGCGTCGGGATTGATGCGATCGACCGCGAGCACACACATATGTTGAGCCTGATTAACAAAATAGATGCAGTGATCCAGGAGGGTGGTGCTTATGAGCAGTTTGCTCCGGCCCTGGATGACCTCATCGAATACACCAACCGCCATTTCGCGCATGAAGAAAAACTACTGGACGAAAATCACTGCCCGGACGTCGGAAGACACAAGAGATCGCACATTCGCCTGCGCGAAGAACTATTGCGTTGGCGAGAGAAGGTTGCAGAGGCCAAAACGGAAGATATGCACGAACATATGCTCTTTCTCAGAATTTGGTTTCCGGGGCATATTCTTAACGTGGATAAGGCAGACGCCGACTATCTAACGTAGGTCCCTTCAAGGCATACACTAAAATCAGACGAAGCAGGTTTAACGATGAGCAATCTAACCAAGTGGGAAGTTGAAGATAAGGAATTCTGGGAGTCCACGGGAAAGGCGGTAGCATCAAGAAATCTCTGGATATCAATCCCAAGCTTGCTTTGTGGATTCGCGGTCTGGTTGTATTGGGGGATCATCACGGTCCAGATGCTCAATCTTGGATTCCCTTTCACGCAGGCCGAGCTGTTTACGCTGACAGCTATCGCCGGGCTGAGCGGTGCGACTCTTAGAATTCCCAGCACATTCTTCATCCGAATTGCGGGTGGGCGCAATACGATATTCTTCACGACGGCATTACTGATGCTGCCCGCCATTGGTGCCGGCTTTGCGTTAAGAAGTGCAGACACACCGCTGTGGACATTTCAGCTGCTGGCCTTGTTGTCGGGCTTCGGTGGTGGGAATTTTGCCTCCTCGATGTCCAACATCAGCTTCTTTTTCCCAAAACGGGTGCAGGGCGCATCGTTGGGACTCAATGCCGGATTGGGAAATTTTGGTGTCACAACCATGCAGATACTGATTCCGTTGGTAATGACGGTCGGTATTTTTGGTGGCGAGTCAATGACGCTGGTTAACAGCAGCGGAACACTGTTAGGAAAAATTCCGAGCGGTACAGAAACGTATATCCATAACGCTGGATTCATCTGGTTGGTTTTCCTGATACCACTGGCGTTTTTTGGCTGGTTCGGAATGAACAATATCGTGACCGAGGCAGTGACGCCAAAACTGGGGAATCCCGTCTGGAGCATGGCGAAGATATCCATGTTGTTGATGATCGCGTTGCTTACGGCTTCTGCGGGCCTCTATCTGCTGCTTCCCCCGCCTACCGGAGCTGGCATCCTCAGCAAATGGATTGTGCTGCCGCTGGTGATAATAACGACGCTGCTGCTTTTGAGGTATCTAACAAAGGGTGAGTTGCAGGCCAATCTGAAACGACAGTTTCGAATTTTTGACAACAAGCACACCTGGGCCATGACCGTCATCTACACGATGACCTTCGGCTCGTTCATCGGCTATTCCGCCGCATTCCCGCTCGCGATCAAAGTGATATTCGGCTTTACGCACGTTGCCGGGGCCGATGGCGTGCTGATACATGACGCCGTTAACCCTAATGGTCCCAGTGCACTAATGTATGCGTGGATGGGACCGTTTATCGGCGCGTTGATCCGGCCAGTCGGCGGGTGGATATCGGACAAGGTAGGCGGCGCAAAGGTGACACAAATGGTTTCTATCGTGATGATCGCTTCTGCCCTTGGGGTAGCCTATTACATGGCCGCTGCCTACAAATCTCCCACCCCCGAGGAATTTTTCTGGCCGTTTTTCTTGCTGTTCATCGTCTTGTTTACAGCAACGGGTGTCGGTAACGGTTCGACATTCAGAACCATCGCTGTTGTATTTAACGAAGAGCAGGCCGGTCCGGTACTCGGATGGACTTCAGCAGTAGCCGCGTACGGTGCTTTCATAATTCCAAAGGTTTTCGGCGAGCAAATCAGCCTTACAACTCCAGAGTATGCGCTTTACGGTTTCGCAGTATTCTACGGCATATGCGTTGTCCTCAACTGGTGGTTCTACCTGCGGCCGAATGCATATGTGAAGAACCCCTGAACGGGGGCGCAGTAGCAGCCTGGCATCGACAATATGGATAACACGTGTAGAGCCACAATAAAGGATGTCCTGGCGAGACCACTTCGGGATCTGCGAATTTCGATAATCGATCGCTGCAATTTTCGCTGCGGCTACTGCATGCCGGCGGACGCGTTGAATGTCCATGGCAATTTTGGATCGCGTGGTGCCGGGTTCGAAATGGTTGCAACGGGTTCATGATCGCTGGCCTCTTCGACCACAGGCAAGTCAGTACCCAGGAGAAACGGCACGCCGTTATTCGTTTGCAGACGGCGCAGGCGAAATCGGCCTGATCAATTCGATAACCGAGCCTTTCTGCGGCCAATGCTCTCGTGCCAGGGTGTCCGCAGACGGTATGTTCTACACGTGTCTTTTTTCAGACCAGGGAGTCAATCTCCGGCCCTTACTAAGCAGCGCATGCGATCCTCGGAATCTGACGGAACGTATTCGCTCATCGTGGTCACAGCGCCAGAATCGATATAGTCAGGTTCGTGGCGCGGCAGGCGGCACAGAGTCCAAGATCGAAATGTACCGCCTCGGCGGTTAGCCCAGACGCGGTAGCCGTGTCAGGTGCCAGTGGAGTGTGCGCCTGGGTGTGGGAAAGTATCCTCATCGTCTTCACAATCTCTGTGATGTCCGGGTTCAAGGCACTTGAAGTCTTTCTCGATCAACAGGGAAAGAGCGTCTGACCCTAAGACTTCTTGCTCCGCGAACAAAGACACTTCATCAGTGCTGGCCCAATCCAGCACTCTTGATTTAGGCAAGCTGACTACGAGACTGCCGCGGTCAAAGGTCGCCGAGATACTACTGTTCTCGGAAACGTCCAGACGATATGTCAGAACCGCACCCGGAAAGTGAGTTTCTTCCACGATGCTCGTCCCTGCCGCAAGTTGATCAACCTCCCCACGTTTCAGGCGCAAGCGCATGCTATTACCACGAATTCGAAGCTTCATAAACGAGTCTCTTGTACAAGCGCCATCGAAAGTCTCGGCTACTGCCTATGCCCCTTCGACGATACTGGATTGTAACTTACTAAAGCGTGACGGGAAGGCCAGGACAAGTCTCAGGGCATTGAAGCAGCGTTCGGTCCCATAGGGCGGGTCATTGATGATCAACAGGATTTTCATTGTGTCCTCTATCGATAAAATAGTATTCACGTGATTAGTTGAATATTTATCCTGCTGAAGGAAAGGTCAAGGAGCAAGATGCATTTGACCACGCTCGAGTAGTGTATTTAGATGGAAAAATCACACGCCAGGGAGATCGTTTACATGTCAAATTTGGTTTCGCCGCATGGTGCGGACTCGTTAAAGCCGCTGCTGTTGCCGGAAACCGAGCGGGTGGAAGAGCTGCGGCGGGCAAAGCGCCTGAAGCAGGTCCCGCTGTCCAGCCGCGAAGTTTCCGACCTGTTCATGCTTGGCATGGGCGCCTACACGCCGCTCGCCGGCTTCATGGGTGAGGCGGACTGGCGCGGCTGCTGCGAACACATGCAACTCGCCGACGGGCTTTTCTGGCCCATCCCGATCACGCTGTCATGCGCCCGGGAACTCGGCGACAGCATCGACATTGGAGAGGACGTGGCGCTGGTCGACGTTGATACCGGCGAGCTGCTCGGCGTCCTTACCGTCGATGAGAAATACACCATTGACCGCGAACTCGAATGCTCGCAGGTGTACCGCACAATGGATCCTGCACATCCTGGCATCGAGAAAGTGATTAGCCAGGGCCCGGTCAATCTCGGCGGACCGGTGCGCGCGTTGTCGGAAGGCCATTTCCCGGAAACCTATGCCGGGCTCTACCATCGCCCGGCGGAGACGCGGGCGATGTTTCTGAAAAACGGCTGGTCAAAGGTGGCGGCCTTCCAGACGCGCAACCCGATGCACCGCAGCCACGAATATCTGGCCAAGATTGCCATCGAGATTTGTGACGGCGTGATGATCCACCAGGTGCTCGGCGCGCTGAAGCCGGGCGACATTCCGGCCGAGGTTCGGGTCAACGCGATCGACGCGCTGGTGCGCCACTATTTCGTGGATGGCACCATCGTGCAGGCGGGCTATCCCATCGAGATGCGTTATGCCGGCCCGCGCGAGGCCTTGCTGCACGCCGTTCTCCGCCAGAATTTCGGCTGCTCGCACCTGATCGTCGGGCGCGACCATGCCGGCGTCGGCGACTACTACGGGCCGTTCGATGCGCACCATATCTTCGACACGCTGCCGGCGGGTAGCTTGCAGACCGAGCCGCTGAAGATCGACATCACCTTCTTCTGCTACAAGTGCGGCGGCATGGCGACCGGCAAGACCTGTCCGCACGACGCTGGCGACCGGCTGGCGATTTCCGGCACCGGACTGCGCGAGATGTTCGCCAGGCACGAGCCGATCCCGACCGAATTCAGCCGCGCCGAAGTGGTCGCCGTGCTACAGGAATATTACGACGGTCTCGACCCTCAGTAGTTGTTCTAATTGACAGGACTACCCGAAACACTTTATAAATTAGAAAAATCGAATATTCTTAAGTCGGTCGGAACCTTCATTGGGGAGATGTAATGTTCACGAGCAATCCGTTCGCCGAGCTTTCGGCGTCGATATCACCCTCTGTCATGCAGACCTACATTGTCGTCATGATCATCCTGGTCGCGGCGGGCACGATAGTCGACGTTCTGCATAAGAAGAGCGCCAGGTATTTCCGCGAAAACATGCAGAAATCAAAAGCCAGCGCGACGCAGAAAGTCGGTGCCGGCGCGATGGTTTCCATGGCGATCAAAACCGCTGTTGTGGACGTCGCTACGTCCGGTGAGTTTTGCAATCCGCGGCGCAGAATTGCCCACCTCCTGACGATGTACGGCTTCGTGGCATTCGCGGTCACCACCGCGATCATGGTGTTCCAATACCCGACGGCCGCCACCCCGACGCCCGCCATCCTGCCGCAATTGTGGTGGACAGGCGCCCTGATGGTTTGCCTCGGCGGTTACTGGTTCTGGTTCTTCATTCGGGTCGACGTCGCTGCCGAGGGCAACTCACCGTTTCGCATCGTGCGTGCTGACCTGTTCATCCTGATGCTTCTTGCCAGCGCGACATCGGCTCTGGTCTGGGCGTATCTGCAGGCGACGGGTAACTCGTGGGCGATGGTGTTCTTTGCTTTGCACATCATCGCCACCATAGTGCTCTTCGGCTCCGTTCCGTGGTCGAAGTTCGCACATATGTTCTTCAAGCCGGCAGCCGCTTTCGAGAAACGCGTGTCGGCGGCGAACGGTTCGAGGAGCAACCTGCCGGCCCCTGCCGACAAGCCCGAAACATTTGGCAGCGCTGGCCAGCAGTCACACCATTATTGATCACTTTATCGTTGGTCTTCGATACAAGAGGAACGGACTACCATGCCTACATTTGTTTATATGACTCGTTGCGACGGCTGCGGACAATGCGTCGACATCTGCCCGTCCGACATCATGCATATCGATAAGACCTATCGACGTGCCTATAACATCGAGCCCAATATGTGCTGGGAGTGTTACTCCTGCGTGAAGGCGTGTCCGCAAAACGCGATCGACGTACGCGGTTATTCGGACTTCGCCCCCCTGGGCCACAGCGTTCGAGTGCTACGGGAAGAGGAGAAGGCCACCATTTCCTGGAAGCTCAAGTTCCGGGACGGCCGCGAGAAGAATTTCGAGTCTCCGATTCGGACCACGCCATGGGGATCGATCAAGGGGCCGGCTGAGTACGACGCGCCAAGCAAAGAGGATATTAATTCTCAGGAGCTTGCGCACGAACCGGATGGACTCAACATTGATGAGCTGCCCGCGTTGACCCCGGATCAGCTCAAGCTGGGAGTGGTCTAATGGGTTTGTTCTCGGGAAGAAAAACGGTATTCGTGGATTCGGATGTCCTCGTCATCGGCGGCGGCATGGCTGGCTGTGGTGCCACGTACGAATCCAGGCATTGGGGACGCGACAAAAAAGTCGTCGTTGTAGAAAAGGCGAACATCGAGCGCAGCGGCGCCGTCGCGCAAGGCCTGTATGCGATCAACTGCTACATGGGCATGCAGTGGGATGAGAACAAGCCCGAGGATCATGTTCGCTACGCGCGGAATGACCTCATGGGTCTCGTGCGGGAGGACCTGGGCTACGACATCGCCCGGCATGTCGACGCCACGGTGCACATGTTCGAGGGATGGGGTCTGCCGATCATGAAGGACCCGGAAAGCGGGAGGTATCTCCGCGAAGGCAAGTGGCAGATCATGATTCACGGCGAAAGCTACAAGCCGATCGTCGCTGAAGCTGCTCGCAAGGCCGCCACCAAAGTCTACAACCGGATCATGGTCACCCATCTGCTGATGGATAAGACCAAGGAAAACCGGGTTGCCGGGGCCGTCGGTTTCAACGTTCGTACCGGCGAGTTTTACGTATTTCGCGCCAAGGCGGTCATCGTCGCGGCTGGTGGAGCGTCACACATCTTCAAACCGCGTTCGGTCGGCGAAGGCATGGGACGGACATGGTATGCCCCCTGGAGCAGTGCCTCGGCTTATGCACTACCTATCCTCGTCGGTGCCAAGATGACGCAGATGGAGAACCGGATCGTACTCACACGCTTCAAGGATGGTTACGGTCCGGTCGGTGCTTACTTCCTGCATCTGAAGACGTACACCGAAAATGCGTATGGGAAAGAATACGAGTCCACATGGTACGAGAATACAAAGGCAATGGTCGGGGATTACGTTGATCATCTCCCAGTGCCGACCTGTCTCAGAAATCATGCATTCCTGGAAGAGATGAAGGCTGGTCGTGGGCCCATCCGCATGGTCACCAAGGAGGCCTTCCAGGATCCGCACAAGGAGACGGTTGGCTGGGAAAACTTCCTGGGCATGACGATTGGGCAAGCGGTCGTCTGGGCATCGCAGAACATCGATCCCAAGGAAATCAATCCTGAACTGACCACGTCCGAGCCTTACGTCATGGGTTCCCACGCAACCTGCGCCGGTGCATGGGCGAGTGGTCCGGAGGACTATGCTCCCGACGAATACCAGTGGGGATACAACCGCATGATGACCGTTGAGGGGCTCTTCGGCGCCGGCGACACCATCGGCGGCACGGCTCACAAGTTCTCGTCCGGTTCGTACGCCGAGGGCCGGATTGCCGGCAAGGCAGCGGTCAAGTACATAGACGAGCTGGGCAAAGACGTACCGCAGGTCAGTGAGGCGGAGTACCAGGAACTCGAAAAGGTAGTCTTCCAGCCGATGGAGAACTATGCCATTGGCCGCAACGAGATCGTCGCGGGGACTGTTTCGCCGAGCTATCTGTTGCCAATGCATGGTCTGCAGCGTCTCGAGAAGATCATGGACGAATATGTCGGTGGTATCAGCGCGCACTACATCACCAACGAACCGTTGCTCACCCGCGGGATGGAATTGCTGAGCATGCTCAAGGAAGACCTCAACCATCTCGGCGCTGAGGACCTTCACCAGTTGCAGCGATCCTGGGAGCTTAATCACCGGGTCCTGGCCTCAGAGTGTGTCACGGAGCACACGATGTTCCGCAAGGAAACGCGTTGGCCGGGGTACTACTATCGTGGCGACCATATGAAGCTTGACGATACCGATTGGCATTGCTTCACCTTATCCCAGTACGACCGGAACTCCGGCAGTTGGGAAATGGAGAAGGCCCCCGTGTATCACATCGTTGATTAGAGAGGCCCACAGAACAACCCTTCAATGCTAATCGCCCAGATCAGCGATACTCACATTTTGGCGCGCGCTGCGGATCATCCCGCAGCACAACTGCGGGCCGATTGCCTGCGGCGCTGTATCGCGGACATCAATCAGCAACGGCCCGATGCGGTGATCTTCACCGGTGATACGGTGCAACACGGCCAAGCCGAAGAGTACGCGCAACTGCGCGAGTTGCTGACGCCGCTGCACGCGCCGATCTACCTGATCCCCGGCAATCGCGATGATAAAGAGGCCCTGCGTACGGCTTTTGCCGATCAACCCTACTTGCCCAGTAGCGGCGACTTTCTCCATTACACGGTCGAGGACTTTGCCCTTCGCCTGGTCGCCATCGACTCCACGTCACCGGGAGAGCGCAAGGGCGTCTTTTGCCCGGCGCGCCAGACCTGGCTCGACGCGGTGCTGAGAGATCAGCAGAATCGGCCGACCCTGCTGTTCATCCACCATCCGCCGTTCGACATCGACGACCACTATATCGGCGGCTACCGCCGGCCTGAGGAGGCCGCCGCACTCACCGATGTGGTCAGCCGCCACCCGCAGGTCATCGGGATGCTTTGCGGTCACGTTCACTGGCCGGTCGAACGCCAATGGGCCGGCACGTCAGCCCGAATCATGCCGAGTATCGCCGTCGACCTCCGCAAAGGCATCGACGAGACCGAGGCCCGGGAGCAGCCCATTTACATGCTGCATCGCTTGTCGGAGGAGGCCGGCCTGGTCAGCCAGGCAAGGACGGTTGACGCTTAGGCAGGCCATCCTCTTCATTGTATGGTCTGGCCATCGCCTGCTTGCTAGTCGTCAAATTCGATCTCGCCGGCATCCATTGTTGACCCAATGAGCGTGCCTGTCGCGTCGACCAGCCGCCCGTTCGCCTGAATAAAAAACTCAGCTGGTGTCAATGGTGAGCCGTCAATATCAGTGAATACGGTCGCGACACTCGTCGTGATGGTCACGCCCAGGATCGTGAAGTCCGGGTCGTCGACACTGTCGATAAATCCACGTAATGCTACGTCGCCATCGAAATCTTCTCGCTCGAGCCGGGTCGCGATGACGCCGCCGCTGTCTTCAAACCCACGTACCTCGACATACTCACCGGCGCTGATGTCGGCAAGATCGAAAAGCTCAACACGTGCCGCACTCTTATCCTCATATCGGGTCGATTTATCGACATTGATGATTATGCCAAGCACGGTTAGCTGATCTGCCTGCACGTCCTCAACCAATGACTCAATGCGAATGAAACCGGTTGCCTTAATTTCGACCTTCGTCGCAACCAATACTCCGGCAGGATTAATATTACCTTCGACCTCAACCTTGCGGTTCAGGGCAAGATCAGCACTGGTGCCATTTTCGAACACTGTTTGAGCGTCGGTCATTACTGTCGCTCCTTCGACGTCGAAGTCGGTCGCCGAGACGAATCGGGTGATAAACCCTTCGAGCTCTGCACGATCACCGTCGTCGCCAAGATCACCACCCTTAAATTCCACGCGAGTTGCAAGCAGTTCGCCTGAGCCACCAAGCGCATCGCCCTTCGCTTCAACGCGCTGGCCGTTTTCGGGTGCTCCGCTCGGGAAGTTATTGAGCATGGCACTGCTAAAATCAACGACGAGACCGTTAATTTCGAACGTCGTGCCAGCCACGTTGGCGGCTATCCCGGTCAGCTCGAGCTCGCCGCCGGCAGGTTTGGGTTCAATACGAGTTGCGCTGATGCTGCCATCGGCAAGGAAGAAGCCGCTGACCTCGACAATGTCGGTGACGTTCAGGCCGTCCAGTGAGGCCGAGCTGATGCTGTCGTCAAACGAAGTATCGGCATCGACGCGGACAAGCTGCCCGAGAACAGTCAACGATTGTGTATCAGGATCGATTGCAGAAATCGGACCTTCGACCGCATCGTCAAATGTGACGCTTTCCGCGGTGGGAGACGTCCCGTCATCATTTATTGTGCCGCGCAGGACAATTACGTCACCGACCGCCAGATCGGATTGCGTACCAGCACTCCCATCGATCGAAAATGTCGCAGAGTTCGTGTCATAGGTGACGCCGTTGACAATTACGCTTCCGAATCCGGTAATCGTACCCTTTGAGACCACAGCACTTGGCGCAGGATTGCCACGCCCATCGATGCCGGCGACCTGTTCGTTGTCCCCCCCGCAGGCAGCAATAAGCAGCGCTCCGCTCAATGCAAAAAGTAGATAGGGTTTCATTGTCTTTCCTCTCTGTTGCGGCCTACGATCCAGTAAGCGCCCAAGCCGAGCCGGATACTGTCATTATCGTCACCGTCGTCAATTTCGTGCTCGCTTAGCCAGGCATCTATGACTTCGAGAAACGCCTGGCCCTCTTGTTCAATAAATCGTCGGAATTCCGGTACTGCACTTGCCGGCATCCTGGTATTCGTCGCACGTCGTTCGAAACGACCGGGGTCCTTATCCGAACGATGCAGGTTGTAGGCCACTGTGTACCCCATATCCTCCAGCACGCTCCCCGAACTCAGCATTCGCACGGGATCCATCAAGTCCGGCATGTAGTAGCGCATCTTTGCTATGAGCGCTCCACTCGGATCTTCCGCAATGGCACCGACGTGCTTGAGTTCTTTCAGCATGGTCGTGGCCGCAACGTCACCACTGTATTTGCCGCAAAGCGACTCGAAGGACGCGTTTCCGCCATCCCGTGGCAGCGGCGCCGGACGTCCGTCTGCGTCAAGGAACTCCTCATCCTGGTGCCAGCCGCTTAGCACGCGCGTCGCATAATTCATGCGATTGAACATTTCCGGATCAGCTTCCTGCAACAGTGTGCGAAGACGACTTACCTCGCGACGCGTCAGGCCAGTCAAGATAGCGACACGTGAGATATTGGTCGGCCGTCCACGAATGCCGAAATCTTCCGTCGCGACCTCAACATATGTCGCCTTGCAGACATCGGCCAGTTCCCGCCAGTTCACGCCGGCACGCAGCATGATTCGTGCGATTGGGCGAAACAGGAGCCGCAGGGCGGCTGTCGCGGATTTCTTGCCATCATTCATCAATGAGACTCTTTATCCCGAATACGCATATCGGTCAAGCTGTTAGTTTGGTCGCAGAGGGGCTCGCCGTTTGGCGAGCCCATCCCGATCCGTCCCATGTGGCAGTGTCAGACCGTCCGACCGAACCTCAACTGCCATCCGTGGTTTCGAGCTCAACCTCTCTCGCGTCCAGGGTGCCGGTCATACAGAATTCGTCACCTTCGAAGCTGTCTGCGTCGACGATGTCACCCACTCGCAGGCGATCGAAGAAACCCGCCCGCCCGATCGGCTCATCATTCGTACCTTCAAAGTTATTCTCCGTCACGCGGCCGGTCAGCACGGTCACGCCTTGAATGACAAAACTAAATGCAGCCGCATCGCCTTCGATCGAGGCCACCGGTCCGCGGAGCTCGCATTCAAAGTCGTCGTTGTCTGCCGCGAGGTCGTCCCTTTCTACGCGAGTCCAGTTGACGCTACCATCGGAGTTCTCGTGTCCCCGAGACTTGATTCGGTCGCGAGTCTGCAGGCGATCAATAAATTGCTGCGGTGTCAGGTGGTCGCCGTCATCACTGCCTGTGTCGTCTTCGACCCGGCTAGCTCCGGTTGGACTGATGACGAGACCGAGTCGCGTCGTGAAACTCACGGCAACAGTATCGACCGTGGCAATCAGGTCCTCGGTTCGCACATTGTCCTCTATATCCTGCTCCGCCTCGCGCAGAACGAGAACCAGGTCAGCGTTGAAGCTTCCCTTGATTTCAACGCGCATGCCGACCAGTACTTCGAGTGATGATGCGTCAGTCACGGGCACCGTAATGCCATTGATGGTAAAGGTATTAGGTGTCGCCGCCGTGTCGACAGACTGCAGTACACCTTCCACTTCGAATTCACCATGGCGATCGTCGTCGTTAAAGTCGTCTTCACGTTCGACGCGCACGGCGACGAACTCACCAGCAACTATGTCCGCTTTAATTTCGACGAATAAACCGACGAGGTCCGGACCGAGTATCAGTCCATCTTCGAAGGCGGTGCCGTCATCGATGCTGAACACTACTCCGCCCACGGTAATCGATGAATTGTCGCTGGCAACGCTCTCGACAAAACCCTTGATTTCCAGTTCGTCGCCTTCAACGTCGGGTTGACCGATATCCGGATCACCACCGGCGTCGTCCAACTCTCTATCGACGCGTGTCGCAAGAATGCCGTCGTCGGTGGGGATACCGCTCACCTCGACAACCATGTCAAGCGCCAGATCGCGGAAATCAATCCCCGCTACGCCGTCATTATTGCCGACGTCATCGTCAAATACTGTCTCGGCATCGACCGTAACGGTCTGGCCCATAACCGAGAAAGTACCGATCGTCGGATCACTTCCATCCGGAGAGATGCTCTCAATCAAGCCTCTCAGATCTTCGTCAAACTCGATGTGCCGCGCCGTGCGTAGCCCATTGTCATCGACTGCGGACATCCGCACCCTCATGCCAAGACGAAGGTTGCTGTCATCACCCGTCGTTTCCATTTCCCCCTCGATCGCGACGATTGTATCCGCCACAATTTCGTACTTCGCGCCATTAACAAAGACGCTACCGAAGCCGGTGATAGAACCGATGACAGTTACGTCCGTGGGGCCGGTCGCTACGGGACCACCCCCTGTTGAGTTGCCCGATGACGAACCACCACCGCAGGCTGCGAGGCAAAGCATCGCGGCCAGGCCCAATATCGGTCCGATTTGTCTCGTGATTTTCATGGTATTGCCCTCTTCTGCAAATAATCTCAGTAGCCGCCAGTGGCGGATCGTCCAGATCGGTCTGACATCCTTCTTCAGACGATCTGGAATACGACACTACTGGAAATCCATATATGTGTCAACTTATCTCAATTATGGTATTTATGAATAAGATAACGATTTCGGACACGGTCCACTGCGGCGCCCCTGGAGGCCTTCAAAACAGGGCATTTTGCGAACCGCAAGCGATTGGAAGCAAAGTTGAGCATTGCGCAGCAACTCGGGATTGTGTACTCAAACTCGCGTCAGGCGCTTAACATAAGCAGGCACGAATGTGTTCACCCTGCCGAGCAACGATGATTTCCAGACCAAGAACGGTGTGGAATAATTGATGTAGCGCATCAGATCGGCGCCGTACACGAAGGGATTAAGTCTGTCCTGTTGTCAATCAGCGTCGACTTGTTGAAGGCGTTATAGCTGATCGAATCGCCATCTCGTTGCGTGATGTTGCGGTTATTATCGTGCGTGTAGGAATGACAGCCACCGCCATTGAGATCTACGCGCGTGAGGACATGTGGACGGTATTGGTGGCCCCTGCCTGAGTACGGCAGTGCTTGGTTGCCGCTCGTGAATGATCGTTGCGCATATTCTTATTGCCCTTTTTCAAAGAATCGAGCTGGCGTGAAACCAGGTTCAAGTGGCTCGAATTAATTCTCGGAGTACTTCGATCGAGCGCACGTAGCCGTCATGAGTTGACGCTTGAAAATCCGGCGCTGCGCGAACAGTAGGCGACGCTGAAATTCTACTGTCCCCGGCTGCACTTGACAGATTCCGACCGGCTCTTGTGGACCGCATCATCAATACACACGAATTGCGGCCTGAAACAGGGAATTCGAATTGTCAGGACTGACCAGTTGACTTGTCAGTACCGCCAGGCGTTCTGTGGATTGAGAACCAGGCCCGGCGGCGAATCGCTTGTCGATGCAGGTCTGCGAACCGCCTCTACAATCTGGGTCGCCGTTTGCATCGCACAAGCCAGCCTGTCCCGCACAGCAACGCCACCGACGTAATTGGCCACAATATGCAAGCCGGGTAGTGTTGCCAGCAATTGTTGCAATCGCTGCATGCGCGCGAAGTAGTCCCCATGGTATAGCGGCAAGGCGTGAACGTGACGATCGACGTGGAGCATTTCCGGTTCTGCCCGAATGCCCAGCAACGGCTTCAGAGCCGCGATCGCCGCGACGATCAGCCGTTCATCGTTCCAGGTAACGGTACCGGGGTGCTGCGCGCCACCAAGATAGTTGCTTAGCAAGACCCTGCCCGGTGGTACCCGGTCGTCGAATAGCGAGCTCATCCACATCGAGCCAGTCAACGGCGTGCCGTTGAGGCCTTGCGCAAGGAAACCGATACCGTCCAGAGGATGGTCGATTACACGTCTGTCGAAACCGGTATGGACAACGTTCAGCGACGCATAGTCGATGCCATCCAGAAGCGCAGCGAGTTCGGCGCTCGGTCCACGCACCAGGGCGGCCGCTGTGTATGCCGGCGTGCTCAACACGACCTGCGCAGCCCTGACTTCGCGCTCGCCCGTGGCAGTGCGGGCCACAACCTGCCAACCATCGCGCGTACGTGACAAACTGGTGACGGTATGGTCACCACAAAAGCAAACCCCATCCGCACTCGCTAACGTTCGAGCCAGCGTTTCCATTCCTCCGCGAAACGAAAACGCTTCGCTTACAGTGGCGGTCTTGCGTTTGAGCAGCCGGTGGACAAATGCGCCCACCGTGATACTGCCGTAGCGATGCTCCAGTGCGACGAGCCTGGGCAGGACCGATCTCGCACTGGCGTGGTCCGGATCGGACGCCAACAAGCCTGCGACATAAGGTCCCATGGCCTTATCCAGCACCTCGGGACCGAGTCTGCGGGTGATGAACTGGCTGACCGTTTCATCCTGTTGACCACCCTTCGGCACAAACGGTTCGAGCATCATGCGCAGCTTGCCGCGCGTGCTCCACACGTCGGAAAACACCAGCGAGCCCATTTTCATGGGCAGCTGTTTGAGCTGACCATTGCTGATGACGTGGCGATGTTCGACATCAGCGCGCGCTTGCTTTGCGTTTTCGAGGCCCGCATCCGCGACAAAGCGGGTGACGTCGGGACGGAAGTTAAGAAGCATCGCCGCACCTTTTTCGGTTAGGTAGCCGTCGCGAGAAGTGCTTTGAATTTTCCCGCCGGGCCGCGACTCTCGCTCCCAGACCTCGACGTTGAGGCCATCACGGGCGAGTCGCTGCGCAACGGCCAGTCCGGATATACCGCCACCGATTACCAGTGCCTCGGTATCGTTCATGCGCCCGGCCTGCGTGGCGCGCCGTTGCCGAAGCGACGCGCTGTCAGCATGTCGAGGTGATCGGTTGTCACCGCGTCCTCACCGAGTTCGAAGACGTAGGCCTCGGCAC
>Ga0255052_10001941_pt1 | contig 15134 bp, 21 predicted proteins | sample JV7_2_21_MG_FD_188632 | JGI IMG/M metagenome (GOLD analysis project Ga0255052, IMG submission 188632) | Seawater microbial communities from Jervis Inlet, British Columbia, Canada - JV7_2_21 | ecosystem: Environmental > Aquatic > Marine > Inlet | place: Canada: British Columbia | collected...
AGCGTCATTGCCTGTAGGCATTTGAAATAAAACTTCTATTGGATAAGTCCAAGTAGAGTGATTTAATTTAACACTATATTGTCTGCCGTATTGAGAACTTTTTACATAACATAAAAATTCTTGTACTTTAGCTGCTGTTGTTGTTGAATCTTCAGCTACAGTAATTGCTTTGTTGGCGACAAATGTATAGTCAGCAATATTTACAAAATTTAAATTTTCTAAAGGATTTGTTGTTGTTAAATAAGTTGACGCACCTGTACCCATAGTTACAGTTTTTTCATTTCCTGCTAGGTCATATACTTTAACAGCACCATTTGTAAATACAGCTACATATTGATTATTACTATCACGGTTAATCCAATGAATTGCACAATTATTTGGAAAGACAGTTGAAGCTAATAAGTTTTTAACAAATTCTGTTGGTGGTCTTTTAGATAGACCATCAATTATATTTGATTGAAAATTAACTTGGCTTTCAGCTTGTCCTACATTTCTTTGTACAGGATTTTGTTGACTGATACCGTTAATCAGATTTGGGATTGATTGCGATACTACAGACATGGTTACCTACTTGAACGTTTATGCCCTCTATTAACAATGTAATTCATATTATACTCATCTTTAAGTATATTTGCGTCCATTGCTCTAGAGTCAGCTTGTTCAAAAGCTACGTGAGCTTCTTGTTCATCAAGCGAGGCTAATTTAACTAAAGAATCTGCACCAATATATCTTGCAGCAAATCTTCGAGCTGCCTTAACAGTAATGTATCGTCTTGCATATTCAGGAAGATGTTCAAACTGTTGAATCATAGTTTTATCAATTTGAACTGGTGCCGTTGCGAAAACATTTGTATGATTTTTTAAGTCATATAAAAATCCGTCTCTTATAGTATAAGAATATTGGTATTGATAAGGGACAGAAGGTTCAATTGATACACAGTTAGTTTCAAGAGGTACTTTATTATCAGTATCTCTAGCTTGAGTTACTTCTAATTCTCTATTAAAGAACCAACCTTGAGTTTGTATACTTAGAGAACTTTCATCTAAAATTTGTTTAGCGACAGCCACGTCTGTTCCAATGTTTCCTGTAATACTTGATACAGGTGCTTCACCAATAAAACTTAATATTGTATTTATAGCCTGTAATTCAGTAGTTGCAGTTATTTGTGTTGCCATTAATTTCTCCTTAATTTAGAAGACTGAGGGGATTTCTCCCCTCAATCTATTTGTATAGTATAGTAAAGAAACTATTACGCTTCTTTAATTCCTACAGCTGCTTCTGGTCTAAGAGTTCCATGACCCATAGCGTATTTCGCCACCATTAGCGTTCCTTGTCTACGAATATCATAGTCTGATTCCACAGCCAAGTCCATAAGTTTGACAGTACCTACTGCTGAAGGGTGTGTAACAAGAGCGACAAAAGTTCTCAAATCTACAGCTTGAGGGTTTGACCCACCTGCTGTAGCTGAACCTGCGTCTGGTGCTGCTGTTACATTTGATTCAACAAAGTGAGGAACTGGAATTAAATCAATTCCTGCTACTCTTGCGACTCTGCCTTCTGCGATTGAACCTTTACCACTAAAATCAGCATTGATAACGTTTGTAGCGTTAGCTAATTTGTAGTATTCTTCAAGTCTCATAAAGCATTTTCTGCCTTCTGCCGGAACATAATTTGCGTCTAACTGTTTAGCCGCAGAAAAGATAGCACCTATCATTGCTGTAGATGCTGTTGCATCTGTTGCTGAAGCTATGTTAGCGTCAAATATGTTACTTGTTACGTCTCCACCTGTTACGTTAGGTGTAGTTCCTATTGCACATTGACCAATAGTTTGTAAAACGTGCTTATCTTTTTGGAAAGCCAAGGCTCTACCAATTTCACCAGAGTATGCACTTCTTACGTCCCAATGGTTTTTTGCTTCTTCAATATTTGATAAAAATACTGAAGATATTAAAAGGTCATTAATTGTAATAACCTTTTCGTTATGATTAGCAGTTGAGCCTAAAATTTCTGCTCCTGCTGTATGGTATTCTGCGGCAATTCTTCCCATTACTGGAAATGTCGCTGACTTACCACTAGAAATGGAACGAACCATTTCTGCACCTTGTGTCTTTGAAGCTCTGTCGAAAGAAGTTAAAACTTCTCCAGCAAAAACTTTTAGAAACAATGCGTCTTCTGTACCTGTCGAGTTTACCTGAGGTATACTCGCTGGGTTTGCATTTGACATAATAATTCTCCTTTAATTATATCGTTAGTTAATAAAAGCCTTACACTTTCAGCTTCTTAATAAAGATTGTCTTCCCTCGAGAAGGTCAATTTAGTCAACTTATTTGTACTTGGCAGTTGCTACCTGAAAAGGTAACACAACTATCTTTTTTTATTTTTCTTTTTTATTTTTAGAAACTTCTTCATTTGCTTTATCAAGAAGTTCATTTATATTCTTTAACGCTAAAGTAGATACGGTTAATTTATCATATCTCTTTTTAATTGTTTCAAGAATATTATCATGGTCAGGAATACCTACTGGATTTTTTAAGTAAGTATCAACAACCGAAGTATGTTCAGCAATTTCTGCTTCATACTTTTTTTTCAACGCATATAAAAACATATTATAACCTACTGTTTTTCATTTTAGTTTGAACATCTGCACGATAAGCTTCATCTTTTTGATACCTGTCGTCAGACATTGCAGCCGTAACTTCACCCCATGACCTAAATCCAGGTGCATTCGCCCCTGTAGGTTTATCACCAGATTGTAAGTTAGGGTCTATTCCTTCACTATTTTTGTAACGAGCATTAAGACCTTGAATTGCTAAACGAGTAGCTTCGATGTCTTTATTGTTAACCGTATTATTATAAGAAGTTTGTTCAGCTTCAGATAAATTATTTCCAGCCCATTCCATCATTGACTTATAATTTTCAGCACCACCAACTTCTTGTTTTAATGTATTAGAAGTTTGTGTAGCAATTGCTTCTTGTCCTTTAATAAAAGCGTCTACGTAATCTTTTGGAATACCTGCTTTTTCTAAAGATTGATAAGATTTGTCGGCTAACTGTCCGTCACTATCATATTCCTGTTGTAAAGTTTCTAGATTTAATCCAGCACTTTCAACAGCTTTTTGAGCATCTTTGTTTATAGATAAGTCGCCTTCTTTTTTATCAGGCTGTTCTTCAACTTTAGTTTGTTCTTCAGAACTTTTACTAAGTTTTGTTTCTAACTCTCCATAAGCTTTCGCCATTTCTTCAGGCGATTTAAATTTACCAGGAAGCCATTCAGGTCGCTCACCTTTTGGCTCTTCTTTTAATACTGGCTTTGCGTCTTCTTTAGGAGCTTCTGCCCCTGTTTGTCCTTCACTTATTTCTATTTTATCAACCATAAGTTTTTACTCCTTTACTGTGTTGGTTTCGTATAATTGTCAGCAACTTTTGGTGCGACTGCTTGAGCAGTATCAGCCATTTGTTGTTGCTGTTGTTGTTGCATTGCTGCTTCTTGTTCGGCTTGTAATTGTTCAGGAGTTTTTATCAAGCCTTCCGTATCAATTCCTTGTGCTGTTGCTAATCTTTGAATCAAATCCATAGGATTTAATAATTGAACAACTTGAGGATTGATTTGAGCAAGTTGTCCTATCTCTGCAACAAACTCTCTAAGTTTCTGTAAATCATTTCCACGTCCCAGGGCTTCTATACCTGTAATAATAGTTGGTCTTACAGAACCTTTAGGTAATTTAGGAATTTCATTTTTACTTCCCATTCTTACCATTAGTAAATTAACAAGAGGTAATTGTAATTCTTGTGACAATAAAGAATAAATACCACCCATTGCTGTTTCTAATTCATTTGCCATGTAACGAATTTCCTGAGCCGTTACACGTTCAGCTTGACGCTGAATAGCTGTGTTTAATAAGAAAGCATAAGCCATTCTTTCTTCTAGTCTTGTAACTGCTTTCTCTACAGTTTGTAAATCATAAAATTTGTTTGCTTGTAAAACTGAAACATCATCTTCATTTCCAGTTATAATGTCACCATTACGTGCAATTGCTAAATCTCTTTTCTTTGTAGTAGAGTTTGGTTTAACCATGAAAACCATTTTAGAAGAAGCCGCAGCACTTTCTACAAGTGATTGTGATAATCCTTCTAAAGATTTTAAGTCACCAATATATTCTTCAACATAAGAACGTCCATAATCTTCACCGTCAACTCTTACCATTCTTAAAGGTAAGAAAGGTAAACGGTCTGAATTATATATTCCAATTGAAGATGGAATTTTTATTCCTTGAGCTTCTTGACATACATAAAATTTGTCATCTGGTAGTTTATAAATATGAGTATATAAATCGCAATTAGTATTAGACTTAACGTCTTTCTTAGACATTGCATTTATTATTTGTTCTCTAACTTCTTCATCTAAAGATAAAAGAGAAACACTTTCTTTTATAACTATTTCTAAAATATTTCCTTCACCGTCCCTTTTACATACATATTGATTTAAACCATATACTCTCATACTTCCTTCTTTTGGAATATAACAAAGTACATTACCACCAACAATTAAATGTTTGATAGCTTCAAATGCAGGAACACGAATAGCCAGAGCTTCAATTTTAGCCATGACATCACGTTCAATTCCAGCGAATGCTTTTTCTATCGCTGTTTTAAGTTGAGGTTGTAAGTCAACTTGTTGTTTAGCTTTTCCTTGAATTGCTAAACGGAAAAAAGGTTGATTTGGGGGGAGTAATAGTAGGAGTAATTTTGAAGCAAGGTTGTTGACACCTCGACTACCTACTGATTGAAAAGGACTGTAGAAGTCACTTGATTGTGTTTGATAATCTTCTGGTATAAGAGTTGGTATTGTTAATTCAGAGCATTCTCTACTTCTTTTTAAGTAATGATTTCTAATTTCAGATAGAGAATTGTATCGGCTTTCAGCTTTATCGTTTACATTGAAACCCATTATTTCTTTAGCCATCTGTTTCTACCTTAACCTGTATTAACGTCTGTTCCACCTGAAATAATATTTAGGTCTGTTTGCATTCCTAATGTTCCCTTCTTAGACTTTTTCTTCTTTGCTAATTCTAAAGCGTCTTCAGAAGATAATTCAATTGTTGGGGCTAATTCTTCAGCCACATTCATTGCTCTAACTGGAACTTTTGCTGCTTGTTGAATAACAGGTTTAGCACCACCACCAAAACACATATTGGACTCCTTTCATTTAATTAAGTATAACTCGAAATGTTTAAATCATTTGAAGAAGACTGAGTTACTGACGACTTCTTCGCAACTTTTTTAACAGGTGAAGTATCTTTTTGAACAAAAGGGTCTGATAAAGGGTCTTCAATATTCCCTTTAACATACGTTAAATTAGGGTCTGGTCTAACAGCAAATTTTTGCTGCGGCACTTGCGTTCCACCTATGCACATATTATTGTCCCCCTAATAAATTGTCTTCACTACGTTTTTTAAGTTCATTTAACCAATTAACTACACTTCTTTGACCTGCCTTGAACCAAACTTCACGCTCATTATCTTTTAATGAAGGTGAACGGTCAGGGTAAATCTTATCCAAAACTTTTATAAGTTCATCTACCGTGTATGGTAATTGAATCTCCTCTAAAGGATTTTGATTGTTTTCATTTTGTTTCATATCTATTTCCTTCTAATATGGGAACTATTAAGACCATAGTTGCCCTGTTAGGTTTGCTTTTGTATATTCTGTTGCTCTGTTTTCGAAGAAATTAGCGTGTTCTACGCCATTTAACACCCAATCTAGCCAAGGTAAGGGGTTAATTTTAGCTTCAAAATTAGGTTTTAATCCTAATTGCAACAGTCTTCTATCAGCAATGTGTCGAATATATTGTTTGACTTGTTTAGACTCTAAGCCTTCTACGCCACCCATTTCAAAAGCTAAATCTATAAATTTATCTTCCAAGGTAACCATATCTCTACATATTTGATATAAAGTTTTTTTGAATTTATCATTCCATATTTTTCTATTGTCATCAATTAAGGAATGAAATAATTTAATCATATTTTCTACATGATGACTTTCATCTCTAATAGACCATGTAATTATTTGGCACATTCCTTTCATCTTTCCGAATCTTTGAAAATTTAATAGCATAACGAAAGAAGCAAAGAGCTGCAATCCTTCTCCAAAAGCTGAGAAGACAGCTAAATCACGTGCTAATCCTTCAACACCTTTACCTTTATCTTTAAATAAATAATCGTGTTTATCAGCCATAGATTTACATTCTTGAAAAGCTTTATATTCTGTATCAGGAAGTCCAACAGTATCATTTAATAATGAATAAGCATGGGCGTGATTAGCTTCAGCCGCAGCAAAAGAAGATAACATCATTCTAATTTCAGGTGGTTTAAATTGAGGAATGTATTTATCAAGATAAGCTTTCGCAATATCTACATCACCTTGAGTAAAGAATTTTAATATTTGTGTTATTAAATTTTTTTCATTAGAATTTAATCTTTCATTCCAATCTCTAACATCTTCAGCTAAAGGAACTTCACTAGGAAGCCAGTGCATTTTTTGTTGTGCGTCATAAGCGTCAAAAGCCCATGGATATTCAAAAGGTTTGTAATGATTTCTTTCTTTAAATAAACTCATCTTAATAATTCAATCCCTTCTATTATAATAATAATTAATAATTCTACTGCTAATATTGTATGATATGTATGCCACAACACACTTTGTTTCTGATTTTTAATTTCATCTTTATCATGTATGCGTCTTCCACATTCACATCTGTTATTACACTTCGTCATCTTCCTTGTCCTTTATTTTTTTTATAACTACGTTTTTCGTCTTTGTTTAAATTCTTTTTATGTCTGCCTATTTTTTTCTTACTTGTTTTTTTATAAGTGTTTACACCCCACTTAGGTGACTTTGCCATTAGGCTTCACAAGCTAGACAATCTTCTTCTGAATCTGGTCTAACTTTCCTTTCAATTTTTGTTGAAATTATTTCTGCTCTTTTGACTGCTTCAGAACGACAGTAATATAAAGTTTTTAATTTTTTCTTCCACGCTTTTAAATGTAATAAATGTAAATCTCTTATATTAACATCTGAAGGAACAAAAATATTTAAACTTTGTGATTGACAAATATATTTTTGTCTATCAGCAGCTAATTCAATAATCCAATTTTGGTCTATTTCAATTGCTGTAGCAAAGACATCTTTTTCCCAATCATTTAATTGTTCTAAGTGTCTTACTGAACCTCGATTAGCAATAATGCTTTTCCAGGTTTCTTCGTTGTCTATATCTTTTTCTTTTAAAAGTTTTTGGAGATATTTATTTTTCATAAAGTGAGTACCACTCATAGTTTTTTGACTATAGGCATTTGCTCGGAGAGGTTCTATGGAAGGACTAGTGCTACCACAAATAATACTACTTGAAGCATTAGGTGCAATAGCTAAAAGATGAGCGTTACGCATACCTGTCCCTTGCATATCAGGTGCTTCACCTTTTTCACTAGCTAAATTTTTTGAAGTTTGTTCGGCTTGGTCTTTTATATGAGAGAATATTTTTAAATTTAATCCTTTGGATAACGCACTTCCAAAAGGAATTTTTTTACTTTGGAGATATGAATGAAAACCCATTGTCCCCAATCCAATACTACGCTCTTGACTAGCAGAATACTTAGCACGGCTAAGGCTATCACTAGCGTTGTTAATAAAATACTCCAATACATTATCGAGGAAACGAACCACGTCAGGTATGAACTCAGAGTTGTTTTTCCATTCATCATATTTTTCTATATTTAAACTTGATAAACAGCACACGGCTGTTCTTGTTTCATTTGTTGGTAAAGTTATTTCACTACATAAGTTAGAGTGATATACTTTTAATCCTAATTTTTTCTGTGCGTCAGGCAAACTTGCATTAACTGTATCTTTAAAAAACAAATAAGGCTCACCTGTTGTTACTCTAGTCTCTAAAATTTTTTGCCACAATTTTCGAGCAGAAACAGTACGCACAACTTTTTTTGTATGAGGGTCAATTAATTGCCAATCATCATTTGCCCCTAAATTTTTTGTACAGTCTTCGATAATATTCATAAATTCATCTGTAATAACTATACCGTGATGAAGGTTCAAACATTTTCTATGAACGTCTCCACCACTAGGTTTTCGCATTTCAATAAATTCTTCTATTTCAGGGTGACTAATATCTTGATAGACTGCATAGCTGCCCCTTCTAGTTTTACCTTGAGAGAAAGCTAACATTTCACTATCTACTACGTGCATAAAAGGAATTGAACCTGAAGATTGAGAACCACCTGAAGTTTTTGTTCCGTCACTTCTTACGTGTCCCCAATATCCACCAATGCCACCACCAACAGAAGCTAACCAAGCATTCTCTGTGTAATGTTCAGTTAGCCCTTCTCTACTATCAGGAACATAATTAAGAAAGCATGAAATTGGCATTCCTTTTTTTGTTCCACTATTAGTTAGAATAGGAGTAGCAAACATAAACCACAAGTTAGATACATATTTATACATACGGTCAGCCATTGTAGAATCATCAGAGTAAGTGTCTACAACTCTTTTAAAAGCTTGTTGAGGGCTTGTTTCGCTATCGGTTAGATAACGGTCTTTAAGTATTCGCATTCCTGCTTCCGTTATTAATGTATCTTTACTGTAGTCCATGTTATTCCTTCCATTCTTTTTTAGGGTCAATATTTCCTGTTTCTTCTAATTCAATTATTAAATCAATATAGCGTTTAGCTTTTTTCAAATCTTGTATTCCATTCTTATCACGCCAACGCATTATATATTTGATAACATTTCCTTCAGCGAAAGGTAATTGATTTGTCATTACAAAAGTTATAGGCTCAATTTTATATTTCAAATAGTGAGGTGGCTTATCTACCACCTCTTTATCTTTATCTTTTTCAGCTTTTGATTTTAACTCAGACAAGTAAGTATCACCTTCTATACTTGCCATAAGTTTACCTCACCTGTTTTCTTATTGTAATCTCCGTGTCTTAAAATCCTTGCAACACGTGCTTGTTGTAAAGCATCATGTTCGAAAAGACCTTGTTTCTCATAAGTCTTAACAACTAAATCCCACATTTTTCTAGTAGGCATTCTTTTATTGTTAAGAATTTTTTGAGCAGTAACTATCCCAACTGTAGGACAGCCTGAAAAGCCATCAACAGCGTCACCTGTAAGTGTTTGCACTAAGTGCCACCAATTACATTCTTTGTTACTTCTTTTAACCATAGTTTCACCATTATATAAAGTACCTGGAACTTGTCTCAAGTCTTTATCTATTGAACATAGAATTATCTTCTCGTTCTTCCTAGGTTTGGTTGCGATAATGCCCATGACATCATCTGCTTCTAGATTCGGTAGAATTATTGCATTCCATTCCTTCACTAGATACTCACGTAAAGCCTTCAGTATAAGAGGTTTACGTTTATCTTTTCGATTGTCCTTGTAGGTTGGTAAAACATCTTTTCGAAAATTGTTTTTATCTGTCAACGCTACAATTACTTTATTTGCCTTAAACTTTTCTTTAAGGTCTTCTATTTCAGAAAGCACTAAATATTTTCCTTGGCTTTCATCTGCGTGTAATGTCCATAAGCCGTCTCCCCAATGTTGGTCGTACTCAGCATTTACAGCACATTTATATACTAAAATATCACCATCTATTACTATTGTTTTTTTAGCCATTTCTATTTTCCCTTTCCGTCAGTTATAAATAGTTCAGATAAAGGTATTAAAACACATTTGGCTGCAAAATTATCTCCAACCATTTTTGTTCTATCCTTAAACTTCTCTACTATTTGTTTTAATTTAGGTACATCAAATACTAGCTTACAATAATCTGTATCACCTGTAGCTAATATATGAATCCATATATCAGATTCAGTAGCCATCAACCCACTTGGTTTTCCATAACATTCGATTTCAATTGCTATGTTTCCGGTTTTATACCACCAATCTCTTTCTGTTTTCACTTCGCATTTTTCTTTTTTTGACATCAATAAAGAGACAACTCTGTCTTCTCTTTCTTGTCCATACTTTAAGTCAATGTCAAATTTTTTATTTCCTTTTGGCATTAATGTGTTCCACTCCAATTGTTTGAGATTTTATATTCACCTGTCAACGGTACTCTTAAATTGAAATGTTCACCTGTTTTCTTAATAGCTTCAACAGCTAATTTTCCAACTTCTTCAGCTTTATCTTCAGGACATTCAATTTGTATTTCATCATGCACCCAAAGTAATTGCTGAACACCTTCAATATGTTTAACAGATTTATCAAATTCAACTAACCATTGCTTACATACTATAGCCCCTGCACTTTGTAATAAAGTATTAAGAGCTGCGTACTCTGAACGAACTTTGACTTGTCTTCTATCTAAGCCAATTAAATATCCTCGCTCTGAAGTTTCTTGAACTTGTTTTATTAGTTTACTTAAAGCAGGTAATCTATTTAAGAAACGAGTTCTCACTTGAGCTGCGTCCTTGTTAGATTTACCTGTTACTTCTGCAATCTTATTTACACCTGCACCATAAAGCCAAGCATATAAAAATCTTTTGCTTTGGTCACGTGTATCTAATCCTGCAAGTTTTTGATTTTCAGTATGTATGTCACCGTTAACTACAAGATTTGCATACGCACCGTTATCATACTTAGCAATGTAATGTCCTAATAATCTAATTTCTAAACTAGATACATCAACACCACACATTGCTTTTCCTTTTGGAACGATAAACAATTCTCTAAATTCTTTACCGTAAGGAACAGTAACAGCAGGAACTTGTCCTAAATTAGGATTTGAATGTGTTGCTCTTTGAGTTATCGCAGAGTTAGTATTCACCGTTCCGTGTAGTCTATTGTTACGTTCCAATTTTAAGTAAGCCTGTTTACCTTCAGCTAACATACCTATTCGTTTTTCTAATAAGAAATAACGAGCCAGGAGTTTAGCTTCAGAATAATCTAAAGAATTTAAAACTCTATCATCAACTTTTGGTTGACCATCATTAGTAAATTCTTTTGGCTTCCAATTATATTTAATCTTTAATCGTTCAGCTATATGTCTTCGGCTTGATGGATTAAAGTCTTCGTGAGTTACTTTAATAAAGGGCTGACCTTTAACATAGCCACGAGTTTTATTATTTACTTTTGGTATAAACTCTTCTTCTCTTTTAAGAGGTGGAAAAGTTTTTTCCATTTCTTTTTTAATAGTATCTCTCTCAGATGAAAGAGTTGCATAAAGTTTAGCTGCTTTATCTTTATCAAAAAGAACACCATATTGTTCTTGTCTACTTATTATTTCCGAAATTAAGTGTTCCAATTCTAAAGATTGCTCGGAATATTTTTTCTCCAAAATCTTTTGGTACAATGTATGCGTTACCTCAACATCTTGAATACAGTATTCCAACATTTCTTTTGTAAATGTTTGCCAATCTGTAGTTATGTGTTGCTTATAATTTCCTAATCGAACACCCCACGATTTTAAGGAGTGTTTGTTTACTAAATTTCTAGGATAATTTTTATTATGAACACGTCTCATGTCTGACTCCATTAAGTCTGACCAAATTAGTCGTGTCGCAACTATGGTATCAAAAACTTTTGCTTTAGTTTTAAATCCATACAATTTTTTTAAGACTGGAATATCAAATTTGACTATATTATGTCCTATAATTAATTCAGCATTCGATAAAAGTTCTAATGCCTGGTCAACTGTAGGAGTAAGTATCTCATTCTTGTCTATATCTTTTAAAACAATACAATGAGCCTTCGTACAATCAAATAATAATCCGTCTGTTTCTACATCAAAAACATATTTCATTTTATATCCTTATCATTTTCTTTATTACACTACGAGGATAAACATTTCTATCCCCAAATTCTATTTCTCCATTATCTATATAATAACTTGCAAAAGAATAAACATAGTCAAATGTCTTATCAAATATCCAACACTCAGTATGTACTTCGGCACAAGTCATATTATTAAATTCATTTGATGTTGCTAGTGTTGAATCCCCAACTATATCTTCCCATATAATTTTATATTTATAATATCTTTTCTTACCAATTATAAGAGGCTCACTTGTTTTCTTTTTCATTTGTCTCTTCTGTTACTGGAACAAGAATTTCCACACCTTCATAACCATGCGTAATGTAGTGTTTCTTTTTTCCAAATATTCTATCCCAACCTTCTTTATATTTTTCAGTTGGTTGATGTATTGGATTTCCTGCCGAATTACGATTTTTATTATTGTAGTTATATCTGTTCTTCATATTAATTTAAATCCACCGTGTTTGTAAGTATGCTTCTTCCTAATTTCAAAAGAAAGTTAGAATTTTTTTCTCCATTTTTATTTGTTGTACACGAAAACAAAAGTGTAATTAGGAAACAAATAAAAAAGAACCAAAGTATTTTTTTAAACATTAATGTAACGTGGCTACCTGTGTCTGTATTCTAAATGCGGCTTCCTCAAAGGGAAACATTTCTTGTAAAATAATCTCAGCATGAAATTTATATTTAGCTGACGGTAAAGGAAGTATAACATCACGCAAAGGATTTTTTTTAGCCACTTTAATAGCACCTGATATTTCACCAATTAAATACCAACTATCGTCATCATGCCATTTTCCTCTACGATTCATATTAAAAGTCATTTGTTCCTTTTGTTTCTACAAAACAAGAAGTGTCTTCATCAAAATATAATGTCCCACACTTTCCTGTATTACCTGTATGTCTATTCTTCAACACACGAACTGTTGTATAGTTTTTATTCTCTTCATCATTTTGATTTCTCTCTAGTGAAATTACTTGGTCGCTTAATTGACTGATTGCATGAGAGCCACGTAAAGCATTCAATGAAGTTTGTAATCCGTCTTCATATCCTCTGTTGCCGTCTGGTCTTCTTAAATGTGAAACTAAAATTAATCCAATACCTGTTCCTTCAACTAAACTTCTAAGTCTAGTCATAGTCATATCAATTAATCTTCTTTCATCATGTGTTTCTAATCCACTAATAATAATAGAAAGATGGTCAAGAATAACCCACCGTACACCAAGACCCTTAACAAGATAACGAATCTTGGATAATAAATTTTCAGACTCGGTACTACCGAAATGGTCGAATAGATACATAGAGCCACTACCAACTGTTCGATTAAAACTATTTCTAAAGTCATCTTTACTAATTCCTTCTTTCGTTAAATGTAATGGTTTCTTTAAATCAATTGACATCACACCTAATGCTGTTCTCTTTACACTTTCTTCTAGTGCAAGATAACCAACACATTCACCTTTAGAAATTAATTGATGTGCTATGTGTCTACATAATTGTGACTTACCTTGTCCTGTTCCACTTGTTATAGTTACTAATTCACCTCTTCGCATTCCTAATGTTTTAGTATTTATACATTCAAAAGGATAAGGTATACATTTTCTATTATCTTCTTTAATTAATGTTTCAAATATATCTGTACCTGCAACAATTCCGTCAGGTCTATAAGATTTTCCACCCCACATACAATCTATTAATTCTTGTACTCTTCCCTTGACTAACATTTCGTTAGCGTCTTTTAATGGAAGTTGTGAAATTTTAACTTTTCCAGGCGAAAATAATTTCGCACATTCTAGAGCTGCTGTATTTCCAGGCTCATCATTATCAAACATCAATACAATAGTTTCAAATTTTTCTAACCATTCTATTTGTTGTTGTAAATCTCGTTTAGCCCCTGCACTTCCTGTTTTTACACTACATACAGCCCATTTATTATTCTGTATGGAAGAAAGTGACATAGCGTCCACTTCTCCTTCTGTAATGGAAACAAGTTTGCCCCCATCACGCCATAAATTCTGTCCAAATAATGTTGCTTTCTTACTATCACCTAGCCATTGAAAAGTTTTGTCAGGGTATCTTAATTTTTGTGCAACTAAATTTCTATGATTATCATAGTAGTTTGCAATTTGTACAGTCTTACCTTTATGTTTACCAATTTGGTAATTAAATTTGCTTACTGTTTCCTGATTTATACATCTTTTTACTAAAGGTTTATTTTCACCTTTAATTAAATTTGTGTTTACTTTTGTCAATGGTTTTTCCTCATTCTGATAGTTATGAAAGTATGCACCACACCCAAAACAATGTCCGTGTCCGTCACTATAAACAGCCACGTTATCTTTTGAATTACATTCGGAACAAGGTGCATGATTTAAAAATTCGCTTTCACTCATGTATTAATTCCTTCATAAATTTTTTGATTAAAATATAGCTAGTCCCCTAACTATGTAGAGGACTAGTAAAATATATTAGTTACCCATAAAAACCCTTTCTAATTAAGTCCATGATTTTATGAACGTAGTTTTTTTATTACTAGTCCAAAGTTCCTTAATCCAATTTTCTGGTATAAACTTATCAGCATACTTAAAGCCGTGTTTTTGACACCACATTGCGTATGTTGTTCTAGACTTTTTAGATATACGAGTTTTCGAATTGCTAAAGACAAACCTTAAATCCAATTCAGGATATTGCTTTCGTAACAAAATATGTTTTTGTTTGTCAGCCGTTAAAAAGCGTCCCTTGCTTTCGATATACATAGCCGTACCTACCTTTTTATGTAAAATAAAATCAGGTGTATACTTATGTAATTTTTCTGGTCTAATATACGGTATTTTTTCGCTTTCATATCCAAAACTAATTTTTAACCTTTTCAGTTGTTGGACAATCTGCTCTTCTAATCCTGAACGATAATTAGAAGTCGTCTTCGGTGGAAACTTCTTTCGTTGTTTCATTTTTCAACTCCTCAGATTTGGATTCTGCATGAACATAGCCTTGTTCTTTCTTAAATCCGTAACCTTCCGAATTGCTGCCACCTTCTACAAGTTCAATAACTTGTGCAGCTCTAAGTCTCATACTTATTCCTGCACCAACCATTTGCGTGTAGTACGGAATCAGTTCAGCACTAACTTTAATTTGACTACCACCCCACACATTTACATTCTTCATAGGTTTCCCCTCTGAATCAAATATTGCAGGTTTGTTATCAAATGTATCACCGTTTTTAGTAGTGACTTTAGCCTTACATTTAAATTTAAAAATAACATTTCCAGTAGGTTTACCGTCTTCTGTTACTTCATCAAAGTAGGG
>Ga0255052_10001942_pt1 | contig 15129 bp, 12 predicted proteins | sample JV7_2_21_MG_FD_188632 | JGI IMG/M metagenome (GOLD analysis project Ga0255052, IMG submission 188632) | Seawater microbial communities from Jervis Inlet, British Columbia, Canada - JV7_2_21 | ecosystem: Environmental > Aquatic > Marine > Inlet | place: Canada: British Columbia | collected...
AAAGAAAGAGGCCGATTATGGCCCTACAGGTCCACAACTTCTATATCTGCACTGGTGAGATCATGACCCAGAAACTGCCCGCCGACCCTGGCGAAGCGGGCGGCGCCATCGGTTGCCAGCAGCGCGATGCTGCCACTACCCCCTACGTCATTGGACAGCGACAGATGCTCCAGCATCTGCTTGACGGCGGCGGCCGTCGTACTGGCCGAATCAACAATCGATACCGTGTTGTCGAATACCGACGCAAATGTATCTCGCAGCAATGGAAAATGGGTGCAGCCGAGGATGACGCTGTCCGGACGACGTGCCCCCTCGTCGAGTTCCGCCAGATAGCGCAGAACGATCGCTTCAGCGATCGAGCCATCGTTCCAACCTTCTTCAGCGAGCGACACGAGCAGTTCACAGGCAAGTTCTGTAACGACGGCGCCTGCATCCATGCTCAATAAGGCGGCTCTGTAGGCGCCGAGGCGCACCGTAGCCTCAGTGGCCAGCACCAGGTGCCGGCCTCCCGGCCGCGCCGTCACGGCCGCTGAGGCGCCCGGTTCAACGACCCCGATGACGGGCAATGGCGCCATTTGTTTGCGCAGCGAGTCCAGCGCGACGGCCGACGCCGTGTTGCAGGCGACGACCAGCAGTTTGATATCGCGATTCTGTAGCAGAGCCGTTGCCTGGCCCGCATAGCGCGAGATCGACGCCGGGCTCTTGGTCCCGTAGGGCAGTCGCGCGGTATCACCGAGATACACCAGATGCTCATGCGGCATCGCTTCACGCAGCGCCTTGAGCACGGTCAGCCCGCCGACGCCAGAGTCGAATACGCCTATCGGCAGTGCATTTGTGTCAGATGCATTCACTGGGCCATTGTACTGTGGACACGCGGCGGTATTGAATACAATGCCCTCATGCAGAAGATCATCTACGGAATAATTGCTTTGGTCGCCGTGCTGGTCCTCGCCGGCCTGGCACTGCCGCGTCATGCGCGCGTCGAGGTTACGGCTGAGATCGACACGCATCCGGCAACGATTTTCGCCCTCGTCAACGATTTCCGGCGCGTCGCACTCTGGTCACCATTGCTGGAAGCGGATCCCAACGTCAGGGTCGTCCACTCGGGGCCCACTCGTGGTGTGGGCGCCACGATGACCTGGGATGGGGCGATTATCGGCAGCGGCACCCAGGTCATCACCGAGAGCCGCCCGTTCGAACACCTGGCTACATCCATCAACCCCGGGGAGTCCGGTGAGGCCCGAACCTGGATCGACCTGTCCGGCGATGGTGGCGCCACCACGGTTACCTGGCGCTTCGAGACAGACTATGGCTTCAATGTCGTCGGGCGCCTGTTCGGGCTGGCGTTCGCGGGCGTCGTACACCGCGACTTCACGCTGGGGCTCTCGAACCTCAAGGACCTGGCGGAGACTCTCCCGAGTGCGGATTTCAGCGACCTCGAGATCGATCGCCTGACCGTCGAGGCGACGCCGATCGCGTACCTGGCGACCACCTCCGTGCCGGAACCGGCAGCGATATCCGAGGCCATGGGCGATGCTTACTTCGAGATTTTGAGCTTCATTGACGATCACGGGCTCAGCGAGGCCGGCGCACCGCTGTCCATAACGGGCTCGTTCAGCGGTTCGGAGTTACTGTTTGATGCGGCCATACCAGTCCGCGGTGTAACGGCATCCACGCCGAGGGATGGCGCCAGCGTGCGAATCGGGCAGACCTATGCCGGAAACGTCATTCGGGTAAGGCATATAGGGTCATACCGAATGCTCGGTACGACGCATCGCAAGATAGCTGCCTACCTGGCCGCACTCGGGATCGAGCGGGCGGGTGATGCCTGGGAATCCTACGTCAGCGATCCGACCCGGGTGCCGGAGTCAGAGCTGCTGACCTATATCTACTATCCGATCAGTTCGACTTGACCAGAAACGGCGGGACGGCTCTCTGTTCCGTGCCGTCGAGCGGCAGCATTTCCTGGCCACTGTCACCCAGCCTGGAAATCTCACCATAAAGCGACACGACTGAGCTTGCGCACACTGCAGCTTCCTCGACCGACATTTTGCGCACCGATGCGCAAATCGGTCCTTCGCCGTTCAGTGGCGAAACACGATTCATCTGGTGTTTGAGGTCGGAAAATGTCTGCTTGAGCGCGATCGGCAGTTCGTCGTCACCGATGGACCCGAGATTCTCTTCGTAGGCTTTGATAAGTCTTTGTTTTATATGGCCATGGCCGGCCAGCACCGAGACTGCGGCGTAAAAGCGGTCAACGTGGTACGACATTTCCACTCCAGCGTTTTCGTTATTGTTAGGCCGCTTTTTTTTGCAATAGCGGCTTCTATACGCTTTAGAGTAAAACTCCTTGTATTACCGGTCCTCTCAGCCGGTGAATCCTTTCTTACTCTCTATCTTTCAGATACCTGCGTGTGGTTTTTATAGCAGACATCGCAAAGTGTGCGCAAGTGGTGGCAAATGCCTACGCCTTGCTGAATTCCACCGTCCACTCCTCGTCGCCAAGCTCGCGTTCGATCGAGAACAGTGCGGAGGACTGTCCAACCACCCAATCGGTGGCCAGCGTCTCAGTCATTATGTAATCCCGATGCGCAGCCAGAGCCCTCTCTACGCCCTCAGATCCCGATACACCGAGCGATATGCGGTCCGAGACCTCCAGTCCAGCCTGCTTGCGCGCGTCCTGCACCGAGCGCACCACCTCTCGAGCCAGGCCCTCGTCGATGAGCTCGTCGGTCAGCGTCGTATCGAGTTCGGTCAGGTAGCCTGAGTCTTCTGCGCAGGCGAATCCTTCCGCCGCCTCAGTTTCGACAAGAAAGTCATCAGGCTCGAGGGGCTCGTCGATCATTGGCACCTTGTACTGCTCGGCCCGTGCCGTGACCCGGGCGATCTCGGCGCCGTCCGCCTCCTCCGCGAGCCACTTCTTGAGCGCCGGTATCTGCTTGCCGTAGCCGCGCTTGCCCAGCGCGGGCATATTTGGCCGAATCCGGTAATCCATATGACCGGCATCGCGGGCGATGAACTCGATGGCCTTGACGTTAAGTTCCTCGAGTATCTGCTCCTGGTGCTCTTCCAGGGCGGCGCGAGCCACTTCGGTCGGAGCACGGACGAGCAACCGTGACAACGGTTGGCGCGTGCGCACACCGGACTGGCCGCGCGCGGCGCGCCCCAGGTCCACGACTTTCTGAACGACCCCAACATCGTGCAGCAACTCGTCATCGCGCCACGCGGGGTCGGCTTCCGGCCAACTCGACATGTGGATGCTCTCGGGCGCTTCGTGATTCACGCCACGCACGAGATTCTGATAGACATTCTCAGCAAGAAACGGCACGAACGGCGCCATGAGTTCAGTGACTCCGGTCAGGCACTCGTAGAGAGTCAGGTAGGCGATATGCTTGTCTTCGGAATTCGTCGACTTCCAGAAGCGACGCCGGTTACGCCGTACGTACCAGTTGCTGAGCTGATCGACAAAGGACTCGATGGCATCCCCGGCGCGCTTGGCGTCGTAGTCATCCATCGCCTCTGTACAGGTTGCGATCGTCTGGTGCAGCAGCGCCAGCGCCCAGCGATCAGTCTCGGGCCGGTCTTCCACGGGGACATGGCGCTTCAGGTCGACGTCGTCGAGACGCGCGTACAGAACGAAGAATCCGTAGGTGTTCCAGAATGTATTGATGAACGAACTCGCGACATCGGCAACGATGTCGACCGAAATGCGCTTCTGCACATCGGGTGAAAGGCGCGCGAGGAAATACCAGCGCAGCGCATCGGCGCCAACCGTGTCGAACACATCGTAGGGGTTGACGATGTTGCCCAGCGACTTGGACATTTTCTTGCCGTCCTTGTCGACAATGTGGCTCAGGCAGACGCAATTCTTGTAGGCAACGGTGTCGGATACCAAGGTCGCAATGGCGTGCAGTGAGTAGAACCAGCCGCGGGTCTGGTCAATCGCCTCACAGATGAAATCGGCCGGAAAATGCGTCTTAAAGATGTCCTCGTTCTCGAACGGGTAATGCCACTGGGCATAGGACATGGCGCCCGAGTCGAACCAGCAGTCGATGACCTCGGGCACGCGCCGCCAGGTCTTGCCGTCCTTTTCAAATGTGATGTCGTCAATGGCGGGCCGGTGCAGGTCCAGATCCCGCAACGATTGACCTGTTAATTCTTCAAGCTCTCCTACGCTGCCTATACATTCGTACTCGCCTTCGCCGTTAGTCCATACCGGTAATGGAGTGCCCCAGAAGCGCTCGCGCGACAGTGCCCAATCGACATTGTTTTCAAGCCAGTTGCCGAAGCGGCCTTCGCGAATATGGTCGGGTACCCATTTGATGGTGTTGTTGAGTTCCACCATACGCTCGCGGAACTGCGACGTGCGGATGTACCACGCGTTTTTGGCGTAATAGATGATCGGGTCTTTGGTGCGCCAGCCGAATGGATAGCTATGAGTGATGCGTTCGGAGCGGAACATCAGGCCACGATCCTTGAGAATCCGGATCAGCGGCTTGTCGGCATCCTTGAAGAACATGCCCGCAACCGGTTCGACGTCCGCGACGAAATTGCCGTCCAGCCCCACGCCATGTACGACGGGAAGGCCTTTCTCCTGCCCAAAGGCGAGATCATCGATGCCGTAGGCCGGTGCCGTGTGCACGATGCCAGTGCCGCTTTCGGTGCTGACGAAATCGGCCGCGTACACGTGAAACGCGGCATCGGAATCGACCTCGAGATAGTCGAACAGGGGTTCGTAGCGCGTACCGACGAGCTCGCTGCCCTTCACGGTTTTGGTCACCGTATGTTCGAGGTCACGCATCACGGACTCTCGCAATGCTTCGGCCAGGATCAGCGTCTCACCATCAAGTTCGCAGTAGCTGTAGTCAATGTCTTCGCCCACAGCCAGCGCGAGGTTGGACGGCAACGTCCAGGGCGTCGTCGTCCAGACCAGGATTGAGGTCTTCTTCTCTCCAGCAACTCGAAAGCGCACGGTTATCGAGGGATCCTCGGTGTCCTCATAGCCCTGCGCGAGTTCGTGTGACGACAGCGTCGCGCCGATGCGTGGATCGTAAGGCACCACTTTATAGCCACGATAAATCAGGTCCTTGTCCCAGATGTTCTTGAGCAAGTACCAGACCGATTCGATGTACGAGTTATTGAGCGTGTAATAAGCCTCGTCGAGATTGACCCAGAAGCCCATACGCTCGGTCATCTTCTCCCAGTCACCGATGTAAGTCATGACCGATTCACGGCACAAGCGGTTGAACTCAGTGATTCCGACCGTGTTTTCGATCTCTTCCTTGTCGTAACTCTTTATCAGACCCTCTTCCTTGAGGTGTTTTTCAACTTCATGCTCGACCGGCAGGCCGTGAGTATCCCAGCCTGCTTTTCTCGGCACGTAGTAGCCGCGCATCGTCTTGTAGCGGGGAAATGCGTCCTTGAAGCTGCGTGCGAGCACATGGTGAATACCAGGCTTGCCGTTGGCCGTGGGCGGACCTTCGTTGAAACTGAATTGCGGACCCCCCTCATTCTGGTGCAGCGTTTTCTCGAATGTGTCGTGCTCACGCCAGAACTCCAGCACCTCGTTCTCGAGAGCTGGGCCGTCGTAGCGACCAGTGACTTCCTTAAAATTCAATATCGAAACTCCAAACTAAAACGCCCCGGGCGCATCTCGCGCCCGGGGCGATGAATTCTCATCACGGTACCACCCGGATTTGCGACGGCCTCACGGCGATCGCCTCGTGAGTCTAACGACTCGACGCCCGTCTCGTGGGCCAGCCGGCTGCATCTACTCGAATCGCACTTCGTAGTCTTTCGGGCAGCGACTCCGGGTTGATATTCGGCGGATTCCGGCCCGGAGCTCACACCATCCTCCGGTCGCTATGGCCTGAATTGCCCGCCTGTTTGTCCCCGTCAGCGTCTTGCGAGGCAAAGTAGCCGCAAGTGACGGGAATTACAAGCAAAACCTATGAGCTCTCGCGATTGCTCTCGCAGTCGATACAGCGCAGAGCCGTGGGGTCGAATTCCAGTCGTTTCGGATTTATGGGTTCGTTGCAATCCCGGCACAAACCGTAAACGCCGTAGTCGATCCGTTTCAAGGCCGCCTCGATGTTACGCAGCATCGCCTCCCGACGCTCCCCGGATGCCTTGGCCATGGCCTGCGCCTGCATCGCGTCCATACGGGATAGACGGCCCACCTTCGACTGATCCAGTTCGACCACTGCTGCCGACTCCTCGCTGGTCACCGCGACCGCCTCGAGCTCTTCACGAAATTTTAGCAGCCTCTCGCGCATTCTGTGAGAATACCTCGAAATGTTCCCCGATCCGCATTTCATCGAGACCAATGGCATTCGTATGGCCGTGTACGAGCAAGGCCAGGGCGAGCCCGTGATATTGCTACACGGCTTTCCCGAACTTGCATTCTCGTGGCGCTTCCAATTACCAGCTCTGGCCGGGGCCGGGTTTCGGGCGATTGCACCCGACCAGCGCGGCTATGGTCAGACGACGATACCGCCCAACGTCGACGACTATCACATCGACCGTCTCATCGGCGATATTCTCGGCCTGCTCGACGCGCTGGGAATTGAGCGCTCGATTTTTGTTGGCCACGACTGGGGCGCATTTGTTCTCTGGCACATGAGCCTGCTCTGTCCGGAGCGCATGGAGAAGCAGGCCATCCTCAACATTCCGTTCTGGCCAAGACCGCCGGTCGACCCGGTTTCACTGTTTCGGCAACGATTCGGCGATGACTTCTACATCGTCAATTTCCAGGACTCAGACGAGGCCGACAAGACGTTCGCCTCTGATCCAGCTCACTTCTTTCATGTCCTGATGCGCAAGAACCAGGTATCACGCAACGAGTTCGAGCGGCTGCCACCTGAACGGCGAGTGCTGAGCCTTTTGCAGACCTTCGCCCGGCAGGAGTCGGGCGGCGATGCGGTGCTCACTGACAAAGAGCGCGACTACTTCGCGTCAGCGTTTGCGAAGACTGGTTTCACGGGCCCGATCAACTGGTATCGAAACTGGACCGCGAACTGGGAGCGACTGAATGGCGTGCCGCAAACCGTAGAGGTGCCAACACTCTTTATTGGGGCCATCGACGACATCGTCGTGTCGCCCGAGCACATCGAGGGCATGAAGCCCTGGGTGACGAATCTCGAAAGCCACATTCTCGAAAACTGCGGCCACTGGTCACAGCAGGAAAAACCCGATGAGGTCAATCAACTCCTGATTGACTGGTTAAGCGGCTGAGGCCCTGTACGTAGGCAAAGTAGGCAGCCCCACCGACGATGATGAAATTCATAATTTCCGGCATCGTCACGAAACCGGTGCCCGTCTCCAGCATCGCATCGGTCACGACCATCGAGCGCAACGCCATATTGAAGATCAACGCGATCAGTGTCGCGAGCGACTCGACAACCCCGACAATCGTCGCCCACTGTGGGCGCCAGATCACCAGTGCGAAACACGCAAACAGGACCAGGTAGAAACCAACACGCAGGCCTGGCGCATTCTCGAGGAAGGCCGCGCGCACATTGATGCCGAAACCATAATCAAGCGCCACGAATATCGCGGTCGCCGCATAGTAGACAATCAAGATCTTACTGGCCATGGTGCGGGCAGTTTACTGCAAACCCGCTAGCCTGCACCGTACCAGTTACGTTTCGAGTTTCGCTACACTGGCTCATACGACGACAGAACAGGATTTGTCATGGTTGAAGAAATTACTCTCACCGGGCTTGCGCTCGGCTTGCTGCCAGCCGCCGCAGTCATCGCCATAATGCTGCGTTGGTCCGCCGGCGCGGGAACGGCTGTCTACGCGACCATACGCATGCTGATTCAGCTCTTGCTGATCGGCTATGTCCTCGTCTACATCTTCGAAGCAGAGCACTCGGCTATTGTCGCTGCCGTATTGATCGTGATGCTCTTGATCGCGAGCTGGATTGCCATCCGACCCGTTGCTAACAAACAGGTACACGTGTTCCGAAATGCGCTGATCGCGATATCCATCGGCGGCATTCTGGTGCTTGCCCTGGTCACCCAGATCGTCATCGCCGTTGAGCCCTGGTTCAATCCCCGCTACGTCGTGCCGCTCGCCGGCATGGTGTTTGCCGGTGCAATGAACTCTGTCAGCCTCGCCGCGGAAAGGCTCGAAGCGGAATCCGCTCGTGAGGTACCGTTTCGAGAGGCGCGTCGGATCGCACTCAGCGCGGCGCTGATCCCGATGATCAACTCACTGTTTGCGGTGGGCCTGGTCGCATTACCCGGAATGATGACCGGACAAATACTCTCCGGAATCTCTCCATTGATCGCCGCGAAATACCAGATTGTCGTGATGTCGATGCTATTTGGCGTCTCGGGACTTTCGGCAGCGACCTACCTGCAACTGCAAACGCACAGCCCACAAGCCAGCGACTAACGAGCCGCTTACGAATAGTCAGGTTTTGTGCAATATTCAATGCCTGGACCGGGTCTTAATGAGCTGATACCCCGCGAGAACCAATTATGCTGATCAGGAAACCCGCCGATATTCGCTCGTCCGAGATTACCAGCGAGCCAAATTACCTGCACCGCCGTGACTTCATTCGCGCTGGCGCCATCGCCGGTGCCTCCGCGTTGGCCGGCCCGGCTCTTGCCGCCGTGGTGCCCGAGGGTCGACGCATCGAACTGCCGGACGTGGGCAACAGTGACTTCAGCACCGACGAAACCCCCAACAACTACGAAGACATCACAACTTACAATAACTACTACGAATTCGGCACGGGCAAGGATGATCCTTATCGTAATGCGCAGCAATTCGATCCAAGGCCATGGTCGATCACAATCGATGGCCACGCCGAGAAGACCGGGACATTTCATTTCGAGGATTTCATCAAGCCATTCGACCTTGAAGAACGCATCTACCGTATGCGGTGTGTCGAAGCCTGGTCCATGGTCATACCCTGGGTTGGTATTTCGCTCGCCGATATCATCAAGCACTACCAGCCAACGTCGAAGGCAAAATACGTCGCATTTGAGACGCTCCACGATCCCGTACGCATGCCGGGGCAGCGGCGTCGCGTTCTCGACTGGCCTTACCGCGAAGGCCTGACGATTGCCGAGGCAACGAACCCGCTCGCGATGCTTGCGGTCGGTGTTTACGGAGAATCAATTCCGAGCCAGAATGGCGCCCCAATTCGGCTTGTCGTGCCCTGGAAATATGGCTTTAAGGGTATTAAAGGCATCGTCCGTATCAGCTTCACCGAGGACCAGCCGCCCGTCAGCTGGAACATCGCCGCACCGCATGAATATGGCTTCTACGCAAACGTTAATCCGGACGTGAACCACCCGCGCTGGAGCCAGGCGAGTGAGCGAGCGATCGGCGGCGGTCTGTTCGCGCCCAGGAAGCCGACATTGATGTTCAATGGCTATGGCGAACAGGTAGCGCACCTTTACGACGGCCTGGACCTGCGCAAGAACTACTAGCGAACGTGAATACGCTGCAGAAAGTTCGGTTCATCGGCAAACCGTTCGTCTTCCTCCTGTGCCTGGTGCCCGCCCTCCTCGTTGTGGGTGATGCCCTCGGCATCACCGGGCAACTTAGCGCCAATCCCGTCGAGGACATCCTGGACCGGTTTGGCAACTGGACGATCCGTTTCATTATGATTACGTTGACCGTGACCCCGCTAAGAAGGATCACGGGCTGGAACTGGCTCGTTCGATTTCGTCGTATGCTGGGCCTGTTCACGTTTTTCTATGCGGTCATGCATTTTTTGACCTGGCTGCTGCTCGACCGCGGACTTGCGGTCGACCCGGCCTTCCGCTGGGCGATGGTTCTCGAAGACCTGACGGAACGCCCGTTCATAACCATCGGTTTCGCGGCCGTCCTTTTACTGACGACGCTGGCGTTCACGTCGACCAACGGCATGCGCCGCCGAATGGGCCGGGCCTGGGACAAGCTGCATTACAGCGTCTATGCGATCGGCATTCTCGGTGTCTGGCACTACTGGTGGCAGGTCAAGAAAGACACGAGCGACGCCTGGATCTACGCGATTATACTGGCGGTGCTACTTGGGCTGCGCATCTATTGGGGTAGTCACAAGAGGAATCGCGGCTAAAGCCGCTCAAACAAAAAACCGGGGCGGCTCGCAGTCGCCCCGGCTGTCACACCTGTTTATCGCAATTACGCGACTTTAACAGTGTGGCGTGTCGCCGCCTGGACCTTCGGAAGAATGACGCTCAGGATGCCGCCCTTCAATTCGGCCTTGATGTGCTCGACATCAATTTCGATTGGCAGAGCGATCGTGCGCCGGAGCTCTCCGTAACCTAGCTCGTGGCGATAGAACGTCTCTTTGGTTTCTTCTTCCTCAAACTCCCTTTCAGCCTCGATCGTCAGTCTGTCGCCTGCGATCGTGACCTCGACGTCGTCTTTTTCGACGCCAGGCAGTTCCGCACGGACAATGAGCTCTTTTTCGCGGTCCATGACATCGACGCGGAAACTCCGCTCTAGATCGATGCCCATCGGCCACTTGCAACCAAAAGGCTCAAGCGTCTCCATCCAGCGGCGTGGTGGGAAGTCCTCGAAGAACTCCTCCATGCTGTGGGTGAGAGGCGCAGTCCGTCTTACGTCAATTACCCTCTTGCGGGGTTCGAACTTGTGCAGCATTGACATGTAGCTTACCTCCTTCCCGGTCTTGCACTGGCAAATTGCTGCCAGCTCAATACATATATTCCTCCTTTGCAACGAGCAACATCGGGGAAACTCCGGATTGAAATCTCCCCGAGTGGTGTGCGTAAATGGATTCAGCTAACGGCGTGTAGACATACACTTTGATCATCGCCTTTCGAGACAAAAAAAACCCGGCCGAAGCCGGGCTTTTCGTCTTGAATCAGGCGCCCCTCTAAAAGTCGGCCTGGAGCCGCACGTACCAGAAGCCGCCATTGTTACCGTACGGCGATGTGATCGAACGATCAACACCAAGCACGCCCAGGATGACATCCCCTTCCCTGTCCGGCTCCTCGTCTAGGATGTTCTCGGCGCCCACACTGACGCTATAGTGGTCAGCGAATGTGACCGTGGCTTCGAGATCGACGATAAGTGCACCACTGTAACGCGTGAAATCCGTGCAATCGCCTGGGCTGAACAGGCCGCCCGTCGAGGCCCAGCCGTCATAATTGTTCAGGCGCAGGAAGCCACCAAACATCGAATCGGACCGGTAGTCGAGCGTGAGGACCGTCCGATTATCAGGAACCTGGTGTTCCAGGTCGCAGACACGCGACTCATTGATAGTGTTCGGCGCGACATTGCTGACTTCCTGCTCATTCCAGGTATGGCGCAGATCTGCCGTCAGGTTACCGCTGCCGACTTCCCAGTCCGCAATTACGGCCAGGTCAATGCCATTTACATCCGAGTCGAACGCATTAGAGAAATAACTGGCGAGGCTGCCCACCAACAGCTGCGCATTGGCCACGCCGAGAGCCTCCATTTCATCAGCCTGTGCCTGCGTTACTGTATTTGGCCCAAGGAGCGCCAGGCGGTCTTCAATAGAGATATCGTAGTAGTCGATGGTTACGCTGACGTTATCGGCAGCTTGCCATACGGCGCCAAGCGTGAAGCTCTGCGATTCCTCGGGATCCAACGGGCTTGAACCCAGTACTCCAGCCTCGATGCTGTTGACCGGGTAGGTGCCACTCGGAATCAGGTTACCGGACGTGTCCGCACTGGTCGTCGTATTCAGCGTATTGATCTGGCCCGGTGTCGGCGCGCGGAAGCCGGTGCTGATTGTGCCGCGTAGCGCGAACGTGTCCGAGATTTCGAAACGCCCCGACAGTTTCCAGTCGAACGTGTTGCCAAACTCGTCGTAATCCTCGAAGCGCAGAGCCGCACCGCCCGTGAATCGATCAGTAAAATCGGCTTCGACGTCGACGTACACCGCCAGGCTGTCGCTATCGAATGAGCCAGCCGACTCGGTCGGGAAGCCCTGGAAGCCGTCAGACCCGACACCGAAGATGAAAGCGGGCCCGGCACTGATTGAGGCGGCATCACCTGCCCTGATCTTGTACGTCTCCTGACGCCATTCAGCACCGAACGCGACGTTTAACGGCACTCCGCTGTCGATCGGCATGACAAAGTCGATGTTCAGGCTAGTTTCTTCCTGGGTCAGTCTGCCTGGCTTGAAGCTCGTCGGCGACAATCGACCGAGACTCGGGTTGATCGTCTCGGACAGCGTGTAGTCCGCCTCGGCTTCCGCCGAACGCGCCGAAGCGTCCCAGCTTATACCGTCACCAAACTCGCCGCGCACACCAGCGACAATAGCGAAATCGGAAATTGACGCGCCGAAATCCGGGTTATAACCACCCGGGAACTGCGTGTAGATCGGGTTCAGCAACACCCAGCCGCTCGGGCTGGCGGCGTCGGCAGTCAGGTAGTCGGCAGGATCGCCACCGCCAGCAATGATATCTGCCACCAGCTGGGCATCAGCCGGATCCGGAAGAAAATCACCGTCGCCGTCAATGATCAACGTCGACCGGCCATCCACGCCCGCCGACGGAGGCAGAACCGGCGTGCGGTAGAAGAAGTCCGAAATCGTATCGTTGTCAGAATAGCTAAAGTTGGCGTAAAACCCGGTGGTGTCATTGATGTCGACACCCAGGTTAACGAACGCCTTTAGCGTTTCGACGTCGGGATCGCCCCAGCGCTGGCACAGCCCGTCAAGCGGTACCGTATCTTCGCCCACTTCGGCAATAACACCTGCGCATGCGATGTGGGGCACGCCGCGAGACGTAATATCCGAAGTCGAATACTCGACCGTCGCGTTGACGAAACCGGTATCACCAAGTCTAAAGCCGCCGTTCGCTGCAATCGTATTGCGCGTGCCATCGCTCTCGAAGTACTCACCGGTCTGGGCAGAAACAGTGAATCCCTCGTCATAATCTTTCAGAATTACGTTGATTACGCCAGCGATCGCGTCCGAACCGTATTGGGCCGATGCGCCATCTCGCAACACTTCGATGCGCTGCACAGCCAGAGACGGAATTGCAGCGTAGTCAACGGCCTGCGCCCCCTGATTGACGGTGCCCAGTGGCGCAAACTGAAGGTTTACGAGTGGCGAGCGATGGCGCCGTTTGCCGTTGACGAGTACGAGCGTCTGGTCTGGCGAGAGATTACGCAAAGAAACAGGCCGGATAAATGCCGTGCCGTCCGCGATCGGGAAGCGCTGGGTATTGATGGCCGGTGACACCTTGGTCAGGCCGTCCGTCATGTCGAAGGTCGCCTGGTTGCTAAGCGATGTGCCAGCCAGCACGTCGACCGGTGACATCGTTTCGGTTGGCGACAGGCCTTCCTTACGTGTACCGGTAGTAACGACCTCTTCGATCAACTCGTCTTCGGTTTCCTGAGAAAAGGCGGCTGGACTGCACAGCGCCAAAGTAATGGCTACGGCCGCAGAAATAGCGAACGGCCTGAACCGTTTGGTTGTGTTCATTGTTTTCCCCCTCGATTATGGAACGCCGATCAGCGTTACCGTGAGTATAGTCTGACCGCTGGCATTTGAAACCGTTCTGACAAAAAAAGGCCCGCCAATAGCGGGCCTTTTTTATTGCTCAACTGGACGATGATTTACATCATGCCGCCCATTCCGCCCATTCCGCCCATGTCCGGCATGGCCGGAGCGGCAGCGGCATCCTGCGGCGCATCAGCAACCATCGCTTCGGTCGTAAGGAGAAGACCTGAAACCGACGCCGCATTTTGCAGTGCATGACGTGTGACCTTGGTCGGATCGAGGATGCCCTCGGCGATCATGTCGACGTATTCTCCGGAGGCTGCGTTGTAACCATAGTTACCTTTGCCTTCGGCAACGGCGTTCAGAACCACACTCGCGTCACCGCCCGCGTTACGAACGATTTGGCGCAGCGGCTCTTCAACCGCGCGCTTCAGGATGCCAATGCCAACGTTTTGATCGTCATTGTCGCCCTTCAGCTTTGCGATTGCTGTGACCGCACGAATTAACGCAACGCCACCACCCGGTACGACGCCCTCTTCGACGGCGGCACGAGTTGAATGCAGCGCATCTTCGACACGTGCCTTCTTTTCCTTCATCTCGACTTCGGTCGCAGCACCAACTTTAATCACAGCAACACCGCCAGAGAGCTTGGCAACACGTTCTTGCAACTTCTCACGGTCGTAGTCAGACGATGATTCCTCGATCTCGCGGTTGATTTGCTCAACGCGACCCTGAATGTCTTCACTGCGACCGGCGCCGTCGATGATCGTGGTGTTTTCTTTCGAGATCTGGATCTTCTTGGCTTCACCGAGATCATCGATCGTAGCCTTCTCAAGCGACAAGCCAACTTCCTCAGAAATAACCTGACCACCCGTCAGAACCGCGACGTCCTGCAACATGGCTTTGCGACGGTCGCCGAAGCCAGGTGCCTTGACAGCAGCAACCTTGACGATGCCACGAATGTTGTTAACAACCAAAGTGGCCAAAGCCTCACCTTCAACGTCTTCTGCAACGATGATCAACGGACGGCCAGCTTTCGCAACGCCTTCCAGGATCGGCAGCAAATCACGAATGTTCGAGATCTTTTTGTCGAACAACAGGATCAGCGGATTGTCGTGCTCGACCTGCTGGCTCTGCGCATCGTTGATGAAGTAAGGCGACAGGTAACCGCGATCGAATTGCATACCCTCGACAACATCGAGTTCGTTTGCAAGGCCGGAGCCCTCTTCAACCGTGATAACACCCTCTTTGCCAACCTTCTGCATCGCGTTAGAGATGATCTCGCCAACTTCGGTATCCGAGTTCGCGGAGATGCTGCCAACCTGTGCGATAGCTTTCTCATCTTCGCAAGGCTTGGACATCTTCTCAAGCTCATCAACGATGGCAGCCGACGCTTTGTCGATGCCGCGCTTGAGATCCATTGGGTTCATGCCGGCAGCAACTGACTTCAGGCCTTCACGCAATACTGCCTGCGCGAGAACTGTTGCCGTCGTGGTACCGTCACCGGCGACGTCAGACGTCTGGGAAGCAACTTCCTTGACCATCTGTGCGCCCATGTTTTCAAACTTGTCTTCAAGTTCGATTTCTTTCGCGACCGAGACACCGTCTTTGGTGACCGTCGGCGCGCCGAAGCTCTTATCGAGCACAACGTTGCGGCCTTTCGGGC
>Ga0255052_10001943_pt1 | contig 15129 bp, 14 predicted proteins | sample JV7_2_21_MG_FD_188632 | JGI IMG/M metagenome (GOLD analysis project Ga0255052, IMG submission 188632) | Seawater microbial communities from Jervis Inlet, British Columbia, Canada - JV7_2_21 | ecosystem: Environmental > Aquatic > Marine > Inlet | place: Canada: British Columbia | collected...
ATTCCCCGGCGAAGGCGAATTCGACATGGACGGATTCATGGATGCAATCGAGGCTACGGGCTATGACGGCCCTTATGGCGTGGAAGTGATATCAGCCAAAAACAGAAGCCTGCCGCTGGGCGAACTGGCTAATCGTGCTTACGACACCTCAATGGCCCAGTTCGCCTAAAACCAACTGAAGCAGAATTGTAGCAATCAACGTGGCGCAACAGACGCCAAAATATTTTCCTCTGTTAGAAACGGTACTGTCTTCAGATTGCGAATTAATTCGCTGGCTTCATCGACAATACTGTCATAGGCATCCAAAACATCTCTATCGAAGTCCTGACACCGGTCTGCTTCGATCTTCATTAACTGCATTTGGTTAAGGAAGTTATTCAAAATGTGACTAGAGGAGTGGAGCATCGCAAAATAGATGTCATTCTTTTCCTTTTCCTTCTCTCGAACCCTTCGCATGTGGTAGTCAACGAAACCACCAAAGAGAATTATGATTGCGACTACTAGTGCTCTCATCCATAACTCATTGGAATCAGTGGGAAACAGGGCAAACTGATTGTGATCGAATATGAATCTGTGCAAGAGAGATTCCGCGGTCCAAAAAAAGGCGATAGCGATGAATGTGACCACTCTAACCATGTATTTGTCCATGGGATGATCATGAATTGATTTGTTCATATCGAGTCCAACCTGACGACTGCAGCCCAGCCATACATTTGTTCAAGCACGTGTCAGCAAGCAACGATACTTGCGACGAACCGATGTTCAGAGAGCGCGAAAACTTGGGTCAACCTGATTTAGTGAATCGCTGAAAGCCTCACAGATCTATAAGGATATACCGATATCAGCTCCAAGCTCGGCCTTTGAATTATCGGCAGAACGAAAGAACCGAGCCATCATCCAGAAGGAAACTAGTGCAGAAATCTCAAATGTCCGCTTGCGGGAGCATAGCGGACATCAAAAACGCTGAAAATACGCGATTCTGACTTCCGCCAACGGCCGACGATCACTTATTGCGTTAATCTCCCTTGGAATTTTCGGTGCCCGGGGCGTGTAAACGGCGCCCGGACACGGACTAGAGGTCGAGCGCGTTGGCGGCGCGGCCGAAGTCCTCGGGCCGCACGTATACGATGTACCCGAAGGCACCCCGGCCGTCCGCGATGCCTGATGCCGCGTACACGTTGACGCCCGCCGCTTGCAGCTTGCCGTGCACCGAGGCCAGTGCGCCGAGCTCGTCATCGCCCTGGACGAGGAGAGCTGGGTGCGGGCCGTCCAGGTCGAGTCCCGCGAGGCGCGCCGCATTCATCATCTGCGCGTCGTCTTCCGGGAAGATGGTGAACTGCGTGCGCATCGGGCCCACCGGCACTGCGGTGAACGCGAGCAGGTTGATGCCGAGCTGGGCGAAGTGCGAGAGCAGCTTGTCGGCTTCCTCCGGCGGGTCGTTGACGGTAGCGTAGAAGTAATCAGCTTGTCGGATTTCATAAGCCATCGACGATCCCTCCTACTTGGTAATCCAGTCACACGATAGCAACACGAGTCGATCACCTACTTCTATCAATGTTCGCTTGTTTTCCGGCGTGCACAATTCGGAATTACCCCTAGTACCGGCACTTTGGGGCCGTACTCTTTTCTGTGATAGGGGAGCAGTCTGCCCAGATTATCGGATAATCGTCTAGGTCGGCATTGAAGCGCCCCCAAGCCCCCAAATCAGCAATTCAATTGAAATTACCCAAAACGAAACAGAAGGAACACTGTTAGTGGTTTTCAACTCGGTTCTCCTCCGGCCGCATGACATCTGTCTTTCTCTGCCAGATCAGGCCTGCATGATGACAATTTGCCGAGCCCGAAGAGATTAATAGTGAAAAAGGGGTCTGACCCCTTTTTCACAGACTCGAACACACGGGCACAATCCAATACAAAAGAATTAGTGACTTCGACACGTCGACGTCAGGTACTTGTCGGGTATATCCGGGCTGCTACATGTCCAGGAGACCTCCGTGTGATTCGACACGTTGGGTACGAACACGACCGTCTTGCCGACGACGCGCGTATCCACTTTCTTGCCGTAGACGACGACGATCTCTCCATTCTCAATGCCAATTTGGCTGACGTAGTCGCCACTGGTCTCACTGGCAGGCAGCAGGCCGGCGTCCTCGTTACTGGCCGGAAGCTCGCCGTGTTCTTCGACGTACACCTCAACTGCAGTTCTCACGCGGTAAGCCAGGCTGGCTCCTACCGAGACCTGTGCCCGGATCGTGTAATTCCGCTTCATAATCGGCCACGCGATCGCCGATCCCACCAGCCAGATCACGATAACCAAACCGCATCCGATGCGTCCGACACCGCCTCCACCGGATTTATAGACATTGTCCAGCCGCTCGTGTTCGATGGGTTGTTGATCACGCATCATTCGATCCGACGTTTTCCATCTTTTTCATTCTCTGATCAGCCACTTGCTCGTACACCGATCTATACCAACGAATATCAGAGACGCCACAAACGATGCAATACCGACTAAACGGCAATATCATTCCATACTGTGGTTTTCATTAGCGCCGCCTCCGGGGACATTAGGACTAGATGAAATCGTCCACCAAACCTGAGCAAAACCAACCGGTCAATAAAGGGCTCTGACCCCTTTTTTACAACTAGCCGAGCCCGAGGAGCTTGATTGCGTTTTCTCTCAGGATCAGGGGACGCACTTCGTCGCGGAAGTCCGCTTTCTCGAAGTCTGCGAGCCAGCGGTCCGGCTTGATCAGCGGAAAATCCGAACCGAACAGCATTTTGTGCTTGAGCTGCGTATTCGCATGTTGAATGAGTTGCGGCGGAAAATATTTCGGCGACCAGCCGGACAGATCGATATACACCTGCGGCTTGTGCAGGCAAATGGACAGCGCCTCATCCTGCCAGGGCCAGGAAGGATGCGCGAGAATGATCGGCATGTCAGGAAAGTCCACCGCAACATCATCGATAGGCATCGGATTACCGTATTTCAGGCGAATGCCGCCGCCGCCCGGCATGCCGGTGCCCATTCCCGAATGCCCGGTATGAAACAGCGCCGGCAGTTTTGCCTCGGCTATGACCTCGTACAGGGGATACGCTGAGCGGTCATTCGGAAAAAACTCCTGGTACTGGGGATGAAACTTGAAGCCCTTAACCTTGTATTCCTCGATCAATCGGCGTGCCGCTCGTGCACCCTGCTTGCCCTTGGCCGGGTCGATGCTCGCGAACGGAATCATGACATCGCTGTTCTCGTGCGCTACCTCGGCGACCTCCTCGTTCGAGATTGGTGTCTGACCGCGCGCGCTTTCTCCATCAACCGGAAAAATGACGCACGCCATTTTGCGTTCGCGATAGTACTCTGCGGTTTCCGGAATCGTAGGCCGACTGCCCTCCTCCTTGAAATATTCCTTCGCCGCGTCGTGGTATTCGGACTTTTCCTCGTGTGCCTTACTGCGCGAAGACTGCTCGGCATGCACGTGCACATCGATGGCAACTAATTCATCTACATTCATTTAAGGTCCCCCTCGACCGAACTCTGCATGGCTCGCGCGCGTGTGCGATACGCCCCCAAACCCCACACCAGGCTGAGAATTGCCAGTGATGAGATTACGATCGCGAAAATAGCGAGCGAATATCTTACCTTAGCCGGATCACCAAAACCGTAGTCCGTGATGACTGCAACAGCAGTTGGCCCGACGCCGAGGCCTAAGAGGTTTACGGCGAAGAGGTACAGGGCGATCACCTGACCGCGCAGCTGGTTTGGCGTAATGAAATTACACGCCGCCGGTGCAAGACCGACCGGAATGCCAATGGATACGATCGTCGGTGCCAGAAACAATAGCGCCAGGGGAGCAGTCGGCATGAGTGGAGCCATGAAACCGAATATCAGGGTGCCGGCTCCGGCATAAATGGATACACGCAGCTTGGCGTCCAGCTTGCCTTTCGCAAGCGCCTTATCCGCCAGTATGCCGCCGAGTAAGGTTCCTCCCGTGCCCAGAGAAAGAACCATTAACCCGAATGCATAGCCCGCGCTGCTCGCCTCCCAGCCATAGGTCCGGATCAGAAAGCTCGGTGTCCAGGTAAAAAAGCCGTAGGACGCAGTCGCCAACAATGCGAAACCGACAAAGACGGATATGTACGCCCGTTTGTTCCGCCTGACAAAAGACAGTGTCGCGCGAATCGAGCGGTCGTCGGTTCCGTCATCACTTCTTTCAGTCAGGCTGACGACGTCGCGGCGAACCGGCTCTTTGATTGTCGTCATTAACAACACGACCAGAAGACCGGGAAGTCCCACGATGAAAAACGTCAGCTGCCAGGGCCGGATCGTACCTATAACCGGCAACACGAAGTCCGCCGCACCGGATGCCAGATGCACGACATAGCCACCGAGGATGAAAGCGATGCCACCGCCAAAAAATACACCCATCGAATACATGCTGATCGGGACGCTGCGCTTTTCCTTTGGAAAATAATCAGAAATCATCGAGTACGCCGCCGGCGACAAGGTCGCTTCGCCGACGCCAACGCCGATGCGTGCGATGAACAAATGCGTGAAAGTCTTCGCCAGCCCGCAAACAGCGGTCAACAAGCTCCACAGAAATATGCCGATCGAGATGATGCGCCGGCGATTTGCCCTATCTGCGAGCCGTCCGAGGGGCAGACCCATGAGCGTGTAAAAAATGGCGAAGGCAAATCCATGCAACAGCGAGAACTGGGTGTCGGTCAACACGAGATCCCGTTTGATCGGCTCGACCAGCAGGCTCATGATGATCCGGTCGATAAACGAGGATGTATATGCGAGAAACAGCACGACGACAACGTACCACGCGTATTTGGGATTCGGGTACGGCGCTTCTGCAGATGAATTCATGATTTCCTCGCTCGATGCTTATTGCTTACCGGGTTCCCGGCGCGGTAACGACATCTATCAGAGCCGCTTGCCCTTTTTTGTTGTGCTCCAGGCCACGTCTCAATGCGTCTTCCAGTTTTGCCGGATCGGTGACCGTTTCCCCGTAGGCACCGCAGGCGGAGGCGATGCCCGCGTAATCCGGGCTATAACCGAATTGTGTCAGCGGCACGGTATCGATGGCGGCCGCTTCGCCGTCCGGATATACATCGATCGTCGACTGTTCGACCGCATACCACATGCCATTGTTTGCAACGATGATGAGAACAGGGATATTCAACGCCTTGCTAACGAGCAACGCCGGTGTCGGATTGCCGAACATGAAACTGCCGTCGCCGACGCAACATATCGCCATGCGCTCCGGATCCGCCAGTTTGGCGCCGAGTCCGAATCCGACGCCACTGCCGAGGCCACCGGCCGTCGTTTCACCAATGAAGATCTCGTCGCCCTCGAACTCGAGGCAGTTAAAAGAAACACCGAGTTCGTTGACGATCACGGCATCGCTCGTCTTGACGGCGTTGATGCATTGCGCCGTCCAGGCTGCGCTGATCGGAATGGCCGTACTCGCGCTATTAATCGATGATGCTCGTCGTTCGGCCGCATATTTGATCTGTGCCGACGCTTGCTGCCTGCGCTCTTCTACCCTGTCCTGATCGAAGTCGGCATCGTCCAGTGCTTTCGACAGCATTCGGAGGCCGGCCTTCGACGATCCGGCAATCAGTTGCGATGCTGGAAAATCCCGGTACGGATACATTGCGTAAGAGGGATCGACGCTCATATGCACGATCCTTGCAGCAGGATTCGGTTTCAGGCGACGCGGCACCCATGGAACGGCCGAGTCGATTGTAAGTATGACGTCAGATTCGGCGAGCCAGGCGGATCCTTCGTGGCGCATATTCATCGGATGTGCCGAACGCACGTTGACCGCGTAAGCCCAGGACTGCACGACGGGTATCGCGAATTTTTCCGAGATGTTTTCGAGTAACTCGCGTGCTTGGCTGTCAACGCCGATTGTCGAGGTGACGATCGCCGGCTTCTCTGCCTGCGCGAGCATCTTCGCCAGATCGTCGATCGCCCCCGCGCCAGGTTCGGGTGGGCCGGGAAAATCGGTGGGCGTTGCGGGCTCGACCCGCTCGGGATCGGCCAGAAGCTCTCGCGGCAGCGTGAGATAGACAGGGCCGCGCGGTTCACTCATGGCGATGAGCATTGCACGGTCGATAGCGGCATCCACGCTCTGATAGGCCCTTAACTCATGCTCCCACTTGGTGTACTCGCGGACCAGGGAGTTTTGATCAAAAGCATCCTGGCCCCAATGAATCGGCGCCGAACGCGAGCCCGCGTGTCCTTCCTGCGAAGACGGCGTCCGGCCTGCGACGAGTAATAACGGAACATTCGCCCGACGTGCATTCATCAGGCTGCAGACGGCGTTCGCGGTTCCGACGGTAACGTGCACGAGCACGACCGCGAGCTTACCGCTCGTCCGGTAATAGCCCTGCGCCATCGCCACGGCGAGGTTCTCATGCGGCACGACATGAAATGCTGGCACGGGCTCCCCGGCATGTTTCATTGCCGACAGCGCTTCGACGATCGGCGCGTGATCGGTCCCCGAGTTGGCAAATACGTGCTCAACGTTTCGACGAGTCAAAGCCTCGACAAAAGATTGTGCGATCGACTTGCCGCTTGTCATAGTTCTTAGGCCTGTCTTGCCGTTGCGAGCGCAGCCTGCACTGCCGGTCTCGCATTCATCTTGTCGAGCCACGCCATGCTATGTGGGGTCTTCTCCTCACTCATAGCTTCTGGCACGAGTCGCGGCACAGCGACTACCATCGAGTAGCTGTTGACGTCGGCCAGCGAGTACTCGTTACCGGCGAGCCATTTTCGTTCCGCGAGAATGCCTTCCATGCGTTCGATGGATACCGTGACCTTGCGTCTTGCTTCCGCAAGCTCTTCTTCGGTGAATGACTCCGTTGCCGCCGTCAGCCATTTCTGGCGTTGCTCTTCCAGCGGTATCTTTTTGAGCGCCTCCTCGAGTTCGCCCGCTTTCAGTCTTGCGGCAATCTTCGGAATGAGCAGACTCCAGCCGATTCTGCTTAGTGCCGGGCAAAAATATTCGTCGACGAATTTGCTCCAGATGCGCATTTGTGCACGCTCCACGGGATTCTCGGGTACGAGCCTGACATCGGGAAATACTTCATCGAGATATTCATTGATGACGGTGGACTCGTTGATAACGGCGCCGTCGTGAATCAACACGGGTACCTGGCCGTTTGGATTGACTGCGACAAACTCGGGCGAATGCTGTTCGAAATTGTGTAGATCGATATAGTGGCTTTCGTAATCCAGCCCTTTCTCCGCCAGGCAAAGCAGGGGTTTCATCGAGTTCGCACTCGGTTCGTAGTGATAGAGAGACAGCATCAGCTATCCTTTTTATCTATAAATTATTGTTATACAAGGAATTTGCGCGCGCCCTCGATGGTCTCTTTTGTGCGGTCCTTGCTCTCCTCCCTCGGCGGTACCTGCATGCCGCGCTCGACAGCGGGCCTGACCTTGATGACATCGTGCCAGCGTTGCAGATTGTCCAGCCCGTCGAGAGTAACGCCGGACCATTCGTAACCGCGTACCCAGGTCCAGTTTGCAATGTCGGCGATGGAGTAATCACCCGCGAGGAATTCCTCGTCTGCAAGCCGTTTGTCGAGAACGGCAAACAGCCGCAGTACTTCGCGCTGATATCGGCCGATTGCGTAGGGAATTTTCTCAGGCGCGTAGCGATAAAAGACATTCGCCTGTCCCATCATCGGCCCGATGCCCGCCATCTGGAACATGAGCCACTGAATGACGAGCGATCGTTCATTACCTTCCTTGGGAAGTAATGCCCCTCCCTTGTCGGCGAGATAGATCATGATGGCGCCGGACTCGAATACTGCAAAGTCGTCGTTGTCACGATCGACGATTGTCGGGATTCGGCCGTTTGGATTGATCTTCAGGTACTCCTCTGTTCTCTGATCGCCCTGATCGAGTCGAATATTGTGGACTGTGTAGTCCATGCCCAGTTCCTCGAGCGTAATCGAGATTTTCCAGCCGTTTGGTGTTGTGGACGTATATAGATCAATCATTTCTTGCGGCTCGCATATTCTTCTTTGATGTCGTACTTCGTCTTCTGCCGGAATTCCTCGAATGCGATACGCGCAGGGTCGCCCAGCTCATCCGGAAATGCCTCTATAAGTTCTTCGAAGTCGCGTACGACTTCTTCCTGGTGATCCGGGTGCGTCAGTATATACAGATCGTCGTTCAGTATTCCGTTCAGGACTCTTTCACCGATCTCGATTGGATCCATTCCCATTTTCTGAACCTCGGCGAGGCGCTCGGCGAATTCCTTGTTCTCCGCATAGCCGCTGTCGGCCCTCGATTTCGGCCGTATTTCCTCACTATTGTTGATATTGCTGTTTACGAGGCCGGGGCAGACAAGGGAGACGCCGATGCCTTGCGGCACCAGGCCGTACCAGAGACATTCAGTTAACCCGCGTACGCCGAATTTCGCCGCCGTGTAGATGCCGGCACCTGGCCCGCTGACGATGCACGCCATCGATGCGGTGTTGACGATGTGGCCGCCCTCGCCGTGCGCCTTGAGCTTGGGCAAAAAGCTCTTGATGCCATTGAAGACGGAGTTCAGATTGACGTCCATGACCCAGTCCCAGTCGTCATAGTTGGCGTCCTCGATTGGTCCGAATACATTAACGCCCGCGTTGTTGCAGAGCATGTGCACTTTGCCGAATCGTGTTTCCGTTTCGTCAGCAGCTTTCGCCATGGCCTCACGATCGGTGATGTCGACCTGGATGCCGTGCACGTTCTCGCTGATTTTCTTCAATTGTTCGGTTGCCGACGCGAGTTGTTCGGCGCGGATGTCCGCGATCACGACATTCATGCCCGCTTTCAGGAATGCGTGCGCCATGCCGTAACCCACGCCACTGGCGCCGCCCGTTATGAACGCCGTCTTGCCTTTCAGATCTTGCATAAGAAACTCCGGTCTAGCCCCAGCGACTGTGTTCAGGCCCGGGGACGAATGCCTTGCCGGTCTCGTGCTTTGTATTCGTCGCCAATGCCGCTTTGACGGCTGGCCGATCTGCGATCCTGTCCAGCCATTCGAATGTGTTGGGTGCCGCATCCCTGTTGACGATTTCGGAGGCTACGTCCTGTAACGAAACGATCATTGCGAAGGTATCGATATCGGCGATGGAATAGCTGTCACCGACCAACCAGTCTGAATCTGCAAGGATGCCTTCCATGCGATTGATGGCAAGCTCAGTCTTTCGCTCCGCATGCCCGACCTGTTCGTCACCGTATGCATTATCCGCCGCCATCTGCCAGCCAGGTTGCCGTTCTGCGACCGGGATGGCGTTGATCGCGTCTTTAAGTTCACCGCTATCGCGCTCATTCAGCATCGGCGCAAGATACTTGAGGCAGCCTAAGGTCGCGAGAGAGGAACTCAGGTTGTAGTCGATGTACTTCGACCAGATTATCGTGCCGTACCAACCCAGCGAGTCGGTCGCGGCGAGCCCGGCATCCGGATAGGTTTCCGCAAGGTATTCATTGATCAGCGAGGACTCGGTCAATATGACGTCATTGACCTTGAGCACAGGCACCTGGGCAAAAGGGTTCACCGCCATGAATTCCTTCGCGAATTGCTCGAATTCGAGCAGGTCGACATAGTGGCTTTTGTAGTCGACGCCGATTTCCTGCAGGCAGATGAGTACCCGCGCAGAGTGACTGACGGGCTCCCAGTGATATAGCTCGATCATTGCCCGCCTCCGCCGATTAGTTCCCTGACCTCGTCTGCGCGTGCGGCCATCGGCGTGCGCCCGAGTTTGAATGTCTCAGTGATCGCCGGCCTCGAATAAATGCGCCGCAGCCAGTCGATCAGGTTCGGTGTTTTTTCCTGGTTGACGAACTCGGCCTGCATTATCGGCAGTGCATAGGCCATGCAAAAGCCGTTGATGTCGGCCAGCGAATAGCTGTCGCCAGCAAAATACGGGCGTTCACCAAGCGCGTTTTCGAAGATTTCGATGCCGCGCAATACGCGGCGCCTCGATTCGGCGAGCGCTTCGTCCGTAAAAGTGTTGTAGATTGCCATTCGCCAGGCGTCGCGCCGTTCTTTCAGCGGGATTCTGTCGATGTTTCGCTTTAATTCTTCGGGATCCTTGTCGCGCACGGACGGGCCGATGAATATGCTCCAGCCGATCATGCTGAGTGACGGCCCGAAATAGCCGTCGAAGAATTTTCCCCACCACCGCATGCGCCATCGTTCCTCGGGTTTTTCCGGACGAAGCGGCGGCCCCGAAAACTCGGCATCGATGTACTCGCCCATCTCGGTCGATTCCGCCAGCACATTGTTGCCGTGCACGAGAGTCGGAATCGTGCCGTTCGGATTGATTGCGAGGTAATCGGGTTTGTGCTGATCAAATTCCAGGAGGTCGGTGTAGCGGCTCTCGAATTTCACACCTTTCTCAATCAGCGCGATGATCGGCTTGCCTGAATTGGCGTTGGGTTCCCAGTGATAAAGCTCCGGCATGTTGCTTGCGCCCTCCTTTAGTTTCCTGCGCCGACTGCCAGCGCCTCTTCATCGAGGTCGCTGGCCGTCTCCGGTGTCGGTCGCTTCGGCGGCCGAATGACGATCAGTAACAGTGAGCCGGCAAAACACAGGATGGCCGTGCCGATGAATGCGATCGTGTAGCTGCCCTGCCGCTCGTAAAGATCGCCGGCGATAAACGATGCGGATGCCCCGATCGTCGTTTGTACGGCGAGCGTGATACCAATAACCGAAGCGTATGCTTTCGAGCCGAAATAGTTGCTCATGACGGTCATCATGCAGACCAGGCCGCCACCAAAACCCGCGCCGATGCAGATGGCGTAGATGTAGAGTTTTGTCGTCGTGGTTGCGTCGATCAATACGAGCAGACCAATGCCGAAAACGCCGACTGCGATGGCCCAGAGGTATCTGGGATCGATACGGTCACCAAAAATGCCGAGCATCAACTTGCCGATCAGCGTCGACACCACAAGAATCGAAAAAGACTTCGCGGCAATGTCGGTGGTATTGCCGAGGTCCTGCAAATGCACGACGGCATGCGCCATGGCCTGAGTGAATCCGCCACTCATCCCCAAGCTGCAGAATAAGAGCAGCCACAGGACTGGCGATCTCAATACTTCGCCGAAGGTCCATTCCTCGTCGGTGATATGGACTCGGGTCGATTTCTTGTGTGCTGCCTTATCGCCATCAAAGGCGCCACCATCCGGCAGTTGACCCAGGTCTTGCGGCTTTTCCTTCACAAAAAGCGCAGCGACGATGACCGAGATCAGGGCCATGGACGCGATAAGCCACCAGCCGGCACGCCAGTTGCCATCGAAGGCGACGATGAGCCGGTTCAGGGTGCGGGCAGCGATGAAACCGCCGATGCCGCCGGCCGACAGAATCAGGGAGATCGCCAAAGCACGCCGTCTGACGAACCAGAATGCCGTACCGGTCTGTGCCGCCAGTGCGCCGCCCGACATCACGCCCAGGCCGACGATGAAGCCGAACACGATGACTGCTTCCGTTCCTGTGTTGACGAATGTCGCCATGCCCAATGCGCCGAGCATCAGGATGCCGCTGCCGACCATCAGCGTCTGGCGAACACCGAAGCGATTGACGTACATGGCAACGAACGGCCCGGGCAGACCGCTCATCATCATGTACACAGACACCATGAGTCCCAGGGTTCGTCGATCCAGCGACAGGTCGTTGACCATGTAAGCATTGATGACGCTAGAGCCATAGGCCGGAAACGCCAGATTGATGAACAGGATCACCCAGAAAGCGGCCAGCAATTTCCAACCGTAGAATCGGCTCATATCATTCGGGAGCAGCTGCCCCGGCTGAAGCCTTGCTCTCGTGTGCCCTGGCAATGATGTAGGCGCGAATCGCATCCGAATCCTCGGTATCGAGTTCGGCCGCGTAGGACACCATGCCAAGTGATGTCAGCGAACCACCCAATACCGCTGAATGCCATGCTTCGCCGTGAAGGGTCGGACTGGCCCTGAGGTCCGACAGCATGCCGCCACTGATCGCCGCATCACCGTGGCACACCACACAGTGCCGGTGATAGAGGAATTTCCCGCGCACAACCGTTTCCTCAATGGCCGTCGCCTCCGGCGGAGCGAATACCAGCGGCGGCAAGGGACTTGCCGGCGGCAACTCGACTTCGCCACCCAGCTTGAATGTCAGAACACGGCTCTTGTTGCCGAGCCGGCCGGACATGAGCCCTATTTCGCCCGGTGCCAGCGCATAAATACCGCCCCAACCGGCGGCGATGGCTATGTATTGCTCTCCGCCGGCTTCATAGGTCACCGGAGGGGCTATTACGCCGGTCTGCACAGGCGTCGACCACAGCTTCTGACCGTTGTCGGCACGATAAACGACAAGGTCGCCGCCCGCCGTGCCCTGAACGACCAGGTTGCCCGCGGTCGTCAGCACGCCGCCGTTCGAAAGCCACGGAAATTCGATTCGCCACACCTCCTTTTGTGCAACCGGATCCCAGGCCAGCAAACTCCCTTTGATACCGCCGAGAATCTGCGCCTTCACCTCCGGTATCTGCGGCATACTGCCTTTGTTGAAGTCGACGCCTGTATTGAAGCCCAGTTTCGTTCGTACAAAATTTTCATCGTCAAAATACGGGAAACCGGCATCCTGCGCCGGGATGTATACCAGCCCGGTGTCCGGGCTGTAGGACATCGGCTGCCAGTTGTGGGCACCGCCGGGTCCCGGTAAAAGGACTGCCGGTGCAGGTCCGCTGAATCGTATCCCGGGGTTTTCGATTGGCCGGCCGTTCTCCGGGTCAATCCCTGATGCCCAGTTGACCGTCGCGAACGGCTCCCCGGATATGAATTCTCCGGTCTCGCGATCCAGCACGTAAAAGAATCCGTTTTTCGGCGCTTGCAAGATGACCTTGCGTTCTTCGCCTCCGATTTCGAGGTCTGCAAGGATCAGGGGCTGAGTAGCCGTGAAGTCCCAGGTCTCGCCCGGTGTGGTCTGGTAATGCCAGACATACTCACCGGTATCGGCCGTCACGGCGACAATGGATGAGAGAAAAAGATTGTCACCAGCTGCCTCACTGCGAATGCGCTGGTTCCAGGGCGAGCCGTTGCCGACGCCGATGTAGAGCAGGTTCAGCTGCGGATCAAAGACCATGGCGTCCCAGGCGGTGCCGCCACCGCCGTGTTTCCACCATTCTCCTTTCCACGTTGCGGCCGCTCGCTCCATCGCTTCCGATTCGAACGGTTGCGACGGGTCGCCCGGCACCGTATAGAAGCGCCAGACTATTTCGCCGGTCCCGGTGTCATAGGCAGTCACGTAACCGCGCACACCGAATTCTGCACCACCGTTTCCGATGACGACTTTGTCGTCGAAAATTCGCGGAGCGCCCGTTATGCTGAATGGCTTGTCGGGATCCGTCGTCTGCACCTCCCAGTCGGCCTTTCCGGTCGCCGCATCGAGGGCAATCAGTCTTCCGTCCAATGCGCCGATGTAAACGCGTCCTTTCCATACAGCGACGCCGCGGTTAACGACATCACAACACAATTCAACGGCTTTCTGACCCGGTACCTTCGGATCGTAGGACCAGATCAGATGACCGGTAACCGCATCGAGCGTCTTGACCTTGCTCCAGGCGGTGCTCACATACATCACACCGTCGACGACGAGCGGCGTGGCTTCCTGGCCACGATCCGTATCCAGATCGTAATACCAGGCGAGCCCCAGCCCGGATGCGTTTTCTGCGGTGATCTTGTTCAGCGGGCTGAATCGCTGTTCGCTGTAGGTACGGCCGTGTGTCATCCAGTTGCCTGGCTCACTGTCGGCCGCAATGATCCGGGCGCCATCTACATTGGCCACCGGCACGGGCGAAGGCTCAGCGGTATTCGGGTTCTCGCTGCTGCATGCCGAGGCAAGAATTGCAATGCTTGAAATCAAACAGCTTTGCAAAATCTTATTCATGATTATTTTTCATTACCTGAAAAATGCTTTTAGAAAATCCGCCGTCACGTCGGCCGACAGTTTTTTGATCTGTGGCCGCGTCAGTGCTTTCCTGATGCCGCACTCGCGCTGCAGCATCATGTAATGCATCGCCAGAGCAACAAAATGCCGGGAAAGTATTTCAGGCTCGAAGTCCGTCTCGCTTTGATGCGCCGCAAAGATCGTTTCGAGATATTTGTACGCCTGCCGCGGCCCGACGTCGTAATAGTACTCACCGATGTCGGGAGATCGTACGCTTTCGTGGAATATCAGGCGCCGCAATGCCAGCGTGCGGTCGCTGCTGACGGCGAAGAGCATCGACTCGGCCGTCGCTCTTAGTGCCTCATCCAGGGCCATGGAGTCGTGTTCAACGGTCAGAAACTCAAACTTTTCCTGGTATTCCGTCAACTCCTTGGCAATGACCGCCTCGAATAAGTCTTTCTTGCTGCTGAAGTATCGGTAAATTGACTCCTTGGAGATTCCGGAGTCGCGCGCCATCGCGTTGATGCTGGTTCCCTTGTAGCCGTGACTTAGAAAGTATTCCGATGCGACACTCAGTACTTCCTGTTCTTTTTTTGTCTGCTGATTCTCAGCAAACTTCGCGACAGCTTGTTGCCTGTTCATAGTTCACCATTTCCTGCCGAGCCGAACGGACCGGTTCGGCTCGTGTCATCATAGTAGAAGAGCCTGTCGACAACCAGCGCCCCTATCCGCCGAACGAGCGTAGTGTTTCCGGAACCTCGTTGGGCATCGCCTTTGCCGACTGCACGCCCGGTCTCTTTTCCATGTTCTGTAACCATTGCCATGAGCGAGGCGTGTCATCGTTGTTCAGAACCTCGGGTTGCAGGCGCTCAACGCCGGCAACCATCGAAAAACTGTTCAGATCAGCAAGCGAGTAGTCGGGTCCGGCCAGCCACGCGGAATCGCTCAAGATCTCTTCCATCCTGCCGATCGAAACTCTTAGCTTGCGACGTGAGTCGGCAAGTTGTTCTTCCGTGAAGGAATCGCCGGCAACGGTCGCCCATTTGTCACGCTGCTCTTTGAGCGGAATCTTCGACAACACTTCCTCGAGCTGATCCTCGTCGAGACTTTGCGCGATGCGGCGAACCATTACGTGCCAGCCAATCATGCTGAGCGCAGGACAAAAGTATTCGTCGACGAATTTATTCCAGATACGCAT
>Ga0255052_10001944_pt1 | contig 15127 bp, 11 predicted proteins | sample JV7_2_21_MG_FD_188632 | JGI IMG/M metagenome (GOLD analysis project Ga0255052, IMG submission 188632) | Seawater microbial communities from Jervis Inlet, British Columbia, Canada - JV7_2_21 | ecosystem: Environmental > Aquatic > Marine > Inlet | place: Canada: British Columbia | collected...
GGTTATCTGGAACTCCTGGGTAAACTGATCATGTTTACTGGTATCCCAGGTAATATCCTCCGGTAGTGGGGAACCGTCAGAATCGCGACCAAAGGTATTTTCGAAGTCGCGAAACGCAGTGACCGACTTCAGGTGGATGTTTTCACCGAGGTTCCAGTCAAGCACAAGGCTGACGCCCCAGTGATCAAGCAGCCTGACGTTTTGCACGTCGCGGCCCGTTATATCGTCAGGCCCGAAGCGATGATAACCGGTGTATGGACTGTTCGTAATGAAACGGTCGTCATACCCAATGCCATACGACGGAATGGCGACGATTTGGTTCCAGAGATCGGTCAGGCCAAGACCGAAGGTCGGGTCGATGACCGTGTATTTGTCGGCAGGCCCTTCATTATCTTCCTTGCTGTAATCTACCGTGAAATTCGCTTCGAAGTCGTCGCTTGCCAGAAAGCGCAGGGAAGCTCGGACCGAATTCACATTTTCGCCACCCAGTGTGTCGACCACACAGCCACTTTCGGTACGTATATCGTTCGGCCCCAGGACGCTGCCCAGGGGCGGTAAGGTGCCGCCCGGGCCAAGGCTGCCTGCACCATTGACACATTCGTAGTCGAGAATCTTGAAGTAGCCGTCGCGATTCTTGCTGGAAGCTGATACGCGGGCAAACAATTTGTCTTCAACCAGAGCGACGTCGAAGGAACCCCGTACATCGATGCGATCGAATTCGCCGTAGGTTACTTCGAGAAAACCGCTGCCGTCGCCTTGCGGTTTGCGGGATATCATTCTCACGGTGCCGCCGATAGCATTCTTGCCGAACAGCGTACCCTGCGGTCCGCGCAATACCTCGACTCGTTCAAGATCCAGCAGGTCGAACAATGCGCCCTGCGGACGGCCGTGGTAGACATCGTCGATATAAATTGGCACGCCCGGTTCGAATGACAGGGAGTTATCGCCGAGGCCGATACCACGAATATAGGCTGCCGCGGTTGAGCCCCAGCCGGCGCCTAAAGGCTGAATAACCGTATTCGGCGCAAACTGGTCGACGTCGGTAATATTTACCAGGTTCTTGGCTGCCAGGTTCTCGCCGGAGAATGCCGAGATCGCCAGCGGCGTCTCCTGCAGTCTTTCCTCGCGCCATCGCGCGGTAACCACGATTTCCTCGATTGCCGGTTCATCCTGGGCATGCGCTACGTTTGAAATGCCGGGTATTGCATTGCAGGCTACAAATACGGCAAATCCGAATAGCGAATAACTGCAGCATGAAAAAAACCCGGTTAAAGGTCTCTTGTTGATACTCATCATAACCCCCTCATTGCTTGGGCAAACAGATCGTCGGAAATCGCTATTGCTGATTCAACCGATTCAGCATGACAGTGCTTGATAAAGCTCGACTCTTGCCGAACTGATGATCGACTGGCAGAGAATTTGCTGTGCATGGGTAGTTATATTCATAGAACCGGGTTTGCAATACGCTTTGGAATATCGTCATGCTTGGTGCACCAGGCAGCAATTGCGCAAAAACTGTTTTCAGAACATGACGGACGAGCAAGCAAACGAGGCGCACAACGAGGAGAATTCCTGGCCGAGACCGGCACGCGCCTGGTACGCGCTTGCCGTACTGACTGTGGCACTGATGTTCGCGACGATCGATCGCAGCATACTTTCCCTGCTCGTCGAGCCGATTAAAGCCGATCTCGGAATCTCGGATACCGGTATGAGCCTCCTGATTGGCTTCGCATTTATTTTTTTCTATGCATTTCTCGGGCTGCCCATCGCACGGCTCGCCGACGTTCACAGTCGGCGTCTAATCATCGGCATCGGTATCGCGTTCTGGAGTGTGATTACCGCGATTTTCGGACTGGCTCAGAATTTCTGGCAACTCTTCTGGGCTCGCGTCGGTGTCGGGGCCGGAGAGTCGTCGTTCGCGCCGGCAACCTATTCGATTTTTACAGATTCTTTCCGGCCTGCAGACCTGCCTAAGGCGCTGGCGGTCAACAGCATCGGCTTTGTTTACGGGCATGCGCTCGCCCTGATAGTCGGCGGCGCCGTCATCCAGCTGATCTCCGGCATGCCCGACACGGTCGTGCCCGGGATCGGCGTGATAAGACCGTGGCAACTCGTCTTTTTTGCCGTCGGTTTGCCGGGACTGATAATCGCGGCGTTTATGGCGACCGTGCACGAGCCCAAGAGACGCGGTTTCATCGGCGTTGCGACGACATCAAAGCGTAAGGCGATGCCGGTCAGGGATATCTACCGATTCCTGCGCGACGGCCGCCGCACCTATGTGCCCATATTCGGCGCGATGGGCATCAAGACTCTGTTGTCTTTCGGCATGAGTCTGTGGTTGCCGACGTTCTTCATACGCACCTATGGCTGGAGTGCATCGCAGATCGGCTATGCACAGGGGCTGGTCATGCTTTTTGTTGCGCCATTCGGTTTGGCACTTGGTGGCTGGCTCGCAGGCTGGTTTGCACGCCGCGGCTACGACGATGCGAATATTCGCGTCGTTCTGATTGCAACGATTGGCATATTGCCACTATCCATTCTCTTTCCGCTGATGCCGGATCCGCGCTACGCACTTGCGCTCTATGGATTGAACTACTTCATCGCGATGTTCGGTGTTGGACCGGGAAATGCCGCGTTACAGATAATTACGCCGAATGAAATGCGCGGCCAGGTGAGAGCGCTTTACCAGTTCGTATTCAACATTATCGGATATGCGCTCGGCCCGTTGTTCGTCGCCTTGTTTACGGACTATGTTTTTGGCGCAGAAGAGTCGCTTAGATATTCGATGTCGACCGCGGCCGTCATCATGGGGCCGATTGCAATTGCGATCACCTGGTACGGACTCAAGCCATACGGTTTGAGCGTCGCCCGCTCACGGCAATGGAGCTGAACGCTCGGCGACCTCGCTTCGAATCCATTCGATGGAAGCCTCCAAGCCACCGAAAGTGAAAAAGTGGATCGTGGCGTTGTCGTTCTGCGTAATCTTGTAATTGCCGATGGCCATGGTTTGATTGAGGGGCGGGACCCGTTGCATCAGCTTGAGGCTACTCGACACCGGTAATCCCTTAAGCTTTTTCATTGATGATACGACACCGCAACGCTGTGCGAAGCGAATCAGTGTCGTGAGCTTCGCCGGTCCCGGCACGCCGATTCTGATCACGATATCGGGGTGACCGGCGTGAATCTTTTCGGACCATGCGACTATTGCGTCCGCGTTGAACGAGAATTGCGTGACGATATGAGGCTTGATGTCCCGCGTCTGCAGAGCGGCTATCTTGTCATCCAGCGCTTTGTCCAGGATTTCGTCGGATATCTGCGGGTGTCCTTCGGGGTATCCGGCGATGCCGATACTCTGAATACCGTTATTAGCTCCGTCGATTGCCTCGATAAGTGCCAGCGCGTCTTCGATCTCACCCGATGCCTGATTATAGTCGCCCGCGATAACCAGAAACTCGCTAACGCCACCTTGCTGAACAAATCGTTCCAGCATCTCATTGACATTTCTCATCCTGTCCACCAGCCGCGCGGCTATATGAGGCACCGGAGACATGCCGAGCGAGGCGATTTGCTGACAGACTCTGATGCGATCCCCGATATCGTCCTTCGGCATCATATTCAGGAAGATCCGGGTGCCAATTGCCAGCCGATCAGCCAGAGCATCCAGGGATCCTGCTTCATTGAGTCCAATCTCGATGGAATAAGCATCCAACGCGACCAGCAACTCATCGCGCGGCTCGTTCGCGGTGTCGTCCAAAATATTCTTCTCGTCAACCGACAAATTCACCGCTTATGTACTCTTCAAGTTGAATACGCGCTCGGCGTTCGACTGAAAAAATGATTTCTTGTCGGATTTCGACATATTGAAGTGATCGCTGATCGCGACTTCTTTTGCCTTTGCCTGATACGGGTAATCCATCGCGTACATGACCTGACTGACACCAAGGTTCTGTTGCGCGAACAGGATGGCCGGCTCCCACGCCACGCCACTGCTGGTTATGAAGATGTTCTTCTTGAAGTAATCACTGGGAAGCGCCTTTAATTTTACATTGCGGTCCGATGCTTCCCGTACATTCTTTTGCATGTAGTCGATTCGGTATAACCAGTAAGGCAGACCTTCGCCCGCATGCCCGATGACGAGTTTGAGATCCGGAAAGCGATCGAAAACACCGTTCGTAATCATTGCTACGACATGTAAAGCAACTTCGGCACCGAAGCCGAGAATCGCCATCTCCAGGCCACGCTCGAGATACGGCTGCAGCATGTCCGGCGAGGGCGTTCTGGGATGCAGATAGATGGCAGCATCAGCAGCCTCCGCCGCTTCGAATATCTCCCAGTATTTTTCCTTATCCAGGTATTCGCCCTTGGTGTGCGAGCTGATGATCACGCCATTCAGGCCGAGAGTATTGATGGCACGATCGATCTCCCTGGCCGCAGCAGCGGGGTCCTGTGGTGGCACGGCCGCCAGTCCGGCAAGGCGATCGGGATACTTTGCGACTGACTCGACGAGCTGATCGTTACTGTCGATCGCCAATGCGGTCGCGGTCGACGCGTCGAATACCTGAACGCCGGGTGCCGTCAGAGATAACACCTGCATATGGATGCCAAGTTCATCCATGGCAGCAATTCGATTTGCGCCGATGTCGGAGAGTGCCGATACGATCGGCGAATCTTCACCCCGGCCATAGATGAATGCGCCCATGGCTTTGAACCCCGGCTCGTCGACGGCACCGGCTTTGAGGATGTCGTAAAAGCCCTTTCGCACACCCTCGGATACCCAGGCCTCCTCGGTAGCAATCCTTCTATACGGAGGATTCATGAGGATTTTCGGCGGCGCAGATTCGGCTGCTAGGGAAATGCCAGGCGTCGCCAGTGCAATCGAGGCACAGGAATAGTTGAGAAACGTGCGGCGTGAAGTTCCCATTATTGGATCGCGGCCTAGATCAGTGCACTTTGTACTGCTGTGCCGTCAATTCTTTTCGGTACTGTTCCATCGCTGCCTGACGCCTTGCCACACCGTCGGGGTCAGCGTCTTCCGGCGGAAGCGATCCGATGATATCGGCGAAATGATTCTCCAGTACCTTGCGGACTTCGGGATAGGGAATGATATAGAGCCGGTTCTCCTGAATGGCCTTGAGAACTTCCTCTGCCAATTCCACCGGATCCTTGCCGGCCGAGTAGATTTTGCGAAGACTCGCAAGCACTTCGTCATTGAATCTATAACCACTATGGCTGTATTTCTCAGGACGGGTTTGTACTGATTCTGCGATGTTCGTGTTGACGTTTGCCGGGCACAGCACGGATACGCCGATATCGTATTTGGCCAGTTCCGACCGCAATGCTTCGCTCAGTCCACGCACGGCGAACTTCGATGCAGAATAAATGCCTGCCGGGCCGGCCGCGATTATGCCGCCTACGGACGAGGTATTGACGATATGGCCGCCTTTGCCAAGTTCGATCATCCTGGGCACAAAAGTCTGGATGCCATTCACGAGCCCACCGAAGTTGACATTCATTTGCCAGTCGTAGTCGTCGTAAGTGGATTTTTCGAGCGGGCCGAAAATACTGACGCCGGCCGTATTGAATAACAACTGCACAGGCCCGAACACTCGTTCCGTTTCGTCGGCGGCCTTCGCGAATGCTTCGCGATCGGTAATGTCCAACACGATCGGATGTACGTTGGCGTTGCTGCCGCGGAAGCAGTCCATCGCTTCGTCAAGATGGTCCTCGCGTATATCCGCGATCACCACCTTCGCGCCCGCTTTCGAAAAAACTTTGGCTTGCCCCAATCCAACGCCGCTGCCGCCGCCGGTTATGAAAGCAACCTTACCGTTGAAGTCCTTCATGTCGATCTCCCGATCAGGTCTTCCTTCCGGTAGTGATGGTATCCAGTGTGACCTGTTGCTGGTTCGACCGATGGTGAAAAGGACATCGTCCATAAAAGCAATGAGTCCAAATTTCAGTCTCGTTGCGAATTTATCGTCAGGTATGATGGTCGCCAGCTAGAAGCAGGCAGGGAATCAAATCGATATGGCTGATCAAGTACCGGGAGGTGTTGACACTCCAGCGAACGGAGAATCAGGGGCCCAACAACCCTGGCCGAAGCCGAGGACAGCCTGGTACGCCACTGTTATTTTTGCGATAGCATTGATGTTCGCTTTTCTCGATCGCGGCATCATCACTTTGCTGGTCGAGCCGATCAAAGCCGACCTCAGTCTCACCGATATCGAGATGAGCCTTCTGCTCGGATTCGCCCTTATCGTTTTCAATGCTTTCGTCGCAGTACCCGCTTCCCGGTTCGTCGATATCTGGCCGCGGAACATCATTATTACCGTTGGCATCGCGTTCTGGAGCACGGCGACCGCGCTCTGTGGATTCGCACAAAACTTCTGGCAACTCTTCATGTTCCGCATGGGCGTTGGTATAGGTGAACTCGTTCATGGGCCGGCAACCTATTCGATGATGGCGGATTTCTTTCCGCGTGAAAAATTGCCGCGCGCGATCGCCGTTTTGCAGCTGGGGTTCATCGGCGGGCTCGGCGTATCCTTGCTTCTGGGCGCATTCGTGATCCAGATGCTGCTCGGCATCGACAACGTCGTCATTCCCGGAACCAGTATCGTTATTCGCAACTGGCAGCTCGTATTCATCGTTGTCGGCCTGCCGGGTCTGCTGGTCGCCGCGGCGATGATGACGGTCCATGAACCACCGAGGCGCGGGCGCCTGACCGAACTCAAGAAACCGATGCCATTGCGCCATGTGGTGAAATATCTCATTACGCACTGGCGCCTGTATGCACCGCAGTTTTTCGGACTTGCCGTTTCAGCGATTGAATCGTCCGGTACCCGAGCCTGGCAGCCGGTCTTTTTTCAACGAACCTACGACTGGTCGGCGCAGAAGACGGGCCTGGTGCTCGGTACTGCGCTAATAGTCGCCGCGCCGTTCGGCTTATGGGCCGCCACCTGGCTGACGGAGAAATTTGCAAAGACCCGCGATGATGCAAATCTTCGTGTGGTTGCGATTGCTTACGTCCTGTCACCGATTTTTGCTATCGCCGGCCCGCTGATGCCGAATCCCTGGATGGCAGTCTTCTGTGCGGCGATGGCACTGATGATCGGAATCGGTGGCGCGGTGCCGCAAAATGCGGCATTGCAAAGCGTGACGCCAAATGAAATGCGTGGCCAGGTAACCGCGCTTTATCTCTTTGTTTTCTCTGTTATCGGTGGTGGCATCGGTCCCACGTTCATTGCGCTCTTTACGGACTTTGTTATGGGTGACGAGCAGTTACTCCGTTACGCATTGTCCGTCTCCGCGTTGATCATGATGCCGATCGCGGCATGGATCATGTGGTCGGGCGTCAAGCCATATGGCCAGGCGATCGCGGCGATCAAGATTCGCGAGAAGCAGGGCATTATCTGACGAGATAAACAAATGTTGGAAGTCCATACCTGGGAAGTCAATTCGAATTCGGGCAAGCCGCTCATATTTCTCAAAGAGAAGGGTGCCGAGTTCAAATTTCACTATGTCGATGTACTGAAGTTCGAACAGCATCAGCCCGAATATCTGAAACTCAATCCCGACGGGACGGTGCCGACAGTCATTCACGACGGCAAGGTTATGACGGAGTCCACCCAGGCGCTGCAGTATCTCGATGCAGCGTTGCCGGGGCCATCATTCACACCCGACGACCCAGCCGAACGATATCGCATGCGCTGGTGGGCAACACACGGTGCGGCATGGGCGGCTAGCCTGAGCGTGCTTGGTTGGCACGCCTTCATGGGGCCGATGGTGCGCAAGATGGGCGATGAGAAGCTCGAAGAACTGCTGGCGCGCATTCCGAACAAGCAACGGCGTATCGCCTGGTCCACGGCGGCGAAATCTACGTTCACCGAAGAACAATTGCAAAACGCGCGTGACGGAGTCTCGGCCGGCGTGCAGATGATGGAAAAACGCTTGAATGTATCCACGTATTTCGCGGGCGAGACATACTCGATTGCCGATATGGTTATATTCGCCAACGCCTATGCATTGCCGCTGATGCATAACTACGCCGCAAGCGATGATGTTGCACCCAGATTCATGGAATGGATACGGCGAATCTATAACCGTCCGGCGATTGCTAAAGCTTTCAAACTTGGGCGAGGGCCGCTGCGGGAGAGAGCCGAGGAAATGATCGAACGCTGCAAGGGCACGGCGTAATGCTCGAGCTGTATCACTGGGAGCCGAACGCCGATTCACTGGCGCTGCTCATATGTCTCAGGGAAATGAATCTGGAATTCAACAGTCATTACGTCGATATGCTGAAGCTCGAGCAACATGAATCGGACTATCTCGAGAAAAGTCCGAAAGCCATTGTTCCATTGCTGGTCGCCGACGGTGAGCCGATGAGCGATAGCGGATTCGCATTGCAGTATCTCGCCGAGCGCTATTCCGATACCGGTTTTGCCCCGACCGATCCGGCTTCCTGGTATGACCTGCAGGCCTGGACAGCGTGGCTTGGCGGGATAATGGGACTTTCATCCAATGTCCAGCTGCTCGGATGGAACTACGTGATGCTCAAGGCGATACCGGCCGAGGAACTGACGGAGTTTCGGGCGAAGGTCGATGCATTGCCCAAGGAGAAACTGTCCGGTTGGGCGGCCGTCTGGAGCGATGCGGAAGCCGACGAGGATCAGCTGGCCAATGCGGAGGAGCGGGTACAACAACTCATCACAATGATTGAATCGACTCTTGCTGAATCGCTGTGGATTGTCGGCGGGGAATATTCAGTCGTTGACATGTTGGCCTATGCGCACATTCACAGCCTGCCGGAGCTGACGCCGGGCATCGCCAATCAGAAAAGTACGCCAAACCTGATTGATTGGCTTGCACGGATTGCTGGCCGGCCGGCCGTTAACGACGCGTTTGCATTGCGGCGTTCAACGCTAGCGCCGACACTTTATTCCGCCCCCGGTTGCTAGGCGGTCGCCAAAGACTCAGAAATTGACCGCGAACGTTGCCCCGTAAGTTCTCGGCGCCAGGTAAAGCGCACCGACCGTGCGGGTCAGCCCCACGGCAAAGGATCCGGCCTCGACGAACTCGTCCGTAATATTCTTGCCCCAGATGCCTGCGGACCAACGATCGTCTGCGGAACGGAAGGTGAGGCTGGCATCGAAAAGCGTGTAATCACCGGTGTATTCGACGGTATTGTTGAATTCCGAGAAAAACTGCTCGTCCTTGTACGATACATCCCCAGTCAGCGCAATCGAGGCGCCGCCCGCAAGCGGGAACTCATAGGCGCCATGAATGTTGTAGGCCAGCTCGGGCGTATTGCGTGTCGTATTACCGGCAAAAGACTGGAGCTCTGCGTCACAGGAAGCGAGTACATTGCAGGGATCAAAAATATCGAAGGTGTCGAACTGCTCAAATTCGATATCCAATGACGACAGGCCCGCAGTCAGGCTGAATTGTTCCGTGGCCTGCCAGTACAACTCGACCTCGACTCCGCTGCCGCTGACCTTGGCCGCATTCTCGAATCGGTTAGCGAAGCCGGTGGCACAACCACCGCAAGGCAAGGTACGGGCAAGCTGCATGTTTTCGAGATCGTATGAAAAAACAGCCACATTGAGCAGCATGCTGCCGTCGAGCAAGGTGGTCTTCGCACCGAGTTCGTGATTTTCGATTTCCTCAGGGAGAGCGACACCGGCGGCAGTCTGGGCGAGCTGTCCAACGGCGCTCTTGAACCCCTCCGAGTAGGTGTAATAGAGCATGACTGCGTCATTCGGTCGCCATTCGACACCGACCATTGGCGAGAAATCGTCTGTCTCTTGCGTATCCTTGAATGCCGTTCCATCAATTCCTTCTGTAATTGCCAGTGGAAAGTTTCCTCTGTCCAGTACCGGAACCCCGAAACGATCGAGAACAAATGGTGGTAGGGAAAACGGTGCAAGCGTATCGAGTGGTGTCACAACCCCTGGAATGAACGGCGGGCCTCTGAAGACCTGAATGAAGTTCGTACTGTTGATCGTTCGTTCTTCCTCCGTATAGCGGGCGCCAAACTTGATGGCGAACTGATCGCTGATGTCGAAGGTAAAGTTGCCGAATACCGACCAGGATTTCGCATCGCCGAAACCGGTTAGAAATACGCGCTGTCGTTCCAGGCCCGGCACCGGTAATCCGCCAAACGGCGACACACCGGAGCGATTGGTCACTTCCTGATCGGTCTGAAACCAGTAATGAGCGATCAGGCCATGCCAGCGATCGCTGTCGAAAACGAGTTGCAGCTCGTTAGTCCATTGCTCCGTGCCTATCTCGCGGGAGTGTATGGTCGGCGGCTGGCCAGTAAAATCATATCGATTCAACACTGCCGAACCATCGAAATCATGTGTGAAGAATCCATCAACATCCCGATAGTTGGTGATGTTCACGATGCTCCAGTTGTCGTTCAGCGACCAGTTGAGGGTGCCCGTTCCGGACAGTGTTTCCTTCTGGTTAATTGGGTCCCACTCGGAAGCATAATTGCGGGAGCCAACCGGATAATCCGGGCCACTGCCTAACACGTCGACTCCGAGTGGTCTTAGCGACGCCGCTTCCACAGGCGTCAGCGTCGGATCGGTTTCCCATTCAGGGAAAGTCGCACGCTTGAATTTCGATCCCAGCGCGCGGTCGTCTTCCTCGTACCACTCCCCGGTGAGCAGGTAACTCAGATCGTCGGTGAAGTCGAACTGGAGGTGTGCCCTGACACCTTTCTGATCTGCATCGTCCACGTCCGTACCGGTGACTTCATTGATGCCATAGCCGTCTCTGGTCAGTGAGTGAATGGCGAGACGGCCGGAAATCATTTCGGAAAACGGTCCTGATATGGCTGCGTCGACGACGAGCTCACTATAGTCGCCGACCGACACGCGAGCGTAACCATCGAATTCCTCTGTGGGTTTCGCAGTAATCAGGTTGACGGAGCCGCCGGTTGCGTTACGTCCATACAGAATGCCCTGTGGACCACGCAGCACTTCGATGCGCTCCAGATCGAACAGGGAGACAAAGTGAGCGGTGGGATCGTTGATCACTGCGCCGTCGACATGCAGCGCGACAGATGGATCTATGCCCGCTGTCTGGTCATTCAGGCCAATGCCGCGGATAAAGACCTTGGCGACCCCGAGCGCGTGGCCGAAACTGAGGCTGGGCGCTATGTATTGCAGATCCTCCAGTGTGAGCACATGGTTGGTTTCGATCCGGTCCATCGTAATAACCGTGACCGCAATACTGACTTCCTGCAGGTCCTGTTCGCGTTTTTGCGCCGTTACAATGATTTCTTCGAGCGCCTGTGCAAATGAATTTGCAGGCATCGCGATAATAAACATTGCCGTCGCGATGATGACTGGGTGGAATAGCTGATAGCTAGCGGAACGGTTCATCGTCGTCTCCCCCTTATTCGAAATGGATATATCCGTGACGAATTCTCTCACCGGAGTCGAGATCATCCATGCAGACCCCGCACCTACGATTACATGCGTAACCACAGGGTTTTGTTTTAGCTATATTACTCCTGCGGGGCGAAAGTCTGGTGCTTGGCAAGTATTCTTCACGCCGCGCGAAGGGATATTCATGATTATTTAGACTCGATCTTGAAGATTCGTTCGGCATTGGTGCTGAATACCAGTTTTTTGTCTTCGTCGGAGATCGGCGCAGCGTTCATCCAGTTAACAGCTTCGAAGGTTTCCTGGTAAGGATAGTCGACGGCGAACATGACCTTGTCGGCGCCGAGGATCGAGATGTTGTACTCGAGGGGAGGGTTCCAGTTGACGCCGCTGGTCGTAATCGCAAAATGATCGCGAAAATACTCGCTCGGTTTCCTGTTAAACGGACGGTCTCGCATACCCATTTTGACTTCCATCTCGATCCTGTCATCTAGCCGATAAAACCAGTAGGGAATGCCTTCGCCCATGTGCCCGAGGACGACGTTCAGCTTGGGAAACTGGTCGAACACGCCGCCCGTGATCAGGCGAAGAGCGTGCAAGCCTGTCTCCGCCGCGTATCCCCAGGTTGCGAATTCCAGATGATCTTCGCGGTACGCCGCGGCATGCAGGGGTCCCGGGCATCGCGGGTGAATGTATAGAGGCACCTTGCTTGCCTCGATCGCCTCGAGTATGGGCCAGTACTTTTCTTCGCTGAGAAACTCGCCATCCGTATGCGAATTAATGACGATGCCGTTTAGTTTGAGTTGGGAAATTGCGCGTTCGACTTCTTTGGCGGCAGCGGCCGAACTCTGGGGTGCTACGGTTGCCAGGCCTGCATATCGGCCCGGGTGACGATTGATCGCATCCGCAAGTTGATCGTTCGCGGTCCTGGCAACGGCGATCGCCGTGTCCGCATCCATCATCTGCACACCTGTGGAAGTCAACGACAATAGCTGCATATCGATGCCCGCCTCATCCATGATTTCGATGCGTTCGCCGTCGAGATCGAGCAGGCGATCGTGAATTACTCCACCGCCGAGCGTAATATTCCAGAGATAAAGGTCCGGATGATAGTCGCTCGCCTCCGCGACAACTTTTCGCATGGCGTCCATTTGTTCGGGGACGGAAAATGCTTCTTCAGTCGGGATACGCCGATAAGCGTTGTTATTCAATTCTTTGTTCATGTCGGAACCTTCTGCAGTACACGCTTCGTAAGATTCTTATTCGCCCAGAATGGAGTGCGCGCATCGACGACATGATAACTTACGGAGCGACGTCGCACTTGGATCTACAAGCGGTGAAAACGAGTGGTGGTTGAAAGTATCAAAATTGAGCAGCTGATCGACGATCAAAAACTCGGTCGATTCAACGTCAATCTGCTCGTTTGGTCGTTCCTGGCGATGTTCGCCGACGGTTACGAAATCACGGCAATGGCATTTGCTGCGCCCGAACTGGTCCGGATCTGGGGCGTCGAACCCGCTTCCCTCGGCCCGGTATTCAGCGCTAGCCTGTTCGGCATTTTCTTCGGAGCGCCGCTACTCGGCTATGTCGGCGATCGTTACGGCCGCAAGACTGCAATAGTCATCGGATGCCTGATCTGTGGTCTGTCAACGCTGGCGATGGTCTTCGCGTCGAATCTGCAACAGCTGTTCGTGCTGCGCATTCTCACCGGTATCGGCATCGGCGGGCTGATGCCGAATACGGTGTCACTGACATCCGAGTTATCGCCAAAGCGATTTCGTGCCATGCTGATCGTATTGATGTTTACCGGGATTACTCTCGGCGGCGGTACGCCGAGTGTTGTCGCCGCCTGGCTTGTGCCCCAGTTCGGCTGGCAGGTTCTTTTCCTTATCGGCGGCATCGTCCCGCTGGTCATCGCGGCTTGCGTCGCGCTGTTCTTGCCGGAGTCGATCAAATTTCTCGCGCTGCGTCCGGACAGGCGCGAAGAGCTGGTGCGGATCGCCCGGAAAGTACGGCCCGACGTCAGCATTTCGGAGTCGGCAATATTCGAGTTTCAGCAGTTGATGCCCGGCAAAGGTATCGGGCTCCGTCAGGTTTTCAGCCAGGGGCTTCAATGGATCACGCCATTGTTGTGGTTCTGCTTCGGTATGACCCTGATGGCAAATTACTTTCTCAACAGCTGGATGCCGGTCCTCTTTGTGGAAATGGGTTTGCCGCCGGGCGAGGCAGCACTGGCAAGCGGGCTTTATCACGTCGGCGGTACGCTCGGTGGCTTATTGATCAGCGTGTTGATTGATCGTTTCGGTTTTGTCGTCATCGCGGCGTTATTGCTGCTGGGCGGGCCGGTTGTTGCAGGCATTGGTATCGAGTCTTTGCCGTACACGGCTTTGCTTGCACTCTCCTTGGCAGCAGGTATATGCGTGCTGGGCGCGCAGTTCGGCAATAATGCAGCCGCAGGCCTGCTATATCCGACGGAAATTCGGGCCAAGGCCGTGGGCTGGGCTTTTTCGATGGGACGCTTTGGTTCTATTCTTGGTCCGTTGGTCGGCGGCATGTTGCTTGCGCGCGCCTGGCCGCTGTCGGATCTGTTTCTGGCAGCCGCAGTACCCCTGGTTGTCGCTGCGGTCGCCGCGATGATAATGACGAGAATTTGTTTCGTCAGATTCAGAGGACTTCCACTGGATGACACACCGGCGGACTAACGCAGATCATTTGTTTTCTATTAAGAAGGTATAAGACATGAATAACGTGGAAGGAAAAGTCGCATTCATAACAGGCGGTGCGAACGGCATCGGCCTGGGTATTGCGAAGGCATTTGTCAACGCGGGTATGAAAGTGGTGATCGCCGACATCAGGGCCGATGCGCTGGAGACCGCGACAGCAGAGCTTGCCGAAACCGGTAGCGCAGAAAACGTCACGTCGGTGCAACTCGACGTGACGGATCGCGATGCCATGAAAGCAGCTGCCGACGCAGCGGAGAAGGCGTTCGGCAAGGTTCACGTGCTCGTGAACAACGCCGGTATCGGTATCGGTGGTCCGGTTACGGCCGCAAAATTCGATGACTGGGATTGGGGCATGGGCGTCAATCTGGGTGGGGTGATCAATGGCATCGTCGAGTTCCTGCCGCGCCTTAATTCTCATGGTGAAGGAGGGCACATCATCAATACTTCGTCGATGGCGGCAGTTGTTCCGATGCGCGTCGCCTCAATCTACATCGCGGCGAAATCCGCAGTGCTCGGTCTGTCTGAGCAACTACGTGGCGAACTCGAGGAGGAAAACATCGGCGTGTCCGCATTCTGCCCGGGGCCGGTGCAGACAAATATTTCGCATAGCGGCGAATTACGCCCCGACAAATATCGCAAGGATTCGGGTTACGCCGAGTTCGAAAAGAATCTCAGCGAGCGGCCCAATTCACCATTATGGATGACGATGGAAGAGGTCGGTGAGCGGGTGCTCGCTGGCCTGCGTAACAATGACCTGTTCATCTTTACGCATCGCGAATTCAAGGAAGGCCTGGCGGCGCGCTGCAAAAAGATGCTCGATTCCTTCCCGGATGAAGAAATCAATACCGAGCGCTACGAAAACATAAAGTGGCTGACGGAGAACGCGATCTACGACGACTAAAAAAAGGGCTCTGACCCACTGCTGTCCCACTTAGGGTAAAGAAAAAGGCCTGATTCGAGTGCTCTTGTTACAATGTTGTTGCGAAACAAACCATTGATAACAAAAGAGGAATC
>Ga0255052_10001945_pt1 | contig 15127 bp, 13 predicted proteins | sample JV7_2_21_MG_FD_188632 | JGI IMG/M metagenome (GOLD analysis project Ga0255052, IMG submission 188632) | Seawater microbial communities from Jervis Inlet, British Columbia, Canada - JV7_2_21 | ecosystem: Environmental > Aquatic > Marine > Inlet | place: Canada: British Columbia | collected...
GCGGAGAGCGCGGCGGGGCGCGGCAATATCTGGGCGCGCCTGGAAGGCGGCGATGAGCCTGCTCTGATTCTCTTGCAGCACACCGACGTGGTGCCTGCGGATCTCAAGTACTGGAGCACCGATCCCCTCTCCGGCGAAATCAGGGAAGGCTATCTCTGGGGCCGCGGTACGCTCGATATGAAAGGTACCGGCATCTCGCAACTGGCGACCTTCGTAAGCCTGCACCGGGCGGGCGTGCCGTTAAACCGCGACGTGGTGCTCGTGGCCACGGCCGATGAGGAAGCCGGCGGTTTCTATGGCGCCGGCTGGCTTATCGAGCATCACCCGGAGATTTTCGAAGGCGCAGGCCTCCTCATCAACGAGGGTGGCAACGGCGAGGAGACCGACAAAGAAGTCCTCTTTAGTGTCGAAGTCACCCAGAAGGTGCCCGTGTGGCTGCGCCTGACAGCGGTGGACACGCCAGGACACGGCTCGATGCCGAATGCCACCTCGTCGGTCACCCGTATTGTCGATGCACTCGGCCTCTTGAGGGCAAACCCGTTCGAGCCACGCATCGTGCCAGCCGTCGATCAGATGTTCCAGTCGCTCTCGGAGAGTGCCAGCCCTGAGTGGGCCGAGGCCTACGCCAACATGGCGGGCGCTATCGGGAAACCCGGCTTTCTTGGAAAACTGCAGGCGCACTCGCCGTTCCTGCATGCGCTGACGCGCGATACCTGTTCCATGACTCGCATGTCGGCCTCCAACAAGATCAACGTGGTGCCACCGGAGGCCTGGGCCGAGATCGATTGCCGCATCCTGCCGGACCGGCCGAGTGAAATATTTGTGGACGAGATAAGAGAGCTGATCCGGGATACGGGCGTCGAGATCAGCGTCATCATGGCCTTCACCCCGGCCGTCTCCTCCACCAACACCCTGCTCTACCGTGCGATCGAGGAAGTCACCTCGGAGCGCCACCCGGGTTCACGTGTGATGCCCTCTGTTGCCAGTGGTTTCACCGACAGCCATTTCACAAGGGATTTAGGCATCGCCAGTTACGGCTTCGACCCGATCGTGGTATCGGGGGCGGAATTCACGCGCATCCACGGCAATGATGAGCGGGTCAGCGTCGAGGCCTTCAAACGTGGGGTGACCGATCACCTGGCGATCATCGGCGCGGTGGTTTACGACTGAAATGAAGACGATCCGCAATCGTGCCCGGGAGCGCTTACCGAGCGTCCTGCTGACGCTCCTGAGCATCGTCCAGGCGCTGGCGCTTGAATTTCTCTGGTCTCACGTCCGTGATACGGACTATCTGCTGGTCGGGTCCTGGACCGCGATTCTGTCCTGGCTGCAGATCACGGCGAGTTTCATCAGTATCGTCCTGATCTGGCTCGTCTATGCCAGTAACGCCATGCGCTTTCGCTGGGTTCCGAACACCAGCGATTCCGTGTACCCGTTTATCATCGGACTGCTCGAATTCATGCTCATCGAGAACCTGGGCCCCGATACTATCGGCCTGTGGCTCATCTGCCTGGCCGTCATATTCGGGTCAATGGTATGGATTTCCCACATGACCATGCGGCGCGCCAGGCTCGACGGCGACAACGACGAGTTCTTCAGCCAGTTGGCGCCGGCGACGCTGCGTGACTTCTACCCGGCCATCGGCATCGTAGGCGGCTTCACACTGGTCGGCATCCAACTCGAGGTCAGCGGTAGCCAGGGCAGCATTGCGATGATTGCCGTAGTGATTGCCAATATCGTCGTCATTTGGCAGTCCTTCATGACCGCGCACTATTGGAATCGGTCGGTAGCGGGCGATGCGGAGCCGCAACCAGAACCGCGACCGCCCGACACATAATGCTGCGGGAGTCTGCCCAGGCCGGCGATCCACCGATCGGCAGGTACCGCTGAAACGGCCGTCATTCCTCGGTGGTATTGCTTGCAAAATTCCATCGGTGAGGAACCGAACTGTTCACTGAACGCGTGCGAAAAGTGACTCTGTATCGGAGATGAGTAATCTGGCCCCGGAATTCCACTCAGTCTGCCCTGCCGAATGGAATACGGTTGAGCGCCAGCTGACCATTGCTCATCACCAGCAACACGTCCTGCAATGCAGCGATATCCTCCAGGGGATTGGCCGGCACCAGGATCATATCGGCCTCGAACCCGGCGGTAATCTGCCCGGTACTATCCTGCAGCTGCAGCAATTCCGCAGAAACAACGGTCGCCGACTGCAGCGCCTCGAAATGGCTCATGCCCATGCGCACGAACTGCTCGACCTCGATCGAAATTCGGTTGATTGATTGGTTGTCGTAATAGTTGTCGGCACCGGTCGCGATCTTCAGGCCCATAGCGTGCGCTTCGCGAATCACTTTCTCCAGTTGTGGCACCATGTGCTTACCGCGGAGACGTAATACGTAGTCGTACTGTTCCTCGTTCATCTCATCCATCGTGACGTAGGTGGGTACCAACCAGGTGCCCCGTTCCTTCATCAGGCGCAGCGTCTCGGTCTTGAGGTAAGTGCCATGCTCGATGCTGCGGGCCCCGGCCAGCACCGCTGCCCTCGCCCCCTCATCGCCATGGGCGTGCACCATCACGGGTACATTGTGACGGGTGGCCTCTTCGATAACGACACGCAGTTGTCGCTCGGTGTACACCTGCTGACGCGGGTCCGTATCGGGCAGGCCGGCCCTTTGCGTGCCGCGTGTCTTGATGACATCCACACCACGATCGACGTTGATATTAACCAGCAGCCGTAGCTCTTCGTCGGTATTGACGCCGCCGTAGAGCGCGCCAAGTCGCGGATCGGCAAGCACTGTCTCACCGAGGTCCGGCGTCACGAATACGCCGGCGGCGACGACATCAGGACCGGCGAGCTTTCCGGTGCGAACCAATTCGCGCATTGCGACGTCCTGGAATGCACTCACGCTCGCGGTGCGTACGGTGGTCACACCCGACTCGAGGGCCCGCCGCGCCTGGTCCAGTGTGCCGATGTGGGTATGCGCATCGAACAGGCCCGGTAGCAGAAAATTATCTTCGCCATCGATCGTCTCATAACCCGGAGGTATGCTCGCGTTCGAGCCGACAATGCGTTCGATCCTGCCTTCTTTGACGAAGACCGTTGCGCCCTCCTGAATTCGATTGTCCACGCCGTTGAACAGGTTGACGTCGGTCAACGCATAGGACGCATTCTGCGCCAGAGAGAGCTGCGATAAACCAACCACGACCAGCACAGAACAAAGTCGAACGAGGATTCTTGACATGCTCCACCTTGCGAATCGATTGAGATTGAACCGCAGTGTCTCGCGTGCCCATCGCATGAGCAAGTTCGTCGGAATATATACCTGACACCAGGTCTTTCACCAGCCTTTCGCGGCGCTATGGCCGGCTACGTGCTATTGCAAACGGCGTAAGTCCCTGTCGCCGCCGGCGATCAGGGCCTGAATGAAACTGTACAAGGTGCAACTTCAGTCACGGCTAACTGTTCACCTCAACAGTACCATCTTTTGTGCACCGGTCTTTTACCTCGAAGTGGTGATTCAAGCGCTGCATTCGTCATGAAATAGTCACGTTCAGGTCAAGGCATCCCCACGCAATCCCGGCACCATTTACTTCGGCGTCGTACACAGACGCTCACGGGAGCGGATTGATGGCCTCGGAGGGCTGACTAATGGAATCTCCAGTCTATGACAGAACGGCAATTCGCAGTGCACCTCTCAGTGTGTGGCTCTGCGGTGTTGTGCTGTTTTGGTCGATCGGTGCTGCGGCAGACGGCTATGCCGAGTTGCGAGACACAGGATGGCACACCGAAACCCAGGTCTACCTGGCAGGAATGACCAACTACGTGAAAAAAGACGGTACCACGGTGACCTTTGACACCGTGGCCACCACGGCTGAACTGAAGATTTCCTCAAAAGCCCGGCCTTATTACGCCGGCTTGTTCGTCGACTACCGCTTTTCTACCAACAATCGCTTCAGCGACGACGTGAACCTCGGTACTTACCTCAAATACAACCTGAGAAAGTGGGACGCAACAATCTATCTGTTCGTTAATAAATCGCCCGGGACGAAAGGCACGTGGCTGTTCGGCGGCAGGCTTCGCTACCGTATTGCGGAAAACCACAGGCTGGGAGTCATAGCGACCGGTTCATTCAGATATCCCGGGTCACCAGAATTGGCGCTCGGCTACTTTGGCTCGATCTCGGATTCGCTGTCGCTGAATGTCATCGCCGATCCCGGTTTTAATAAGGGTCCCGACCTTGCCGCGCATATGGAGCTGGTCTGGCAAATCCACTAGCCGGAAAAGCGGGGTCGAACCGCAATTTTTCCGAACTACGATTCAAGCCCTTTACCCAACGTTGCAATTGTTCGCGCTGTGGGCTACGACTGTAACGGACTGGCCCAGCGCCGCCGACAGGCATGACCTCGTCGCATGCATCCAACTACTCGGGAGACAAAGAAACTCCTCAAGGAATACACGGCACTAGCGCCTGACTACGATCAGCGCTGGTCCGCCTATCTCCGTGCATCACATTCCATGACGGCGAATCTGGCCGCCGATTTGCCGGCTGAACGCGTGCTGGACGTGGCCTGCGGGACCGGGCAACTACTGGAAACGCTGGCAACTCATCCGGACGACCCGGAGCTGTTCGGCATCGACCGCGTACCTGCCATGCTCGGGGTGGCGAGTGAACGGCTAGGGCAACGGGCAACATTACTGGAAGGCGTTGCGGAAAAACTGCCGTTCGATGACGCTGCCTTCCCACTCGTCACCTGCACCAATGCGTTGCATTATTTTCCGGATGCCGATGCCTCACTGCATGAAATGCGGCGCGTGATCGCACCCTACGGCAACCTGGTCATTACGGACTGGTGCCGCGACTACGCATTGATGAAACTGCTGAACGGTTTCCTGCCCCTGACCCGACACGCACACGTGCACGCATTTAGCCTGAGGGAACTGGAGCTGAGCCTTGCCAGGGCCGATTTCAAAATAATCGGCAGCAACAAGAAGAAGATCGACTGGTTCTGGGCCCTGATGACCGTTCACGCCGTCCCGGATTAAGCGTACACCTTCTGTTGAAGTACTCCGTCAAATAACAGTGAGACAATGCGTTTAATTCGATTGCCGGAGTGATGTCCGGTGATGCGCAGCAACGATAAGCAGCGACACGAGTTTTTCCACAGAATAAACCACAAGGAGACACTCGCCACGAAAGAAAAACCCCGTTCTGGACGGGGTTTTTCGTGTCTGGCTCCCGATTGGTCAGGTTCTTTTTCTGCGCCTCACAAAACCCATCGCCGCGATGCCTATTCCTAGCAGAGCAAGGGTGCCGGGTTCCGGGACCGCGACTTCCTGCCTGGTTGTAACTATGCTCGCGGTGAGCTCTTGAAACTGCCCATTGATGAACAACGCGGACCGCGTGTCGTTAGCTCGGTATCCGAGTCCGATCCCACCGCCGGCGTTCCAAAACTGAGCTTCGGTGCCTCCAGTGTTTCCATTGACCGGAAGTTCTTCGTTGAGAACATCAAAGTTGAAATTGAATGGATCCGCATTGGCTCCAGGCCAAGTCCAGGACGCACCGCCGAAATCTGTAGTGGAAAGCGCCAGGGACAGTAATTCACTGTCGCGATCTCTAACCCAATTATCCGCTTCCGCACTATCGTCGTACGTGAACAGGCCCGTCATCGTGCTGCCTGCATCCCCCGTCCACAAAATATCATAGGTAATAATGTCTGCCTTAGCCGCGAGCGAGCCCGTGACCAAAAGCAGTGCCGTCAGTCTCAATATGGCATTTTTCATTGTTGCAGCCCCGTATTACTGTTAAATGACAATCAAACAAGCACAAGCAAGATTCATACCTGAATCATAGTTGCCCTATTTTTCAACAGATTGCGGGCGACCGAAAAATGCGGCTCCGACTTACTGTAAAGAATTCCGACTGTAAATTCGTGTCTAGCCCGGATCGCAACGCTCGGAATCGGCTGGCACCTAACCCCCGCTCGCTAACAAATCCTGCTCCGTCAGATTGTTCGCGTGCGAAACCCGGTTGCGGCCGGTTGCTTTGGAATGGTAGAGGGCCTGGTCGGCCTCGCATATCAACTTTTCGGCGTCGGCAATCCGTCCGTCCAATGTCGAAATGCCGATACTCACCGAAATCGGTCGTTCCGGCCAGTTTGCCGACTCGACTGTTTTGCGGCATCGCTCTGCCAGCACCCAAGCACTCTCCCCGGAAGTGTCGGGTAGTATAATCACAAACTCCTCGCCGCCGATGCGGGCGACGAAATCGGTTGTGCGCATGCTTGCCTTGAGGTATTCGGCGATAGTTCTAAGCGCATTATCACCGGCCGGATGGCCGAATTCATCGTTATAGGATTTGAAGTGATCGGCATCCAGAAGCAACAGCGACAGCGGTGAATCGTATTGCTTCGCACGCTCAAACTCATTGCGCAGCTCTTCTTCGAACGCGAAACGATTGTTCAGCCCGGTAAGGTCGTCAGTGACGCTCAACGTCCTGAGGCGGGCATTGGTGAGCTCGAGACGACGCTGATATTCCTCGAGCTGGCCCTGGTAATTGCGCAATTGCGCGGTGTTGATCTTCAACTCTTCAACCGCGTTCGTCAGTTCGAGCTGGGCAACAACTTGCCGTGACAGCGCCCACAGCGCGTTTTCCTGAATTTTCGTGAGTTCGCGCGGGGCCTTATCGATGACACACAAGGTACCGAGCGCGTCGCCCTCTGAAGTTACTAATGCCGCGCCGGCGTAGAAACAGATTGGCGTTCCGTTAATTTCCTGGGGAGTGTCGGCGAAACGATCGTCATGGCGCACGTCGGAAACCACAAACAGCTCATTCGGCCGAGCAATGGTCTGTTCGCAAAAATGTACTGCCCGGGGCGCCTCCTCGGCGTCAATACCGTGCCGGGACTTGAACCGCTGTCGGCCGTCATCGATCAGGCTGACCAGCGCAATCGACGTCTCGCAGATCATTGCTGCGAGATCGGTGATGTCGTCGTAGGCCTTTTCCGGCAAGATCTCCACTGGCCGCCTCATTGTGTAATCGTTAATCCGGAGATAACCTAACGCCTCGGAAGCGGTTCCAGTGTGAGGCCTATCACGATTTGCAAACACCGGTTGTTAACGCACGCCGAGAAGACGCATATGGTATTTGCGCTACACCATCAGACTCTCACGCGTTACAAGGAGACGTACGAGACTGCACTATATGGTCTTAAATCCGTTCCCCTTCATATTCGGCCGCATCGCCCGCCGGCAATCCGCATGGGAATGACTGTTCATGAGCGGATTCATAAATCATACGGTTGGTAAAAGTTTCGTAATCGCCGACTACTCGAAGAGTTCGAAGTCTGCTGCCCGCAATATCCGAAAGCTCCGATCCCCACTCCGATGGAATGGTCCTCGTCGATTGCATCCAAGCGGCGCGCGCCGCTATGCCTCAGGTCTTATTGCCGTTCGCGTGGTTGATTTGCTGCTCGCCTACCATCTGCGCAATCATTCGCGCGGCATTGCTGTTGTCCGGGTCGAGTTTGAGTGATACGCGATAATACAGGATGGCCGCTTCGTGATCGCCTTTGGTCATTATGGCCTCAGCAAGGGAATCCCAGGTGTTGGCGGATGAAGGGAATGTTTCGGTATTCAGTTCAAAGACCGAGATGGCCACCTCGATCTCACCATTCTCGAGATGCCGGTAACCCATAGCGTTAATCGATGATTCCACGATGTCCGCCGCCGGCATTCCGTAGTCGCCCATTGCGCGAAACGCGATCGTTATCCTCGCCGGATCATGTGTGGCGAAGGCGGGAGCAAGCCGGTCCATGACTTCGGCCTGAGGTGTATTTATCGGCGCCGAATGTATGTTTACGGCACAGACGGCGAGGAACGTCAGCACGAACGCCGGTCGTAAATGAGCCATATTATTACTCCTCTCAAGGCGGCTTATATAGGGTTAGATGCAGGCGGCGCCCAAATGGTTTCATTGATTGCCACAAAGCACAGTTAGCCGAACGTAATTCCGAGGTCCTGGAACGCCCCTATATTGCTGGATGCCGGGGACGCCGGCTTTGCGCTATCGTTTAAGGACTCGATCAGGAGGGGCTGCAGCTGCAATCATTAGCCGGCGACACGAATTCATTGGCTTTTGACGGCAACGGGCCGAAAGGCGGCCTCTGAACAGTCGCTCAGGTGATGTCCGGCACCGGGTGAAAGGTGACCCGCAAGGAATCGCGCATATCGACTTGGGGCCGGTTTCTGGTCGCCGGACAATCTTCATTTAGCGGCCGGAGGTTTCGAACCAATATTGCCGTATGGGAGTCGTTTTCCGGCGGCGAATCCAGCGAAAGCGAGAAGAACGATATAGCGCCCCCAAAACCGACCTTTGCCTCATACTGAAAATCAATGCGGCCTGAAACGTCAGACGTGTTTTTTGCCGGTATCTTGAATTCGGTCGGTTCGTTTGGCGTAAGCAGTAAGCGGCCTGCCCAGCGAAGGGTTTGAGCATCGTATTCTTTCGCATAATCGACAGTCTCCTTGTCTTTCCGCTCCGACTCAGACAGTGGCATTGGCTCCGCCAGGAATCCCTCTGGCGGATTTGCTCCAAGGGTCTCAGCAAGCTGACGGGGCATTGAGATTACGGTGACGAAATTTGTTTTGTCGTTATTATCGATTTGCAAGACCAATGATTCGTTCGGAATGATCTCTATTAGACTCGCCGTGACTCTTTTTCCCGTGTCAGCACCTATCAACACCAGCCCATCGCCGCGAACCGCGAAACGCCAGATGATGTATCCAATTGCGATGAGCAGAATAAGCCCGACGAACTTCATAGAGTAACTCCCCTTAGCCCGCAATCTGGTGGGTATCCAACCTAAATTCTGAATATCACAATGCTTATCAAAAAGTTTATGACCGAATTTGGTCGCCTGCTGCCGGTCGCCATCGTATCATCTCAACGGCGCTTATCACTTCTGAAAGGGTCGCCCGGCAGTGTTTTTCTGCAGACCATAAACTGACCGGCAGCATTCGCACGAAGCGGCCACTCAGATCGTTGAAAATCGCGTAAACCGAACGGCGGAAAGCGGCCACAAACGGACCCATTTGGATCAACTCAGGTTTGCATAAGCCGATCGCTGCAGGCCGACAATCGAGCAACGCTGGACGGCCAATAACGGAAGGTTCAGAATCCGTGCTCGTCCTGCTTCAGCCGGGCTTGCTGCTCCATTCAATTGTCGCTCGATATTGCGGTAAGGACACGTAGCACCTGCGTGGATTGTAAACCAGACGACACGTTCTTCTGTTGGGATTGAGGTTCCATATGACATCAGGCATTGCCATGCAACGATTCATAAACCGGGCGCACTGCCAGATCGCCCTTTTTTCTCTGTTTGCCGCAGCTCTTGCCGGATGTGCATCATTTCCGCCCAATCAGGTTCAGAGTAATCGTGCGGCAAACATCATACTGTTCATCGGCGACGGCATGGGAGTTTCCACCGTGACTGCGGCACGCATCTTTGATGGCCAGTCGCAGGGCAAGAGCGGTGAAGAGCATGTCTTGCCATTCGAGCGCTTCGACCACGTGGCCCTGGTCAAGACGTACAACACAAACCAGCAGGTCCCCGACTCCGCCGGCACGGCGACCGCAATGCTCACCGGCCAAAAGACCAAGGCCGGCGTCATCGGCATTGGGCCGATGGCCGGCCGGCGCAATTGCAAGGACGCCCTCCAGTATCCACTGGAGAACATCGGCGAAATCGCGAAGCGGCGCGGCAAAAGCGTTGGCATCGTTACGACGGCCCGAATCACGCACGCTACGCCGGCGAGTTTGTATGCCCACACCCCGGAACGCAACTGGGAGAGCGACCAGTTCCTGCCAGTGGATGATCGGGCGGTAGGCTGTCGTGACATCGCCTGGCAACTGCTGAACTCGGTGCCGGAAGCCGGCCTGGATATTGCGATGGGCGGTGGCCGCGCAGCATTCTACGGCCGCGACCTTGGCGGCTCACGGCTCAAGGCCGACGACGATCTCGTCCGCGGCTGGCTGGCAGGCGATCCGACGCGACGCTTCATCGACACCGCGGTTGCGCTGGACGGAATCCGCTCCGACCAGCAGGTTCTCGGTCTTTTCTCTCGGTCACATATGACCTACGTTGCCGAACGTGGCGAGGATACGACCGAGCCGACGCTGTCTCAAATGACGGCGGCGGCCATCGACCGTTTGGATACGAGCCCGCAAGGTTATTTTCTGCTCGTAGAGGGTGGCCGCATCGATCACGGCCACCACATCGGCAAGCCGGCCTATGCAATGCTGGAGACGCAGGCCTTCGCCCGCGCCGTGGAAACGGCGTTACAGAAGGTAGATCTCGAAGAGACGCTGATCCTCGTCACAGCCGACCATTCTCATGTATTCACAATGGGCGGGTACGCGACCCGCGGCAATCCGATCCTGGGGCTGGTAGTGACCAACGACAATACTGGCAAACCCAATGCCGGACCGGCGCGGGCCGCGGACGGCAAGACCTATCGAACAGTTCAGTATGCAGACGGTCCTGGCGCGATCACCGAGTTGCCGCGGCCGGACCCCGAACTCGGCGTCGATTCACTGGCGCAAGCGCTCATTCCCATGCGCTCAGAGAACATTGATGGGTCGGTGGATGACGATGAGACTCACGGAGGTGAGGACGTTGCGCTTTATGCCGTCGGCGCTGGCGCGGTCGGCGTTCGAGGCGTGATTGAACAGAGCCTGATCTTCGACATCATGATGTCGGCCTACGGGTGGTCGTCGGCCCAGTAGGCTCCGGCCACGCCTTAAGGCGCATCATTCAATAAAGCAGGTTGGCTTGTGCCGGACTTACCGTTCTTTTTCGCCCGGTGCGATAGGCATTGTTGTCAGATCGGCAACGTCGCCTTTGGCTCGCTCTCTGCCCCTCGTCATCCGGCAGCTCACAGGCAGCTATCGGAAGCCGACGTTCCGAAGTCAATCCTCGGAATTCCGTAACCGAACGGCAGCTTTCACCCACAGTCGTTGAACTGGCCCGAAATACGACGCGGCGATAGGCAAAGAACGGCAACATATAGCGGAGCTGCGTCAGTTGTCTATTGTGTCGCGGAGTACAATTGTTCAGGAGCATGGCTCAGGCGGACCATGAATGTCGGGAATGTCAGCCACATCAGGAGCATTTGCAGCCGTTCCCCCTTCTTCCTCACCGCCTTCGGGAATATATTTATTGCACACCCAGTAATTAGTTCGACGAAAGTAAAACTCCCATCCCATCTCTTTACCCTGCACAACTGGGATATAGTAGAGCAACATCATGGCTTCGATATTTCGAGCCATATGGAGAGGACCCGCATCGACCGGATCCAGGCCCAGTGCAATAGCCATGGCGGCAGTTCTTTCTTTTGCGATCGCGTAATCTGACGCTATCGGCACTGTGACCGGTCCACCTGCCATCAACGGGTCATCGATAACATTCGAACCCAGCGTTCCAAACGCCTTAACGACCATGGCGCCCGGATTCCAGTCCTGAATCATTTCTGCGCTGGAAGTGTCGATCGTGACCACGTAGTAGCCATCATCGGTAAATTCTACTGGTGGCCAGGAAACGTCGATCATAACCCTGCCACTCATATCGCCGAGATTTTGCGTAATTGTCTCCATCGCGGGCCACGGCAATAGCAACATGACAATGTCACCTTGTTGTGCAGCATCTTTTTGGGTCGTGGCGGTGGACCCGTGGCCGGTCAGTTTCAGAAGTGCTTTTACCTTGTCACTTTCCGGGTTGCGAGAACCGTATACAACCGGGTATCCCAATGCCGCGAGGCGAGGCCCGAACGAGTTACCGAAATCGCCGGTCCCGATTAGAGCTATCGTTTCTTTGGGCTGTGGTTCCAACGGTTCGGCGGCATAGCCGGATTGGTTGATCCCGACCAATGTGCATAACGAAATCCAAATACAGGTGATTACTGACTTCATCGTTTTCTCTCATTCTGGCGCGTTTTGACAGAGCAATTATAGTATGTGGCAACGATGCTCGTTTTGTCCGCTGCGGGTCGCTTTCGGCCCCTCGTCATCCTATCAGCTTACAGGGAGTTATCGGGAGCCGACGCTCCGAAGTCAATTCTCGGAATCCCGTAACCAACGGCAGCTTTCACCCGAAGCAGTCACCCAATCAACCGGAAAAACGCTGCCGCGAAGGACGCAAAACGGCCGATACTGTTGAAAAACTCTGTTTTTCGACGACCAGAAAAAACTCGCGAATTTTCATTTGCCGGGACGCGCATACCACAGTTGCGTTTTCAGCTTCTGAGGCGCTCCTGGGCAGATTTTCATGTGCTACCTATCACCCCCTCGTATCTAGAGTACGAAAAACCCCGCATATCGCAAATGAAATTGCCTCTTTTCCAAATCCAGAGTTTTTCAACAGTATCGGCCAAGACCAGTCATTCGCCACCAACGAAAAACCCCGGACTAAGCCGGGGCATTTCGTTTCTGGTTGCTAGCTGATCAGGCTTTCTTTCTACGTCTTGCCAATCCCATTCCAGCAAGACCGATACCTTGAAGTGCAAGGGTGCCGGGTTCGGGGACGCTTGCGGGTTCGCCAAAGGAAACCAAGTTCCCCTGTCTGTCTGTCAGCGCAAATCCGTCTAAGGACGTAAACATTTCCCCTATTACAGATGTGAAGAGGACTCCTCCAGGGCCGAAGAGAAGTCGTTGGCCCAGCGTGTCAGTGATCCCTTGCAAACCGACGCCCTGTCGGAAATCGTAGAGAACGCCGTCTACCTCCGTAAGTCGATAAAAGTCCGGGTCGTAGATGTTACCAAGGCCAACTAAATCGTCGAGAAAATCAAACGGTCCAGCCCCGCCCGCACTGAGGAATACAGTCGAACCAGTAAGCGGATTTAATGCTGTGCTTGTACCGGCCAGCGGCGAGAAATTGGCGGATACTGGGATAGTTACGATAAAAGGAATAATTTGTTGGCTCGATGGACTTATTTCCATCGTAAACTCTTCCATTCGGCCACTGTCAAAGCTCACCGTTACAATATGTGGTTCCGTTTCCTGAAGAGTAAATGTAGGGAAAAAACCGCCGCTCATAACTTGTTCCCAGCCCTCGCCAAGCACACCACTTTCGTTGACGCTGATGCTCAATATGTCCGGCAGGTTGTCAACATCGAAGAATATCGGGTCTGCATTCGCTGCCATCGGTGACAGCAGGACAGCCATAAGAGCTAGATACGTGTTTCTTGTTCTTGTCATCGTATTTCCCAAAACCCAAGGGTTTTGGGTTCTACGTGCAATTCCCGTACCGAATACCTACTGATCATGCAAAAACAAGGGGATAGCTGTACGTTCTCTTGTACCTTCCGGCGCCTTTCCACCCGCCTTGTAAAGGAATCCGACATAAAAAGGCCGCTACGAGAGCGGCTATATTGGGTCCAGCCCGTGTGAAAAGTCACTCCATTTTTCATTATGAAGCGATGCTGGTGATCATAGTTCATTTTTCGGTCTGAGCGACTCAGAGCTCGCCATTCGAACGATCTTTTTGAGGGTATTTGTGGCGCTGATTTTTCGTCGACGACACGGACTCTCATGCAGCGAGCAAGGCAATAACGGCCCGATCAGGCGGTCTGTATCTTTAGGATCAGTCCCTCAACACCAAACAAGCTGATGGCGCGTTTCAAGTTGTAGGCGAGGACGTGCAAACTCATCTCGGTGCTGACGCGCTTGAGTGTCTTTGTTTTGAAATGCTGCGAACCCATCCAGTGTTTGATGGTGCCAAACGGATGCTCCACCGTTTGTCGTCTGATACGCATCACCTCAGGTTTCTTATCGAGCCGAGTCTGTAACGCCTCGACCACCTCCTCGTGCTCCCAACGACTGACGCGCCGCTCCTTGCCGGTCGTGCACTGTGCTTTGAACACACACTGCCCACACACCGAACTCCAATAACGATAGATCTTCATGCCGTCCTGCTCTGAACTGGTGCGATTGGTCAGTCGTTCACCGGCCGGACACTCATACTCGTCATCTGCAGGCTTGTAGATAAAGTCCTGCTTGTCGTATAAGCCCTTGGCACGATTATTCGAGGTCCTGGGCTTCGGTAAATAGGTCGTGATCTTAGCCTCGTCGCAGGCCTTGATCTGTTCACCGCTGAAGTAGCCACGGTCTGCTACGGCTTCTATCTTTTCAACCCCCAGTACCTCTTTGGCCTGCTCGGCCATGGGCGAGAGTTGGCCTCGATCATGACCGACATTGGTGACTTCGTGCGTCACGATGAGGTGGTGCTTGGTATCTACGGCCGCTTGCACGTTATAGCCCACCACCCCGGAGCCCCGGCCACTGGTTGCCATCGAACGGGCATCGGCATCGGTCAGCGAGATCTGCTGGTCAGGTGATGCCAGCAGCTCAACTTCGAGCTTTTTTAGCCGGCCGATCTCCCCCTTCAAGATCTCAATCTTGTCTTGCAGACGCTGAGTTTTGTCCTCGGATACCTCAGACTCCTGACGATCCACACTTTCCATCTCAGTCAAGTAACGCTCAATGCTCTCATCAATCTGCTTAAGCCGGTGCTTTAACTTTGCTTTGGTGAAGTTCCGATCGCGGCTGTTCACCGCCTTGAACTTGCTGCCATCGATCGCCACAAATGCATCCTTAAACAGATTGAACTTGCGGCACAGCATCACAAACTCACGACACACCAGACCGATCGCCTCGCCATTGTCCTTCCTGAAATCAGATATGGTCTTGAAATTCGGTGCCAAACGGCCCGTCAGCCACATCAGCTCCACGTTCCGCTGCGCTTCTTGTTCCAGGCGACGACCGGTGTTTATTCGGTTCATATAGCCGTAAATAAACAGCTTCAGCATCATCGTCGGCTCATAACCCGGTCGGCCCGTGTCGGCTGGCTCGGTCTTGAAGCCCAAACCTGATAAATCGAGCTCATCGACAAAAAAGTCGATAACCCGTGTCGCGCTTTCCTCAGCTACGTAATCATCAAGTCTCTCGGGGAAAAGTGTCGCCTGATTGCGATCTGCGCCTACAATGAATCCGCTCATCCACTTTCCCTTCTGCCGGAAACTGTGATTATATCAATAGCAGAGTTTTCACACAGGCTGGGTCACCAGCGGCCCCTC
>Ga0255052_10001946_pt1 | contig 15127 bp, 32 predicted proteins | sample JV7_2_21_MG_FD_188632 | JGI IMG/M metagenome (GOLD analysis project Ga0255052, IMG submission 188632) | Seawater microbial communities from Jervis Inlet, British Columbia, Canada - JV7_2_21 | ecosystem: Environmental > Aquatic > Marine > Inlet | place: Canada: British Columbia | collected...
TGACCAGGGAGTAACATCTTCCTCAGCAACCTCAAACAATGCCTCGTGGATGGAATTTGATGGGGTTAATGATGAAGTGACTACAACATTTTCTCAATCATATAATATCACTAATAATTTTACAATATGTTCTTGGTTAAACTACCAAAATTTAACTAAAAATTTTCCAAATCCAATTTCAATGAGAGGTTTTGATAATTATTTCTTTATGGGTAGTGATGATACTATTACATATAAATATAAAAATCAAACTGCAGAAAACCAAAGGGGAATAAAAATCCTACAAAAAAATACTTGGGAACATATTTGTATTAGGGTTAATGATACTTCAATTACTGAGTATTCAAATGGGACAAATATTGATAATGGATTGAAAAGGGGAGAAATTAATGATACTGCGAATACTTTTATAGTGGGGGGAGATAATCCTTGGAAGGGAGGGATTGATGAAGTTAGATATTATAATTTAACATTAACATCCTCACAAATTTTAGAAATCTACAACTCAGGCAGATTAGCAAACTCCTCACTTCCTAGTGATGGTTTAGTATTATGGTATTCATTCAACGAAGGAACAGGAACAACAGTTTATGATAAATCAGGAAATGGAAACAATGGAGTATAAAAACATATTATTATTCAGCTTAGTATTTCTATTAGTAATTACCCCAATGATTTCAGCAAAAGGATTAGAAGATATTGAACCTGCACAAATAAACAAAGAACAATTATTAGATAAAGAATATATTGTAAAAAGTTCAGGAACCTATTTTAAAGATTTAAAACAAGATAATCCAATAGTTTATATTGATAAAAAAGTAGGAACAACTTATCATGTAGATTCAACAAAAACATTTAACAAAGAAGAAAACGAATCAGTAACCTTAGAATTTTTCTATGAAATTCAACCAGATTATATTGCACACTATACTCACTCAGGAAAGTTTGATAGATATTATTTTCCAACTCAATGGACATGGGAATCAAATTGTTCAGGAGAAATTTGTAATGGTGGATGGGTAACAATAGAAGTTGAAAACATCGAAGAAGGAACAGGAAGTTCAACATTTCCTATCGGAATAACAGGACCAACTTGGGCAAATGATGGGCAATTCTTTGGGGAGTTTGATGGAGTGAGTAGTAATATTCAAGGAAATGAGGTATTAATACCTCAAAACACATCTATGACTGTTTCCTTATGGTTTAATGCAGAACCAAGTAGTGAAAATTCTATATTTATTTTTACTAAACCTTATGGTTCAAGTATTGGAAGTAGGGCTGGTTCTTTAAGAATCGACCCTTCAAATAAACATTTATTTTTTATAATGGTAAATAGTACAGGGGATGACCAACAACTTATTCAATCGGATGGGGCATTTCTTTCAAATACTTGGCATCATGCAGTGGCAATATATAGAAATTCAACAGGGAATACAAGTATATATCTTGATGGAGAACATGTAATCAGTGAATTATTTACCCCTAATAGTACTTCTGTTGGAACACAAGTTTTTCAAATTGCAACAGAACTTGATACGGGAACTCCAAAATATTTTAATGGAAAAATAGATGAAGTTTTGTTCTATAATAAAAATATTTCTGATGAAGAAGTCCTTGCCCTTTACAACAACTATTCAGTAACCTCAACAGGGATTAACAGAACAGGAACACCCTCCACAACTGGTTTAGTTTTAGATATAAATTTTGATGATTTTTCAGTTGCCGATAATTCAGGACAAGCCAATCACGGAACAAACACAAATGTAAGTTTTGGAGAAGTTTTTAGCATATTTCAAAACAGAATAGAAGATATTGATTACACAATAGTAGGAGATAGTTTTACAATAATAGATCCTAACTTGGCTTGGATGGGATTGAATTTAAATTGGATATATAGTGTTCAAACAGGTTCAGGTGCAGCAAGTTCAGCAACAATAGATGCATTTTCAACTTACCCTGCATTAGTTGGATTAGTTGGAACAATTGTGTTCCTTGGGTTAGTAATCGCAGTTTTAGTAGGATCATTTGTATTTGGAGGGAAGAGAGGAGTTTAGAAATTGTTTTTAAATAATACTAACTTAAAAATAACATGCCAACTATAAAAGAATTAAAACAACAAATAGCAAAAGAGAAATCTAAACAAAAAGCTATTAAAACAAAATTAGACCTTGAAGTTGAAAAGAGAGGATTACAATTAGAATTAAAAAAACTTCAAAGAAAACCATCTACTTCTAGAAATATTTTATTAGCAAAGAGAACTGGCAGAGGATTAAAGATTTTAAGTAAGAAAGCTTTTGAAGTAACTAAGAGGCAAGTCAAAAGAATTAAGGAACAACAATTAAGAGATGAGGCAAGAATTAGGGCTTTTGAAAAAAAAGATAAGAAATTAAACAAAGGCAAGAAGCCAAGGAAAAAAAGTTTAGCTGAACAAGTTGGGGTTTCTGGTTTTGAAGGGTTAGGGTTTTGAATGGGATTAACTCTTAAGGAGAAAGAGAAATTCCTTAGGAATAGGAAACAAGTTAGGAAAATAATTCTACAAGAAGTTAAAAAAGAGAAAGGAATAATCTTTGGTGCAAGGGCTGTTAATAAACAAATCCCAAAACATCTAAGAGTACCTACAGAAGATTATGATATTCTAACTGAAGGAGATCCTAAGAAACTTGCTAATAGAATTGAAAAGAGATTAGATAAAAGATTTGGAGGAAACTTTTATTCTGTTTCACAAGCTCAACATGAAGGTACTGAAAAAATTAGGAATAACTTATCTGGGAAAGGTGTAGCAGACCTTTCAAAAAGAAAAGATAAAGTTCCATTTATAAAAAAGAAAGGAGTTAAATTTGCAAAATTAAAGTTCCAGGAAAAAAAGATAAGAGAAAGTTTGGCTAATCCTGAGGCGAAGTTTAGGCACCAAAAAGATAGATTTACTAGAGATAGGATTAAATTAGCAAGACAACATAAAGAAGAATTAAGAAAGAAAAGAAAATCTAAGATTAAAAAAGGCAGGAGATTAAAAACTAATTTCTCAGGATTGTCTTCTCGAGTTGGATTATCTAGAAGTAAATTTATGAGGCTTGGACTATAATGGTTAAAAAATCTAAAACACAAAAACTCTTAGAAGAAGCATCAGTTCCATTTAAGATAGGATTTCTCTCAGTTGGTGCTGGATTTTTAGCACAAGGAACAGATTCATTATTACCTGCAGGTGTTCAAAATCCATTAGGTTCTATATCCCAAAGTGCTGCTTCTGCTGCAGGAATTTCAGGGAAAATAGTATTTACAGGAATTGCATTAAAGAGTTTGAAGAGTTTAGAAAAATTAAAGATAAAAAATAAAGGGAAGAAATTAATATAATGGGAATAAGAAAACCAATAGATTTGAAAAATGATATAACTTTAAAAGAACTAGAAAGAACTTTAAAAAACCTTAAGAAGAAAGGATTCAAACCTTTTATTAAAGGTAAGGGTGGAGGAACTATTAAGTTAGATTTTGAATAATGGCACATTTTTTAAATAAATTAAAAAGAAATACAAATAGAATTATTCATAACCAGGTTAAAAATTCTCCTGACTTTCAGTCTATTGCAGCAAAAGTAACTGGTGGAAAAAGGATTAAAAGAAAGAAAAGGTTTGATAAGATTGAAATTAAATTAAGAAAAGGTAGGGGAAAATCATTTAAAAAACATTTAGAAGATACTCATCCTTCAACAAGGGGGAGAATAGAATTAGAATGATTACAAGGAGGTTACAGACTAATGACAAGACAAATTAGAGTAGATGGACATTTAAGAAAAATCCCTGGAAGAAAATCTAAAGTTAGAATTAGGGGGCATCTTAGAAAAATGCCATTAAAGAGGAAATAAATTTATAATTTTTTGATTTCATTGTAGGGGTTCTGTAAAAAGAACCCCTTTTATAATTTTTGAAATTGTTTTTAAAGTTTATTAATTACCTTATAATTATGAAACCTCTATTAATATTTTCAATAGTTTTAATTCTATCTTTTTCTATAATTAATATTTCTGCAATTCCTTTTCCAAGTCCTGAAGTAAGTGTGGGAATTGGAATCCAAGAAAGCACAGATTCAGGTGTTCAAGTTTTTGTTCCAGAACCTGCAATATTTAATAATGATACTTTAAATGTAAATCATGCTACAACTGCAGGAATAGCTGATTGTTGGAGTACATTAGAAGGAGTAAAATGTGATGTTGATGATATTTTACATTCTGATTTAGATAATTTAAATTGGTTTGATTCAGGGCACACGATGGATACTGATTTAGATATGAATGGAAATGATATTAAAGAGATAAATGATTTATGGGTTGAGAACGATGCAGATTTTGGGGATGATGTAGAAATTCATGGTTCAACTTGGATTGATGAAATATTAAATGTAACTGGGAAGACTTATTTGTATGATGATTTAAATGTTGAAGGTTCTGTAAATGCAACAAATTATTATGGTTCTGGTGCAGACTTGACTAATTTAAATGTAACTGGATTTATAAATGTTTCAGGAGATTTTACAGGGTATGCCCTTAACACTTCTTTTCTTTATGGTGCATTAGGAATTGGTGGAATAGATATGAGGGGGGACCCTTGGTGGTTTAGTGGTGCTGATTTTCAAATAGCAGAAAATTTAATTGTTGATGGGAATGTAAGTGCTTTATGGTTCAATGGAAAATTTAATTGGACAACAGGAGATAATTGGAATATATTTGATGGTTCAACTTTAACTTTTAATGATTCAAAGTTAGCAACAACATTTTACAATGCTTCTCAAATAGCTACAATAACTGGAACTCCTGCAGGAACATTAGGAGATATTCAAACTTATAATAATGTTGCTTACAATGTTTCAGAAGATGCAAGTGATTTAGAATTAAGAGTTAATTTTACAGTTGGAGTTGAAGGAGAATTTAATCAATTAATAATTAGGTATCGTTCAACAGAAGAAGATTTAGCACACACTATGATTGTAGAAATATATGAACCTGATGAAGATGAATGGGAGGAATATGGAACATTGCCTGGAAGTGCAGTTTATCATGTTGTTCAATTTGGTGTGTTTGATTCTGATGAGCATGTTGATGCAAATGGAATTGTTCAAGTTAGAATGTTTCAAGATGAGGGTGTTCCTCCAAGAACCCATAATCATGAATTTGATTGGGTAACAATCTCAAAAGGTTTTGGAACTCCTGCAGGTCAAGAGGTAGACCCTGATTTTAATTCTTGGTTAATGAATCCAATATTAAATTTTAGTTTAAGGGCTAATGATGTTAATTCAACTTGGGATGTAATTTGGGCAAACTTTCTTGGAAATATAACAAACAGAATAACAAAACTTTGGGTTCAAGATATTGATGCTAATGGGACTATTAATGCAAACAATGGAAATTTCTCAGAACTTAATTCAACAAATATTTTTACAAGTTCCTTAAATTCAACTGATAATACAGATATTGAAGTTTATCATAACTTATCATTTTTTAATAATGCTTGGATTGTTAATGTTTCAGGACTTAGTTTAATGGGTGGATTAATTTTAGATAAAGGGGAAATTACATTAGTTGGAAATGATGATATTTCTACTGCTGTTTTATCTGTTATTGGTGGAACTTCTATAGAAGATACATCAGGTTCAGGTATTTTAATACAATCAGGAAAAAGTGGTGCAAGTTCTATAGAAGGAAGTCCAACAAATCACGCAGGAACTATTGATATATTGGGTGTAAGTAGTGGAAATGGAATCACATCAGCAAATGCAGGTAGAGCTTCAATTATTAATATTATGGGTGCTGATGGCGGAATAGGTGGAACTCAAGAGGCTCCCGGGACTGCAGGAGATGGTGGTGCGGGAAGTATTGTTAATATTTGTGGAGGAGATGGTGGTGTTGCAGGGGCAGGAACTGGGGGAATAAAAGGAGATAATGGTTATGTTTGGGTTGGTTGTTCAGGTAGTAATGGATTTGTAGCAATAGGAAATGAAAACGATTTACTTGATACTCCAGCTGTATTTGACACTTATCCAATAATAATTGATGGAAAAACATTACTTAATGAGTTTATATTTGAGGATAATGACATCCAAGAATTGGCAGGAGAACAAATATCTATTGGTGGTGGAGCTTGGGTTTTAGATTATGGTTCAGTGGAAGATGTAACAACTATGTTTATGGGAGATACTTCTTGGGCTTATGATGGTAATACAGGGACAGTTACTTTTAATAGTGATGCTGCAGGGTTTTTTAATTTTACTCAAGGGGGAGCAGATTCAGGAGATATTGAAGTAGGTGATTTACTTTACGATACTCTAACAGCAAAATCCCCACATTTTTTTAGTGCTGATGATGAGGTAAATTATACGAGATTTTGTGTTCAAGATGTTTTAGGATTTTATGATATGCTTTATTGGAGTAATGGAACAGAGATTATTGAAAAAAATAATAAAAGATGTAATGATAAGGCAACAGAAACTCAAAGTAGAAAAGATTGCATAAATTCAACACATTCTTATTCCAAAGAACAAGGTTGTTATTATGATGAAGAAAAAATAATAAGAAGTTGTTTAAGAAAGTCTTATAATTATTGGGATGGAAGCTGCAAAATAAATCCTTATAGGAAATGTTCAATTAATAATACTGCTGATTGGAATTATGAAACAAGTGAATGTGAAATAAATCCTGTAAGAGTTTGTATGCAAGATAATACTAAAATATGGGATGGAGAGAATTGCGTGGTTTCAGATAGAAAAGTTTGTAATAATGACAGAAGTAAATTTTGGAATAAAGAAACCGAAACTTGCGTGAGCGTAAATAGTTTGGGATAAAAATGAAACCATCAAGAAAATTCGTTTGGGTATATTTAATTAGAACTTTGTTAATCTTGATAATGATTCCTTAATAATGTTTATAAATGGAAAAAGATTTATATGATTGTGCTGAGATGCTGTCTAAATCCAGCCAACTGGCACACTTTTTTTATTTAAAATAGTTATTAATTCTACTTATGGTTTATATATGAAAGTTTGTTCATATATAAAATGGAGGTAGTTAATAAAGAATATGTTGGCAACTCATTAAAAGTTGCATTTTATTATATTAAAATATAGAGATTTGTCGAGGGTGGGAAAAGTAGAACCAAAAAGCTTTTAAAGAAACAACCCTTCTATTTCTAATGGAAAACGACATACGAGAAAGATTAGAACGATTCAAGATTAAAGCAGAGGAATTTCTAAAAGATAATATCCAAGCTTTTATCGTTGATGTTAATGATACATATTATTTCTGTGATATAATTTTTGTTGGTGATACAACTGTTCTAATTCAAAACTTTAAAGGCCCTAGAATTAATGAACAAGAAAAATTATTCTGGGCTGATGTTCTAAAATTTGAAGAGTATAAGGAGAAAGAAAGATGATAGAAGTTTCCCCACCAGTCCACCCAATAATTTCTGAGGCTCAATTCCATGATGCAATCAGGGAAGAGAAAGAAGATAGAAGAAGTCAAGATGAATTTTTTGGAACTAATGATGTGGAGGTTCATGTTTGATGGCTGTAAAGAAAAGGGGTAAGGATGAATTAAATGATTTACTAAAAGAACCATTAGAAAAATTAAAAGGTATGGTTGAAGAAGATTTAAGAAAACCCCATAATAAAGATCTAATTCTTAATATTGGTGGTGTTAAAGTAGAAAAAGATAATCTTCAATTAAATAAAGAAGAACTAGATAAAGTAAGAATCATGGTTGGCGAATCTTATGAAGATATTATATTATTCCTAAAAGATTATATTGATATGAAAGAAGAAAATTATCCTTTACTTTCATTATGGATTATTGGAACATACTTCCATAAATCGTTTACTACTTATCCTTATTTGTTTGTTAATGCTATGAGGGGTTCAGGAAAAACAAGACTATTAGGAATCATTAAGGCCTTAAGTTGGAATGGAGAATTATTAACTTCTGTTAGAGAAGCAAGTTTATTTAGGTCTGCAGGACAGAACACTATTTGTATTGATGAATTTGAAGGTATAATGAAAAAAGAAAATGCAGGGTTAAGAGAAATTCTTAATGCTTCTTATAAAAAAGGTATGACTATTAAGAGAATGAAAAAAACAAAAAATGTTGATGGTGAGGGATATGTGGTTGAAGAATTTGAACCTTATACTCCAATTGTAATGTCTAATATTTGGGGGATGGAGGAAGTTTTAGGGGATAGATGTATTAAGATAATGTTGGAAAAAAGTGAGAAAAAACAACTAACTTTTAAGATGGAAGATTTCCATGAAAATGATAAAATTAATGAAATAAAAACTAAATTAACACAGTGTAGTTTGTGTAGTGTAGTTTCTCCCAGGAACATCAATAAAAAATGGAACTTATTTATTGGGGATATATATATTAATACTACACTAACTACACTAACAACACATAATACACCAATTAACAAAGAAAATGGTGAAATATTTAGTGTAGTTAAGTGTAGTTTAGAACCAAAAATTTATGAAAAAGAATTAGAGTTTTTCAAAAAAATTAAAAAAAATGGGATAGCAGGTAGATACTTGGAACTATTCTTTCCATTATATATAATAGCCCACTTTTTTAGTGAAATTACATTAAATCAAATCTTGAAAATAACAACAAAAATGTATGAAGAAAGTAAGACAGAAGAAAGAACTGAAAGCAGAGATGTTATGGTTTATCAGTTTGTTGCAATGCAGGATGATGATAATAATTTTCAAGATTTAATTGAGTTATTGAATCAATTTAAAAATTATGTGCATGATGATGAACATGATTTTCAATGGGTTAATTCAAAATGGTTAGGCAGGGCTTTAAAGAGATTAAATTTGATTGTAGATAAAAGAAGATTAGCAAATGGTATGCAAATTAGGTTAGATGTTAAAAAAGCAATACAAAAATCAGAGATGTTCAAATGAAATGCCAATCACAAATCTCAAGTTTCTGCAAAAAAACCTTCAAAAAATCAGAAGCAAAACACATTTGGGTAGATGGAAAACCATTAGAAGTATGTGGGCAATGCTTTTGGATATTAAAACAAAGAGCAAAAAAACCAGGGAATGGGGGAAATCCTACAGGAAGACCAAAACAAAATGACAATTGATATGAGAAAATTCAGAATCCACTATTGGTACATTGGCCCTAGATATTACTCTGCAGAAACTCAAAGACATAGGGACATCATCTTGCAGCAGAAACAATCAAATTTAAGGGGTTTTATGTGTAAGAAATCAAAGATAATTAAAAATGAGGGGGTAACTACCTAGAAGATGGGATTAATAAGAGGTGAAGGAACGATTTTAAGAAACAAGTATATGAAGAAATATGGGTTATCTCAAAGGGAAGCGATCACTATGGTTGAGAAGTTTGTAACTGAAATTAACAAAATCCGAGACCAAATGAAAGCCAAATTAAAATCAGAAGTAGAAATTAAATTAAAACTACAATCTAGGTTTGAAGAAGAATTTCAAAGATTGTGTTGTGAAGATTAAGGTATAAGTAATATATGAGGTATATTACATATATCTTTATAAACTAAAAAATCGATAAATTAATATGGAAGAAAAAGAGTTTACAACAATTCAAATTTATAGGGAAGATTTATACTTCCTTAATTCATTATGCAAAAAAACAGATAACCTCAGAGATAAGCTTCATGAGGTTTTACAAAAAGTTCGGAGCCAGGAAGAACCAATCCCTGGCCCAACTTCATAATCTATGGAATCACAATTACAAAAATTAAGAAAAATATTAAAAGATCCTTGCTCAACTTATAAAGAAATTGAAGATGCAAGAGAATCTATTTTTAGAATATTAAATAAACAAGAAAAATTAACTGATGGAGAATGTACTCCTGAAAGGATTGATAATTTAAATACAAACAGGAGGTTATCAAATGGAAATACAAAATGAACTTAAAAAGGAAATAGGCACAATAGAACCAGAAAAGAAAGAAGTCTTAGAACCTAAAAAAGTAAAGATTGAAGCTGTTAATTTGAGAGATACAAAAAAAGGAAAGATTTTAAATTGTGTATCAAAACATCCAGACAAAGAAGAAACAATTAATATTTCTTCTGTAGCTTATTTAAGAGATAAGCAAGTTGTTAATAGTGGATTATGGTTTACTTTAGACAAAGAAGAGAATTTACAAAAAGGTTCAGCATTAGCTACTTTTCTTGGGAAGAATCAAGTTAAAAATCCTACAGAATTAATAGGAAAAGAAATTGAAACTGAATTAGACCAAGACAAATGGCTTTGCTTTAAAGCATATTAGAAAATCTAAAATCATACTCTTGCTTTTATTCTTTATTTTTGATCTAGCATAAGGCAAGAAAACCCTTGGAAGGTTTGACACCTCTCTCCTTCCAAGTTCATACTCAATAAAATGGATAAATTACCACATTACATAAATTGCAAAACCAATGGGGTTGCTTGTGATTACCTAATGCACAAGAAATTGTGTAAGAACAAATGCCCCTATGCTCGAGAAGTCTTGGGCCTTGGAGTTGGTGCTGCAGATATAGGATTAGCTAAGAAATTAAATATGGATGAGGATCAGAATCCTGGAATAGAATAAACTTTAAGGATTTAGAGTAAATGAAATATGAAAAAGAATTAAACAGATTGAAAGAGATTATAAAAATAGCCTATAAGATTGGGTGGATTGCTCCAAATGATAATGGCTATCCATTAATGCAAATGTCAGAAGTAGAAAAGTGTATGGTTGCTATGTATGATGATATAGAAAGATGCAGATTAAGAAGCTGGTATGAAGATAAAATCAAAGGAGATAAAGAATAATGACAAAGAATAAAGACCAAGGGTATTATTGTATGAAATTAGTTCAATTAGGGCATGATGCAGAAAGAAAGAGAATCTTAAACCTAATTGCTGAAAGAATTAATGAATTAAAAATATTAATAGGTAAGCCCCTAGATAAATTACTTGATAAAAAGGAAATAGATTTAGAGCAGTATAATAAAGATATTGAAGAAGGTTCTGCAATTATTGGAAATTTGGAAGCATTAGAAAATAAGATTAAGGGAATTAATAAAATCAAAGGGAGAAGATTAAAAATGACTAAAGAAAGTAGAAAGATTTGTAAAAATTGTGGTTTACCTAAAAGTAGTCATTTTGGAAGAAGTTATAATATTTGTACTAAATTCAAAGAGAAAAAAGAATAAATGAAAACAATAAAAGAATTAGAAGCTGAAATTAAGTTTATGAAATCTAACTTTAAAATAATTACTAAAGGATGTGAAGATTATGTAAAAGGTAAAAAGCCTAAAGAAGATTTTATGGACAATTATAGAAGATATGAACAATTAGAAATATTGAAATTAGAGATAGCAAAGTCAGAAGCAGAACTTAAACAAACAAAAGATGTTTTGGGGTTGATTGATGAAATGTTAAAAGAAGAATTACATCCATTACAAAGATTTAATTATATGCTTAATGGAGAAGAACTAAAAAAGAGGATAACAGGATGATTAAACTAAACATTACAAAAGAATTTAAGGAGGTTAAAAATGGATAATGAAGAAACAATAAAAAGATATATAATTTTCAAGGAGAAGTGTATCGAAGAAAAGCTATTTAATATAGATGAAATAATTAAATTATATAAGATGAAATTAGAACTTGAGAGGAGCATATAATCTTTTAGATAAAACATAAAATGAAAGAATCAACATATAATATGCTAATGGGGATGACTATAGGGTTAATAGGTTGGGTAATTTTAATATTATTAATACTTTGGGGGATAATTGAGATTTAATCTTAGAAATAAAAGACAAAATGGAAAATAAGAAAGCACAAGAAAATTTAATTGTAGGGGTTTTGATTGGATTAGTAATATTAATAACTATATTGATGTTAAGTGTTAAACCACAGGAAGAAGAATTGATTAATTGTGAAACTGAAGGAGTTTTTATTGATTATAAATGCGAAGATGGGAGAACAGGTTTTATTACATTAAAAGAATGGAATGAGATTCATGAAGGTTGTTATGATTACACTTACTATCATAAATGTCAGGGAATAAGTAAACTTATTACTTCAGATAAGATAAATAAAACAGAGAAAAGAAGATGAATGAAATATGTTGGCAAAATGTAATGGGATTGATTATAACTACAATGATATTTGTAGATTATCTCTTAATAGAATCTTTTGATTTAGTTGGAACTTTTTTAGTTGTTATTGCAGTTATCTTTTTAATAAATATAAAAAAGGAGTCTTAAACTCTTTTTAACGAAAGAATATGGTAAAACTAAAATATATAATTGAATTAGAACTTTGTGATAGAAATAGGAACTTTGGAGAAATCTTAGATGGATTAAAAGAATTTCTTACAAGAAGAGATGGAATAGATAAAGCGATTATTTATGAAAAGAAGGAGATTAAAAATGTATGAAGTAGATGAAAATATAATAATGTATGCGTTTAGATACGCTTTAGGTAGGAAGACCTATTCAGTTTCAGAAGTTTCAGAACTATTAATTAATAATTGGCACAGATTTAAATCTCATACAAAAGAACAGATTATTAGGGAAATAGAAACTGCTATTGAAAGAAATGAAGCAGGAATGGAATGTGATGTTAATGCTTGGAAATCAGTTTTATTATTAGAAGAAGCAACTAAGGAGGAAAGAGATTAAACTCTTTTAAAATAATCTTTTAATGATTACAATATAAAATGAAACAAACAAATCACATTCAGCAACCCGAAGTTATAGCCTGTCAGGGTGAGGGGGAAATAAAAGCATAGCGAAAGCTATTTGCTCAAAACTTGTTGATTACTATCAGTATTGTACTGGTTTTTCAACGAGAGATGGTGAGTGTGGCGACAAGAATCCACAAAACCCCTCTGCTGATTTAAACTAATGTGAAATACAGTTAAAATGATACCAAATTGTAGGGGATGCGAAGAGGAATATGAATATGCAATGGAAGTTTTAGAAAATAATCCTGAATTACATTTTGCAGGATATGGACTTAATGAAAAAGGACATTTTGTTATGATTATAGTAAATGATAATGGAGAAGTAACCTGTGGTTAATTCTTTGTATAAGAAGATGGTAAAACAAGATAAGGCACATAAGAAACAAAAAATGAAACACAAATCAAAATCAACAAGTAAATATAGAAAACTCAAATGCACAATATGGCAAGAAAACTACCAAAAGTAATTAATGGAGAAGAGTATGCACAATTAATTGCAGCGATAGATAAGCAAAAGTTTGTTAGGATTCCAAAAAAGAAATTACAAAGATATAAACTTGCAATGGTTTTTGCAGCAGAAGCAGGATTAAGAATTTCTGAAGTTATTGGATTGAAAAGAAAAGATGGTTCTTGGAAAATAAAACCTCTTGCTCCTGAAAATATTAATCATAGGAGAATTGAAATCAGAGCAGGAAAAGGACAGAAGGACAGAATTGTTGGTCTTCCAGGAAGAATAACAGATAAGCATATCAAAATGCTACCACTTAATATTCAGAGAAGAGCATTACAAAAATTCACAACAGATCTTGCTAAAAGAGTTTTAGATAAACATATTACATTTCATACTTTAAGGCACAGCTTCGCTACTGAGTTCCAGAGAGCTACTGGAGATATAAACACCTTAGCAACTCTAATGGGCCACAGTTCAATTAATACAACTCAAATTTATGCTCATGTTTCTCCTGATGATGCAATTAAAAAACAACATGAGGTATTTGGTGGAGGCACATCTTTAAACGAATTGTGAATTGAAAATGGAAATAAAAATAGATGATAAAAAGCTACAGGAACTTGTAGACAAGAGGTTAGAATCAATAATTAAAGAAGAATTAACTGATTCTGTTTTAAGTAGCTTTGTTAGAAGTAGAATAATTAAGGAACTATCTAAAGAAGTTGTGGATAAAACAATAAAGAAAATGTTTACTAAAGACGAGATTAAAGGGATAATAAGGGAAGTTTTTGAATCAAAATTAAACTATGCATTTGAGGGGGCACAAGAAGAGTAAATCTAAGATGGTATACAAAGTAAAAGGAATAAAAAACATGTATCAATTTATAGGGACTAAAGAATATGAAATCCAAAATTATGATTTTGGTTGCGTCTTTCCAGATTTTTGTTTATTATGGAAAGATGGAAAGAAGATTAGTAATAAATTTATTAAGCAGTTTTTAAAAATGCAGGAAGATATAGAAAGAATTGAAAATCAGGAGAAAAATGCGACTCGCTGTGTCAATGGTGAAACTCCGACACCTCCTGATAATATTCCTAAAAGAAAGGAGAAAAAACTAAATGCACAAAACAGAAGGAAGGTGGTGAATAAATAAAATGCAAGACTTTAACAAATTAAATAGAGAATATCAAATACTTAATGATGATAATAAAAAAGCTCATAGAATCTTAAATCTAATTTCAATGCACGTACCACATCTAGTTTTTAATAAATCTTCTAAGGAGATTTTGTATTTAAGTAAAGTTAAAGGGATATATTATTTAGATAACAATAATGGAAATAACTGTTTAATTTGTGGTAAGGATAAATTAACAACAGCACATCATTTAATACCAAAAAGGGCAAAATGTAAAAATAAGATACTGAAAGAATTAAGGATTAGAATTTGCGAGGATTGTGATAAATTAGTTCATCTAGAAAATAAAGTGTTTAGAAGTAAGGTCTTAGCTAATCGGGAAGAGATGATTTTAAATTTAAAAAAGAAGGTTAAGGAACTTAGACTTAAATTAACATCACAAAAGAGGATAGGTGTAAAATGAGATTTTATGTAAAGTGCGATATTTGTAATAAGGAGTATCATTGTGAAAAAATGAGATTACCAAGAGGAATTATGTTAATTGATGGATTAGATATGTGTAAAGAATGTAGAATTGAATATAATAAGAGATTGAAGAAGATGGTAAAAGAGTTGCAGAAAGAAAGATTTACATCACAAAAGAGGAGGAATGTGAAATGAAAATAGATAAAACATTCATAACAATATTCATAGTAGTATTAATATCAGTAATTAGTTTTGTACTTTTGTTAGATATTATGATGGAAGAAAGAGAATCTAGTAAAACAAATTATGAAAATGAAATGGTAGAA
>Ga0255052_10001947_pt1 | contig 15124 bp, 16 predicted proteins | sample JV7_2_21_MG_FD_188632 | JGI IMG/M metagenome (GOLD analysis project Ga0255052, IMG submission 188632) | Seawater microbial communities from Jervis Inlet, British Columbia, Canada - JV7_2_21 | ecosystem: Environmental > Aquatic > Marine > Inlet | place: Canada: British Columbia | collected...
CTTTCAAGGATAGAATGTTCCTTGTACTTAGGGAACTTCTGGATAGCTGGCTCCAGACTTTCCAGTACTTCTAGCGCGGCTTGATGGAATACCTTCTGATGAGGTTCTCTTTCAACGACGCTATTGTAGACACTCTCTATGTATTTGTCCAATGGTATCACACACCACTAGTTATACGCGTTCGATGGCGCGTGTTGTCTCCCAGATAAATTAATCGGATTCGGACCCAAGTCAATAATATTGACAAGAAGACAATTTCTTTCACAGGTTTTCGTACGATAAGACAAACAGTCATTAACTCAGTGAGTGTTGGAAAGGTGAGTAAAGACGATGACAACATTTGAGCAAGAATGGGTCTCTCCAATTTTAGAAGTGTACAAGAAAAGAAAAATCACAGAAACTTATACTGTAATCTTAGGTCTCAATCCTCTCGGTCAAGCATTATGTAGAAATCTGTACGAACACAACGAATTTGAAACTATCCTGTTATTCAACTCACCAGCATTCTCCTCTTGGAATCGCTACCCAATTGATCTGAAACCGCCCGTAGTTCCGGTCCATGGAATGGTAGCCGAGGATCTGATGATCGTCTTTGGCGATGTTATGATCCGCGAGTTTGACTGGATGACTGACATGCTGTTTTACATCAGAGGAAATGTGCCCACAAGATTTGTTGTTGCGATGATGACTCACGACGGCCCGGCTTGCGGACAAGTTCTTTCAAAGAAGGGAGATAGGCTCTTGAAACGAATGGAAATACCGTTGGGGAGATCCGATTTCTATGATAGCATAACCGCATCTCTCATTAGTGCAGGAAGTGCCGCGGGATTAGATCCGGTTGTATTATTCCTAGAGGAGTCCAAAACTAGAGAAGTCATACTTCAAGTTGATGAAATTGCTGTTTCACAATCAGAAGTTGACGAAGCTCGTATGTTTCTAAAGAATGGCCTTGATTTCCAACTCCTTGGCTAGTCATCTTTCTGACTCTCAGATGATCTTCCGTAACCATTTCGATTACGACTAACCATCTTGTCAAAACGTTCATGGATGTCGCTTCTGGAGATATTACTATCACAATCTGTGCACATAAGCGCTCTAGTTTCTTTCGCATTCACAATATTGCCACATGAAATGCAAGTCCAAAGGCCGCCCTGTAGTAACTTGGTCTTTCTATAGATAGACTTAGCCATGTCACGAAGAGATTCAGGGCAATCATTTGCCACACCGATGACTCCCTTATCTGACCATTCACAGAGGACTGATACGAGAGTTGTCATCAACTCAATTACTCGGGTTGTTCGTTCTTCAATTTCTGTAGAGGATTCAGACTTAGTGTCACGACGTGCATCTGATATGTGTGAAAGCATCTCAATAAACGCAAAGAATGCCGGAGCTGGAAACTGATCCTTCCCTTTTGCTTCAACCATTTGTCCCAAAACTGCAGATATCATGAGAGTCTGTGTATAATCTTCTCGGAGTATCTTCTCAGTTTCTTTGATTATTTTCTCGGCGTCAATATAGTATCTGCTTGACTTCAAATCATGTTCATCAGCAATGCTTCTCACAGATTCAAGAAGACCCATGCCTTTGCCCATCGATCGGTTGACACGTCTAGCAACGAGTGGATAAGGCAAACCAGTATCATTGGATAGCCTTTGCAAAAGGTCTCTAGCGGTCAGACTCAATCGAAGCACATACCTTTGGTGGCATGATAGGATTACAGAACGACCATTTTAGGTTACCGTACGTAAACTGACAATTTGGTTATGGGACAAATCTCATAAAGGAATACTTAACGCCAACGCACGGAGGACTCGCATGAAGGACTTCGATATCGTCTTAGCAAGCGGAAGCGAACACTTGAAGACTAGTTTTCAAGAACATGATTATCGAGTTTTTACTTCTGCACTCAATTATGACAGAAGGAGATTATTCCCTAACGCGGACATCTATGCAAAGTTGGAAGATGTTTCAGAATTATCTAACAGACGAGTCGTTGTTATTCAAGCGTGTACTGGTTCAGGACCTGCAGAGAATGAACCTTACACAACCTCAGACAGAGTCGTTGAACTACTATTGCTCTTAGACCTCCTATCACGACCAGTGGCGGTTCAGAAAATTGGCCACAAAAAATACGACTGGAAGTATATACCTCCACCTGTACACGTAGAAGTCGTTTTGACATTCCAACCATTCGCACTTCAGGACAAAACCTTCAAGACTGGAGAAGCGGTATCTGGTCGTTGGGCAATAGAAACAATTGCACAAGCTTGCAACAAAGTGTGGGTTGTTAATCCACATGCTCCTGATAGCCTAGACTGGGTTCAGGAACTACGCGATAGAAAACTGTATGAATCAATTGATGTAATCCCTGACCTAGTGAAATTCGCAGAGAAACAATTTGGATTCAAAAAGCCAATTCTAGTCACACCAGATGAGGGGGCTCAAGAACGATATCAGATTAAGGGATTTGGAAAGAGTCGAGAGAATTCATTCAAGGTGGATATCACCGGAGACTTGGACGTAAAGAATAAACAAGTCATTGTTGTTGATGACCTCACAAAAAGTGGGACTACACTTCTGAAAGCAGCTGACAGGCTAAGAAATCAAGGTGCAGATGATGTGGGGATGGTTGTAGCTCATTCCTTACCACTGATGGAAAAGGCAGAAGGTCTTCTCGAAGAGCTAATTGAGAAATCACGGGGGATGATTGTCACTACAAATACAATCTATACAGAAGCATTCTGTGTGAATAAGCCTCAGCTCACTTATGATATCGTTGAAACGTTGGTTAAAGTTTTGAAATAGAAGTTGGATGAAGAAGAAATTATTCGACGAAATCTTCAGCTGAGCCTGTAGCACTCCATGCTTTTCCACTTATCCTCTCGACTAGCTTTCGTTTTTCCAAATCAAGAAGTGCCTGAACTATTTCATTCTGATTGCATTCGACATATCGACGTCTGAGTACTGAAGTAATAGCGTTAGGTCTGTGGGCGTCTGAAATAATTAGCTCGAGAATTTTACGCTGTAGCTCTGTAAGGTCCTCGCTCATAGTAACCAAGCAAGTCGGCTTCGATTGTGTTCTTAAGCCTATCTCTATGGTGTGACTGAAACCTCAACCTGTGCGAAACCCTTTTCTCTTAGTCATCATCAACGACACATGTTGTACGATGGCTGAAACAAAAGAGTATCACATTGGAATTGGTCCAGGAGAGATCCCTGAACTTGTTTTACTGCCAGGGGACCCTGACCGAGCGAAAGCAATTGCAATTGACTTCTTTGACGAACCTGAAGAAGTTGCAAAGAAGCGAGAATATTGGAGTTTCAAAGGAAAGTGGAAAGGCGTTCCAGTTGCAGTGTGCTCAACGGGAATCGGTTGTCCTTCTGCGGCAATTGCTATTGAAGAACTGGTTAAAGTTGGTTGTAAAGTTTTCATACGCGTAGGTACTTCTGGAGCAATAAGTCGTGACGTGAATACAGGAGATATCGTGATCTTCTCAGGTGCAGTCAGAGATGATGGAACATCACGACAATATATACCAATATCGTTTCCAGCTATTGCAGATCCCAATGTGGTCGTAGCATTAAAAAAAGCTGCACAAGCAAAAGGTGTGACCTATCATGTTGGAATCGGTCATAGTAAGGATGCGTTTTATAGCGAACATCCTGATCTTGTTGCAGATCCCGAAGGAACCAGAAAAAAATGGGAAATGATGAGAACCTCCAGAGTGTTAGCAACAGAGATGGAAGCAGCAGCACTCTTTGTTATCGGACATCTTCGAGGTGTCAAAGTAGGAACAGCTTGTGTTGTAATAGGAGAGAACATAGAGAAGGAAGTCAAGATAGTTGGGAAACCACCTATCGATGATCTAGTGGCACTATCACTAGATGCAATTATTTCATTCAAGAAATAATGTAGTATGCTATAGCCCACCAAACCAGACTTTTTTCTGGACACCCATGTGAATGTCTTCAATAGTCTTTTTGTCGAGGCCTGTAAGGGTCACTAGATGGTCAGCGCTAGTGGCTACAAGATCCGTTGTTGTCGCTATACCCGAATTTACTATTTGATCAATCGTAGGCTCAGGAACACCCAGTTCAGTGAGAAGAGTTCGAAGATCAGCCACTGTTTTTTCACTCGCTTCTGGAGCTGCAACATTAGGCATTTCTGCTTCAATCGGATCTTTCTCGGTGGGTGCAGATTCAGCTAGTTCAGAGTCTTCTTTCAATGCGCTGGGTTCATGCATCTCACCAGCCGCACTGTATTTACGAATGAATGATGGACGCAGAAAGATGATTCCGATGATCAGTGCAAGGCCAAGAATGGGGACTAAGAATACATTACTTATGTCAATGCCAACAATTGTCAATCCAAGGCCAGGAGCAATGAGACCATCCGTTATTCCCTCTGTGAATAGAGTAATCCATGATTCTCCTGCAAGGTCTGTAAAGATAATCAACCAGATTGGAGAGAACAAACCATACCCTCCAGCTTCAAAGATAATGAACTCCCGGAACATATCTCTTCGAACTGCGTAGATAATGATTGGGGGGACAACTGTAATCCCAATAGAGATGAGGAACCATATGATGTATATGTTCCATAGAATTGCTAGAACAGCTGTGTCAGCCCCAGTTCCTGTAGCTTTTATAACAGCTGCAACAAAGAAGATGATTAGGGGTAATAAAGCACCAGTAACAATCCCATGAGCATATCGCATATCTTAATTTCACCTTAGTAGCGTTGACCTTTTCAATCTGTGTTAAACAAGTCTTTTAGGTGTTTTGCGGATTTCATCACTCAATATCTCTGAACCTGTAGATTTACATGAAGTCCATCTTATTATGTGGTTAATAGAATCATCATGAGGTCTTTCCTACCATTGTCAGAAAAGAAATCGATGAGGATCGGGGGAAGGAACGAAATTGTCCATACGGGGACAGACTTACTTCCAACAATATTGAGGATATCATTTCGGAGTACCTAGAATAGATTCGTAGTGCGTAAAATGCGCAAATGGTCTAGAATAGGGGAAGCGCGCTTTAGAATGCGTTTTTACGCATAGGCTTATAAGTGTCCTAAACTACATCAAAAGCACCCTTTTGGAGGAGTAATGAAAAAATGACATTCATCGTTAAGAAGGCAGTGCAAGATTATGCAAAGAAGAAAAATCTCCAAGTAGCCGGAGACTTCTACGGAGCTCTTGATAACAAAGTCGAGAAGATTCTTAATCATGCTGCCAAAAGGACAGGCTCAAACAAACGTAAGACTCTCAAGCCTTACGACTTGTGAATCGCCTTAGATGCCGGGAGTGGAAGCATCGATAACGTGTGCTTCCACAAACTTTTTTCTTCATCCAAACAGCACTCTTATCAAGTAGTGAGAGAGGAACAAGTTACAATAATCTAGGAGTAATGCTGAGTGTATAAGGTCTGCTTAACGAATGATGATGGTCCTCGAAGTGAGGGTATGCTTAAGCTTGCAAAAGTATTGAATGAAACAATGGAGCTTATTGTTGTAGTTCCAGACGGACAGCGGAGTGCAACTGGAAAGTCATTGACCTTAAAGAGACCAATAAGAATCACTGAGAAACATGCGAAGAATGGATACGAGTTTGTAACACACGATGGATCACCAGCAGACTCAGTTATTCTTGCTCAGGCATTCTATGATGATATCGACCTTGTGATTTCAGGGATCAATTCTGGTGCCAATGTTGGGTATCAAAGCATGTTGACAAGCGGGACGGTTGGAGCTGCTTTTGAAGCCGCCATCAGAGGGCTACCAGCAATCGCTGTATCTCGTCAGGCATCACCCAGTGAGTGGTTCAATTCAACTGGCTCAGATGGTGATTTTGAAAGAGTATGCGGGATATCAAGGGACCTTGTTTTGAGAGTTCTTGAGAAAGGTATGCCACCGGGAATTGACATGCTGAATCTGAATTTCCCATGTACATTCAGTGAAGAATCAAAGGTTGTTGTCACAAAACCAACAATGGTTCGAATGCACAACGAAGTTGAAGAGAGAACAGATCCGAATGGTCGTCCATATTACTGGTATTTGGGAATTGAACGTGATCCACCATCAAAGTCAGATGCTCATGAGGTGTTTGTAAAAGGCAATAGTTCACTCTCACCGGTCATCCTAGATTGGATTGGAAAGGATGAAATCAAGAAACTAGAAGATTTCATGAAGGATTGATTCTCTTTAGTGCATTCCAGAGTGCATCAGTTGTAGGTCGCGGAAGAGCGAATCCATCAGAATCTGTTACAATTATTCTACGCTTAGGATTTTTCACAATCTTTCCAATTACACTTGCAGAAACGCCATGCGATTGTATTGAGTTCACAACGTCATTAGCAGTTTCTTCATTACAACAGATGATCATGCACCCACTACTAATCAACTCCATCGAGTTTATTTCCAGTATGTCACAGATTACTTTGGTGGAATCATGTATGGGAACTGCATCATAGTAAATCTCAAACCCAACTTTGCTTGCGTCGCAGATTTCATGTATTCCCCCGGATAACCCACCTTCCGTGGGATCATGCATTGCTGTTACGTGACCTGTCCCAAATGCAGCGACTCCTTCTGCTACTACACTAATTTCTGCTCTCAGAGCTTTTGCTTTCTCAACGACATCAGGTCCAACCTTCGGGGAGAGATATTTTTCACCTTCAGAAGCAAGTATTGCTGTACCCTCAAGAGCTATCGATTTTGTCACAATGATTGAATCTCCAGGTTGAGCACCACTCGATGACACGTATTCACCTTGGTCAGCTACTCCGATCATGAATCCTGCAATAATGGGTCGATTAATCCCCACTGTTACTTCAGAATGACCTCCAGCAACTGCAATTCCGAGGATTTGTGCAGCATCATCAATTTGTTTCACGACGTTTTCAAGCTCTTCTGGAGACGTGTTTTCAGGGAGCATTATCGATGCTAGAAACCAACGTGGACGAACTCCAAATGTGGCGATGTCATTAGCATTCACATGAACTGCAAGCCAACCAACATCAGCAATGGATCCTGTTATTGGGTCAGTTGCCACAATAATGACCTTATCACCGATACGAATTACTGAAGCGTCTTCACCAAGACTAGGACCAAGTAGAACATTGGGGTCATTCGTTCCCAGATTTGCAAACACAATTTTTTGAAGTATCTCTGGTGGTACTTTACCGGGGAGCAATCCTTTCATCACCTCAATAATAGGTGCGCACCGGTCTTGTGCCTAACATATGAAAAGCAAATTCATAGATACCCCTAACGGGGCTCTCCTCGCTCACTATGATGCAAGGCAGCTATCAGACCGTGTGCGCATGTGTGAAACCGTATATGTGCTAATAACCTAATCGAGGGGGGTATTCTGCAATATTGTCATTTTGGAAGATACATCTCGACCGATCGTAAATCTTCTTCTCTCAAACGAGTTCTAGAACGACCTGAAGAGAGTAGAGTTCCAATAATAGAGGATTCTTTCATTAGCTCTTTTGAGAGATACGCTCGACCCCCAGCTGCTCGTGCCACAAGGAATGCTCCGAATGTCGTTCTGAACTCATGGACCTTCAGAATCGCCTCAATGGGATCTTGGAGACCCTCCTTTCGCATCCTTAACAAAGCTGCTAGTTCGAGAGCCTCATGGTACGGTCGCTTCAAGAACTTTGGCCATTTGGACTGTTCCGGATCAACAGTGACCGCGGCTAATCGTACTTTGGCCTTTCGAACAAGTCTTGCTGTACGGACAAGGTCTTGAACTGGGGTGTATCTCTCATGGCCAGGTCCAGTTGATTGTGCCAAGGGGATGTTAGGCGAGAAATCTGAAATGAGTATGACCAACGGCTCAATGTCGTCATTCCTCATTCGTTCTCGTCTGATTGTTTCAAGCGATTTCCTGAGTGCTTCAGCCAAGGGAGTGAGTCCAGATATCTTTAGCCTACCCAATGCTCGATAGATCTTGTTCCAGTTCGTGGTGGGAGATTGAATCTCTACTGCCCCACTATCTTTGAAGGCAACAATACCAGTTCGGTCTTTAGACCCGCGCGTTTCACTTTCCAGCCGCTCTAGAAATTCTCGTATATGTTCCATACTTCGTTTCATTGAAAGACTGACATCAATAACAAGGATGATTGTTAGAGGAGTTCGTCCAGTGAACACACTCTCACGAATATCTTCCTTTTTGATTGAGATGCGACCCTCTGGAGCCAGGCCTATGCGAGCCACTGCAGCCATAATGGTGGAAGGAAGGTGGATGCTTCCAATTTCACGAGGAGGTATTCGTGAACGAATTGGTCTACCATACTTCATGGCATCAGTCGATTTGAGAGAACCAACTGCTCGCGAACTCACTCTTTTCTTAACCCAGCCTCCAGATGAAACTCTTGATCGAATCATAGCTCGTTTCCGTAGCTTCTCCAAATCAAACAGCTCCTCACCTGTATCAATATCAGGCATCTTCACGAAGAACTCGTCTTCAAGACCAAAAGGTGCTTCTCGAATCTCTGATTTTGATCCAGAAACTTTGGTCTCCTTCTGAGCTGAATAAGGTCGAGTAGCGAGACCCCACTCGTCGCCTGGTTCTGGTTTCCCGTCCCCCGGCTCAACAGTATCAATTCCAGCTGCGGGACCTTTACTTCGTCGAGTCATAACTTCTAACCATTTTCGAACGAAACGCCAAATCATTGGAACAAAGACAATAGTATCAATAATCAAAGGTAGGGGTGAAGGAAATTGAAGGATTTGAAGACCAAATAACCAATTGATAGGACTCACGAATATCCATGCAAAATACATGAAAACGACGACCATCATTATCGCCACGATGGTTCCTTTGATGGGATCACCCTGAGGATTCCTTACTCCTTCCGGCGTTTTTTTTTACCGTCCTGTTTTCCGTATTGAGCAAACCGACCTCCTCTACCAAATCGTCCGCCGCTTACTCTTGGACCAGATTTATCATCATCTGGTGGAACTTCTGTGGGAGATTTTCGTTGCCCTGATTTCTTTGCTACTTCCGCAGCTTTCGTGATTGCCTGATCCACATCATCAGGTGACGGAGGTTCAAGGAGACCTCCTCTACGAGTACGATGACTTAGAGCAAGCTGAGAAGCCATCTTCATGTCCTCAAGGGTGACTTCAGTACGTCCCTCGAGCGCTGCGTTCGTTATTGCAGCCTTGGAGATGATTATGTCAGGTCTCACGCCATCAACTTCTAGTGCATCACAGGCCATGGCAATTGCTCGGAGGTTTGACTCGGGTAGAATAACTTGTGAGAGTAATTCTTTTGCACTAGATATCTTTTCTCTGAGTTGAATTTGTTCATTTTCCCAGACTTTGCGAAACTCATCTGGGTCATCCTCGAACTCCAGATTCCTTCTGACTAGCTCCATTCGTTCGTCAATAGTGTGATTGGAACCTACCGCAACATGCAAAGGGAATCGATCCAATAGTTGAGGTCTGATCTCTCCTTCTTCAGGATTCATTGTCCCAATGAGGACAAAATCAGCTGGATGTGCAATTGAAATTCCTTCACGCTCAATCACATTAATCTTAGTAGCAGCAGCATCAAGAAGGTCATCGACTAAATGATCCGGAAGTAGATTCACCTCATCAACATAGAGGACATTTTGATGTGCTTCTGCGAGAATTCCAGGTCTTAGTGCCTGTATCCCCTCTTGCAGAACACGCTCAATGTCCAGAGCTCCAATCAGTCTATCCTCAGTTGTTGACAGTGGGAGGTTAATCACCCGCATTTTTCGAATCTTAGCTTTGAGTTTCGTTCCAGACGTTACACGGGTACTACACTCTACACACAAAAGGTCATGCTGATTAGGATTGCATCCGAATCGACATCCATCAACTACTTCCACTTCAGGAAGCAGGTCTGCTAAGGCTCTAACCACAGTAGTTTTGCCCGTTCCTTTTGGTCCGGATATCAGAACTCCTCCAATAAGAGGATTGATGCCATTTAGAATTAGAGCTAGCTTTAACCTCTCAAGACCTACCAATGAGGTAAATGGCAGGGTTGTTCGTTTTAGCTCGCCCATAAACATCCCAATTCCGGAAAACAAGAGTGACAGGTACAAATAAGGGTAAGTGTTTGAGTAACAGATGTGAGTCTTTTTGATATCTCATATCTCACACCTGGTGTGTCCGCAGTGTAGAAGAAAACACACAGCTGATGGACCAGCAACGTATTGCGTGTGTGGATCACCTCTCTTTGCAACCTATGACTTCGTAGGTGTTAGAGAGGACATAGAGAAAAAAGAATTCCCCACCGGTTTGAATAGCCAGTGGAGATACTCACAACTCTTACCAGTAAAATCTCCCTCATGTATATTGAGTCTGGGTGAAGGTTGGACTCCTCTGATTCTCTCAAGACGACTTGGAAAACATCTAGGTCTTCGAATGCTTCGGATAAAGGATGAGGCTCAGAATCCAACAACAAGCTTCAAGGATCGGGGTCTATGTGTTGCGGTTTCTAAACATTATGAGCTTGGCTCCAAAGCCTTTGCCTTACCCTCAGCGGGAAATGCAGCTGTTTCAGCAAGTGCTTACGCAGCTGCAGCAGGTCTCAAAACGCATATTTTCATGCCTTATGATACACCGTATGGTTTCTTTTCTCAATGCGAGATTTTCGGTGCAGTAACAACACGTGTAGAGGGTACAATTTCAGATGCTGGAGCTGAAATGAAAAAACAGAACGGCGATTGGACAGATTTGTCAACTACAAAGGAACCATATCGAGTTGAAGGTAAAAAGACTCTGGGATTTGAGATATCCGAACAAACGGGATGGTCTGTGCCTGATGCCATTGTATGTCCCACAGGAGGCGGCACTGCAATCATTGGAATTTGGAAGGCCTTTGAAGAGCTAGAAGCGATCGGTTTGATTGGAAATGAACGTCCCAAGATGTTCGCTGCACAGAGTGGAGGGTGTGCACCTATTGTTCGAGCGATAGAGAAGGGTACTGATAATATCGAGCCTTGGTTGAATGGAGAAACTGAAGCCTTAGGACTCAGGGTACCAAGCCCATTTGCAGGTAGACTAATCCTCAATGCTATCAGACAATCTGGCGGAGATGCAGTTGCTGTAGCAGAACAGGACATTGAACCTACAAGGAGGATGGCTGCAAAACTTGAGGGTCTAGATTTCGGACTGGAAGCTGCTGTAGGTATATGTGGTCTGAGTAACTTGGTGGATTCAGGCAAGATTGACTATGACGAAGATGTTGTAATGCTGAACACTGGAAGCGGCGCAAGATACACCGACGTTCGGTGATTGGTGCTTAGAAAACCATTATTATTAATAGTCAGAAGAGAACTACATAAAACTGAATAGATTGCCCAATGTGGGAAATTCAAATCGAACAGTCTACAGACAATCATAATCAGTACCATGGAGTTAGAGAATCCTTAGGTGCTGGCAAAAAAGAATTCGCATTCTTCTTTGGATTAATATTATTCTACTTCTATCTGAGATTCGCAGGAATAGAACCCACCATTGTAATTATTCTTGGACTCGTGGGGGGTGCATGGTTAGCCTTCCGACCCTCTGAATGGGCCATGGAAGGTATGGAGAGTGCAGCAGGACATCTTGGGTATACAGTATATGTTGCAGGATTGCTCTCGAGTCTGGCAAGCAATTTGCCAGAGGCAGTCATCAGTGGAATGGCAGCCTTTGATGGGTGGACTACAGGAAACCAAGACCTGCTTGATATTGCTGTGCTATCAATTCTCATCGCTGCTGGTTTCAATATGCTACTTCTTGGAATCACCATAGTCATTGCCACAAAAGGGAAAGAGGATTTGGACGTTCCGCCCGAAGCTATCAAGAAAGATTCTGTATTAATACGTTGGACATTCGTTGCGCTATTGAGCATGTTTGCACTTGGGGTCCTAGACATGGTATCTCCAGATGCTCCGTTAGATCCGAGATTTCCAGCGGCAGCATCTTTCGTCTTATTCCTTTCATACGTGATCTATGCTGGTGCGCTCACAACTGGAGACGTTGTTGACAATGCAGACAAAGCAAAAGCAAGTCATTCCCGAAGGACAGCAGTTATTCTGGCAGTAATTGGTTTTATTGGAATATTCTTCGCTGGTGAAATTATTACCCATTCCGTTGAGATGCTGCTTTCTGATTATCACGATGTTATTGGTCTTCTTGGCAACCAGATAACTATCGCCGCATTGATTCTAGGTGCAGCTGGTGCCCTTCCTGAACATGGTATCGCAGTAATCGCTGCTGTAAAAGGCAAGATTGAACTCGCAGTGGGCAATCTTATTGGTGGTGTTTTGCAGCTTGTGCTACTCGTCATGGGAGGGATAGGTATGTTCGTACCAATCCCATTGGACAGATATGTTCTGTTTCAAATAATGGTAATTGCAGGAAGTCTATGGTTCCTCAAGAGAGCGATAACAGACGACCATAAGTTAGACTTCTTTGAAGGTGCGATGATAATTCTACTTCAGGCGTACGTGTTCGTGCTCCTCATAACTGGGACTCCGATATGATATGAGGTAGAATTGCTCGTAGGTCTTCCTCTAGAATCACAACATCAGCTGCATCAGCAACATCTGGATGTTCTGGATTGTACGCAATGGAAAGACCAACAATGGAGAACACACTCACATCGTTACGACCATCCCCAATGAAGGCGGTTTCTTCAAGCGGTACACCATAGTGTTCGTTTATCTTTCCAATCTCCTTAGCTTTCCCGCCCCAAGCCACTAGGTTGTCTACAGTCCCAGTCAATATTCCATCACTATGATGAAGCTTATTGGTTAGAACATAGTCAATACCAACCCTACTAGCAATATTATCCGCCATAATATCTAAACCTCCAGAAAGGACGGCCGTATCAATATCATGATCTTTCAAAGCCTGAACCGTATCCTTTGCGCCAGAAACTAGCTTTGCCGCACGCACTGTTTCCATCACTCTTGATACAGGCTTACCTTTCCAAAGACCCGCATCCAAGTCAGCCCATTTATCATAGGTTATCTCTCCAGCAAAGTACTGGTCGTAGTAAAGTTTGCCTCTCTCTGTGGTTCCGAACAATTCATGAATCCGCCACCAGATACTACTATGTTTTGTGAGCGTCCCGTCCACGTCAAAGACTACTAGCTTAATTGACAATATAGAATACCCCTGACAAGCGGTTGATATAAAGAGAATGACTACTTTTCTGCTTCTCGTTCTCTCTCTTCTCGAGCCTCTCGTTCCAAATCTTCTAGAAGTTCATCTATTCGTTTCTCTTCTGAGGAATCAGCTTGACCCTCTTTGGGTCTTTTACCTCTTTCAGTCCCGATAGGCGGAAGAACACCTTCTTTCTCTAGGAGAACCTCTGCCTCCATAGATTCCAGTTGGCGATCTATTCGTTCCTCGCTTTCGATTGTTGAATCAGCTCCTGAGAGATCTTCGGATAGCAGTTCCCCTGCAATGGAAATTGACTCAAATGATTCAGACAACTTATCAAGCTGAGTCTGAATTTCTTCAGGCCTTAGCATCGATCGAGCTTCTGTTAGTGCGTCGTTCGCAATTGTAAAGGCTCTAAGAACCTCTGCCTGAGTCTTAGCTTCTTCTAGATTTAGTAATGCTGTTTCAAGAGTGAGGAACTGCTGTTGGTATCTAGACCTTCGGTTTTCTAAATCGACAACAATTGTGAGATGAGCCCTCGCGCTTGATCGATTTCCTTGAGCCATAGCTTCCTTTGCCGACTTTTGTTCCTCAGTCATTCTAGTCTCAAGTCTTCGCGTCCTCAGGGTCAGGGCATTCATCGTACCCTTCATCTCAAGGATTCCGCGTTCCGTATTTACTTTCTTTTTGCCACTCAGGAATCCCATTTTTCACACCAGATTTGGCCTTACAACTCTATTCGTGAATTGAAGCATTTAAGGTATTGTACAACTACCGAACAAGTGATATAGAGAATTAAAACTCCTCAGGTTGTTCAACATTATGACAGCTCTAAAGTTAATCCAAGAGGCTATTGTTGCAGCTAAAAAATGCATCTTAGAAAACCTCGATCGTGCATCAGAACACACTGGCACTGTCAATCCATATGGTGACAGGACTTTGTTCTTGGATGTTAAGGCTGAAGATGAGATAATATCAGTTCTCCATAGCTCAGGAATCGAGTTTGCAATTCTCACTGAAGAGAAAGGATTTGTCAAGAGTGTCAAGAAAGCTGAGTATTTCGCGCTTGTAGATCCAATTGATGGCTCAGCAAACCTTGAGAGAGGTATACCACTTGTTTCGATTGGCATCTCAATCGTACCCTACCAAGACAGGATGACATCTGATGATGCGGAGATCAGTGTAATTGACTCGGTGTTCACAGATGAAACGTATGTCGCAGTCGCCGGGAAGGGAGTCACTAGAAATGGAAAGAGAGTAAGAACGCGAACACCTGTTGACCTCGATAAAGCCATCATATCATACGATACCAAAAGAACTTGGGATGAAGAGTTTGTCAAGAGTTCTCTAAGTACAATCCAAGCTGTTCACGATACACGAAGAAGTGCTAGCAATCTGCTTGACCTCTGTTGGACAGCAGCTGGTTATCTTGATGGCATGGTTGATCTCAGAAACATGCTCCCCATCATTCACCTGTGTGGTACTCATATGGTCTTTGAAGCAGGTGGATACGTGCTTGATAAGAATGGAAATCGATTCAATAGTTCTCTCGAGCCTGAAAACATGATGAATTTCGTAGCCGCATCCAATGAAACTCTTGCTAGACAAATCTTAGCCAGATTTCTAAAGTAGTTAACATATTCAATAATTGCAGAGGGCTAGTTCTAGTCCTCCTCTACTTCCTCTTCCTCTTCAATCTCTTCTTCTGGTGCTTCTACTTCCTCTTCTTCTTCCTCTTCGATTTCCTCATCATCTTCTTCGGAGGGCTCATCGTCAACTACTGCTTCAACAGGTTCTTCAACTACGTCTGCTGATACACCTGGTTTCATCTTAAGGATGTAAACATATGCCACCGTGAAGCTGATAAATCCGAGTAGAAGTGTGAGCCAAAGAGCACCGTCAAGTCCAAACCAAACAAGTGGATCAAGGGCAAGCCCAGCCCTCGGTGCTCCCAATACAACAAATTGGAACCACATT
>Ga0255052_10001948_pt1 | contig 15122 bp, 12 predicted proteins | sample JV7_2_21_MG_FD_188632 | JGI IMG/M metagenome (GOLD analysis project Ga0255052, IMG submission 188632) | Seawater microbial communities from Jervis Inlet, British Columbia, Canada - JV7_2_21 | ecosystem: Environmental > Aquatic > Marine > Inlet | place: Canada: British Columbia | collected...
CGGTAATTTGGCGCGTTCGATCAGTTTGTCGAGCAACTCCTGCGGGAACGTGTCGGTTTTGCCCGTGAAATAGCCCCAGTCGAACAACACCGGCACACCGGCAATCTCCCAGTGACCGCTGGGTGTGTCCTTGCCGCTGCTGATTTCTTTCGCGTAGCCGTATGCGCCGAGCACTTCGATGTCCTGACTGGCGCCGGCCGGAAATTCGCCACTGCTCTCGCAGGCAGCGTGCATCAGTCCGAGCCTGGAAAGATTTGGCAGTTGGAGCGCACCGCCGTTGTCGCCCGACGCGCGGAATCTGGCGATGCTGCCGAGTGTATTGGACCCGACGTCGCCAAAGCGATCGGCATCGGCTGAAGCGCCAATGCCGAACGAGTCCATCATCAGAATGATTGCCCTGCCCATCAGACCGGAAAGTTTACCTTGAAATAGGGGTCGAACCGCTAAGCTTAGCGGTTCGACCCCTAAATTTAGAAGCTTTCGCGGAGGTCACGCTCGACGTTTTCCCTGGCCTTTTCCAGATCGGATTGCAGATTCCTGAGCTCTTCCTCGAGCGGTGCGGTCCATTCGACGGTTTCGGCGCTCAGGGGAAAGGGGATCTGCTCTGACAAGGATGGCACTGAAGGCATGGAGTCCGTCTCTCCGTTTGTTTCTATCGATGTGTTCCAGTTGACGAGTACGATGATCAGTGCGGCTGCCGCCAGCCCCGTAAGACTGCTTGTCAGCCAAAGCGACATCCCGCGTGACTCTGGTTTCTTCGGATCCGGGCTGACCGGCTGCGTTGATTGAAGCGATGCACGAATACGCTCCTGCATCTCCGCTGATACTTCCGCCTTTATCAGGCTGGCGTCGTTTTTGAGTCGTTTTTCAAGATTATCCATAAGCTTCACCATTAGCTGTCGCTTCATTCCCGCCTGTCATTTCCGAGCCAAGACGCCGGCGACTACGCATCAACGTTACTTTCGTCCAGGACACCGGCTTCTCCAGCGCTCGCGCAACGTCCTTTACCGACATGTCCTCTACATAGCGCAACCACATTGCCGAATAGGCATCGGCCGACAATGACTGCCTGGCGGTCAGCCACAGATTTTCCCGCTCGGACGCGACGATGCACTCCTCGAGCGGATCGCTTGACTTATCCGGCGTGAGGCCTTCCGCCCTTTCGTCCAGTTGGCTGATCTTCGCTGCGTTTCGCAACGCAATGCGAAAGAGCCAGGTGCTGAAACGCCAGCGCGGGTTGTAACTGCGGATGTAGCGATAGGCGTTAATAAAAGTATCCTGTATAGCATCTTCGGCATCAGCCCGGCTCCGGCACCTCACGAGCAGAAAGCGAAGCAATCTCTCCTGATACATCTCGACCAGTTTGCTGAACGCCGCGACGGATCCTTCCTGCGCCGATTCAATCAGTTGTTCCTCAGTGGCCAAGCTTCCCGGGGTCTCCCGTCTACCGTGCTGGTTTCTAGTCTTCCAGAATTGCAATGACATGTGCCGGATCGATCACTGTCTTGATCGACAGGGTGCTGTCTTCTACTTCTACCTTGGTGTTCTGAATCAGGCTGACGATTTCGGGGTCGAGTTCATCGTTGAAAGCCTGCAGGGCGATCAAACCATTGACGATGCCGCCCAGGGATTGCGCCATGCCCGGCTCGCTGGAGACCAGCTGCGCTTCGACGGCAATTAGCCCGTCCTGATCCGCAATCAGAAGCGCCGCCTGTTTGGTGTTACGCAATATGTTTGAATCCCAACCATCATCATCATCGTCCGACAGCTCATCCGTTCGCAGACCGGCCTGCACCATGCTCTTGTCCGCCGTCAGGACGAACAAGGCATTCGGATGACTGCCCATGCCTGCCACTTTGCCGCCACTCTTCAGCAGAGCCTTCATTTGCTCTTCCGTGGACGTGACTATGACTTTGCCTTTGAGGTCGAAGCTCAAGAATCCACCGTCCTCAAATGACTCGAAATCGCCGTTCGCAGCGCTTTCGCTCTCTTCCCCGAACTGGTAATAGTCTTTGCCGCCGGACTTCAGCAGGTTCAGGTCCATCTCCGAGGCGGCGAGAGCAAGGATCTTGTCCTTCGTCTCCTGGCTGACCGGGCCTTCGACAATGATCACCGCGCCCTGCTTGCTGTCAGCGAACGCCGTAATCCGGTCAGTCTCCTTGCCGACATCGATGCCGATTTCCTCATGAATCTCTATAAAGACTTCACCATTCACCCAGTCATACAGGTCCTTGCCTGAGTCGGCAGATCGCATTTGCTTGAGATCGGCATGCGCGTACCAGACCGTGCCGTCGGGAAAACTACCGGCGGTAACGCCGGAATGGGCGGCGAGCGGCGCGCAAAACAACAGAATGAAGAAGAGTAGACGTAGAACGGGCATGGGAAGACCCTCGATTACGGTGGATGACTATACGCTTATAGTCATGGACGAAGGATTTGGTTACACCAGCGAGCTGGAAATTCTATGCTTCAAATGTAGCTTGTCCGCCCAGTACGGTCCGCAGGACTTTGATATCAACGATGCCGTCCGGATCGACCTCATGCGGATCTTGTTCAAGTATCACGTAGTCGGCCAACTTGCCTGCGGTCAACGAGCCTTTGATGTTTTCCTCGAACGAAGCATAAGCCCCATTCATGGTGCAGATCTCCATCGCCTGCGAGACGGTTACGCGTTGGCTCGGCCCCCAGACCCGGCCCTTCGTATCCTTGCGAGTCACCATGCTCTGAATCGCCATCATCGGTTCGTAAGGTCCGGGCGTGAAATCCGACGCCGGTGCCACTGGAATACCGTAATCGAGAAAACTTTTGTGCGCAAACATCCATTCCATTTTGTCGAAGCCATATTCGACCCACTTGTTGCCATGGAAATGTGCGTAGGTATAGAAAGGTGCCGGTATCACACCTGCCTCTTTTATGCGGGAAAGAATCTCGGGGTTGACCAGCGAGCAGTGCTCGATGCGAAATCTTGGGTTCGGGCCCTGCCAGTTTTTCAATACGCGTTCGTATGCATTGAGCACCATGTTGATCGCAACATCGCCGTTGGCATGAATACCGACCCTGAAATCATGCTCCACGGCATCGTCGACCGCCGCATCGATTTCCTCCTGGCTCATCGTCAGGATGCCGTAGTCGTCCGGCCGGCCTTCGTAAGGCGTGCTCATGCTCATCGTGCGTTCCGATGCCGATCCGTCGGCGCCATACTTGACCGCGCCGATGCGGATCATGTCGTCGCCGAAACCCGATGCGACGCGAGCCTGCTTCAGCCCTGTAAAGGTTGCACTGTGACCACCGGGCATGAATGAAATCCGGCAGTACAGCTCGTCAGCCGCGCGTGCATCCTGATAGGCGACGAAGTCCTCCATATTGTCGGCGTAGCCTGCGACGTCGCCCCATGCGTCCGTCGTCGATGTCAGCCCTGAAGCGGCCATGTTGCGGGTCGAGATAGCCGCGCTTTTCCGCCACGCGTTGCGGTCCATCACAGGCCAGACGCCCGATGCAAAGAACAAGCGCTGGGCGTGCTCGGCAACCTTGCCCGTGAACTCACTACCTTCGCGATAGAGCTTGCCACCCTCAGGATCAGGGGTATCGATCGTGATTCCGGCCACCTCGAAAGCTTTGGAGTTGACCACGCCGGTATGGCCTCCGCGGTGCGCAACATAAACCGGGTGATCCGGCACCGCTTCATCGATGTCCCTGCGATTGAGCGGCCGCTCGTCTTCGAACTTGGTGTCGTCATACATGACGCCGCGGACCCAATGGCCGGGCGGTGTCTCCGCGCCTTTCCTTGCAAGCGCTTCCTTGACATCGGCAATGCGCGGCAAATTGACATTCACCCCAATCGCTTCTTTGGCGACTAGTGGATGACTGTGCGCGTCGATGAAGCCGGGTGTTACGGTCAGTCCTGTCGCATCGATGACTTTTGTCTTCGGCCCCGCCAGGTTCTGAATATCGTCATTCGATCCAACCGCAAGAATATGATGGCCGCTTATGGCCATTGCCTCCGCTTGGGCTTGTTCCGGGTCCATGGTTAGCAACTTCCCACCGGTCACAATCGTATCCGCCCGGCCCAGCTTTGGGCCCGTCTCGGTCGGCACACAAGCCGCAATTCCCAGTGGTACTGCAGCTGCCGACGTTCCCAGGAATTTCCTGCGCGTAATGCGACTCATGTCATCACAGTCCGGAGCCGTCCTCTGAATAAATAACCCAGATCTTCATGTAACCGTCGGTATCCCACACGCCCGTCCACTCCTTCGGGATCGTGACGGCCTCGCCGGCATTGATCGTCTGTGCCGTGCTGTCCGATGATGTCAGCGTGACACTACCTTCGAGAAAGTACATGAATTCATCGACACCATATGGCTCATCAATTTCAAATCTCACCTTCCCTGAACGGTACATACCGCTCGCAAACTTCTTGTCACTGCTTAGCAGAGTCGTGACATCGAGCGTTACATGATCACCATGATCCGTCTCGATCATGTCCGGTCGCTCAAATATCTTTCCAGTGAGATCGTCCCTGCTAATTTTCGCTGGATGGCGCATGCCTTCTGCCGATTCCTGTTTTACAGCAAGCGCTGCCGTCATGGCGAATAATGTTGCCAGAACAATCAGATTTCCTTTCATTGTTTATACCTCTACAAGTAACCCAGTAATACGTAGCCTATGGTGGATATGAACGCCGCAATCAGCGCATAGGGAATCTGCGTGATCGCGTGTTGAAACGGTGTGCAGCCGCTGGCCTGTGCCGTGAGTACAGTTGCGTCGGAGTAAAAACAGGCGTGACTGCCGAATGTGCTGGCCGAAAGGGTGGCTCCGATCACGAGCGTCATGTCGGCGTTCAGATTGTTGGTCAAGGCGGTCACGATTGGTAGCACGATGACGAATACACCCCAGTTTGAACCGGTCGTAAATGAAACGATTGCCATCGTCACGAATATGACCGCCGGTAGTGAATTCGCCGTCATCAGCGGTTGAATCGTCTCGATCACATAAGGCGCCAGGCCGAGCACATCATTGACATCCTTCAGGATGAAGGCGGCGACAAGGACACCCAGCGGTTCGATCATCGTCTTGAAACCATCGATAACTGTGTCGAAGGTATCGTGAGTATCGAGCGTCTTTGTAACCAGCACATAAGTCACGGTGAGACCGAGGCTGACGTATATGCCCTTCAGGAAGTCGAGATCGAAATATAGAGTGAAGGCGATCAGCGACAGCATGGGAATCACAAACAGAGAAAATCTTGGTTTTACGCCATCCTTCGCAACGATGGACTGATTCGCCAGCTCGATATGTTCGGCACCGGGCGGCACGGTTACGCCGGTTTCCCGGGCTCTTGCCTCTGCCTTTTTCATAGCGCCGAGTGCCGGCATCTTTCCCCAGATAACGAGCGGAACAAGAAAAACAGCGATCCATGGGTACAGCATGTATGGGATTGCCTTAATGTATGTTATGACGCCCTCGCCTTCCGCCGCGATACCGTTCGATTCGAGCAAAGCCGCAAAGAAGATGATCCATGTCGACAGCGGAATGATCACGCTGATGGGAGCCGCCGTTGAGTCGACGACGTAGGACAACATCTCCCTGGATATCCGGTACTTGTCGGTCAGGCTGCGCATTGCCGAACCCACAGCGAGCGAGTTCAGGTAATCGTCGACAAACATGATCAGGCCCAGGCCCCAGGTCAGGAACAGAGAGCTCTGTCTCGATTTGACACGATTCGTCATCGTTGCCGTGAATGCGCCGGTCGCACCGGTTCGGATCAGGAGTGCGATCAGGCTGCCCATGAACCCGCACACCAGGATTACCCAGGCGACCGTCTCGTCCATCATGACGCGCAAGGACGTTTCCGAGAAACCCGTTATGAATTGGGTCCCGTGAGCCATGCCGAGCCCGAGCAGAGAGCCAGCGATCAGGGATTCGATCGGCCGGTGAGTAGCGACTGCCAGGACGAAGACCAACAGTGTTGGAATGAGCACAAACGCGCCAAGGTCTTCCATAGAGTTCTGCCCCTGTTTGCGGCTATAGCCGCTTTTTCTTCTAGCCTATCTGTTCGTTTACGGCTCGATCCGCCGCATCGATAGCACCATTGGCATAGGCGTATGCGGAAGCATCAGAGTTCGCGATCGAGATTCGCCCGATCTGCGCGCGGCCGTCGACATGCGGGCCATTGTCACGATCGAATTCAGGTGGATCAGACAATTGCAGGTATTCCCAGGCGTAGCCGTGCGGCCATCGATTTACGGTAATCGCGGCGATATCCCGCTCCACATCGAAGCCTCCAGCCGATAAGGAGCCGTCCAACTGCCTGACAATACCCCGCTCGAAGTCATCGAAACTCATTTCGTAGAGTTGACGCTGACCGGCAACGCACTGTTCCCGGGCCGGCAGGCCGAGTTTCGTCGGTACGACAGTGCCGTGCAGAATAGCCGGCTCATCAGGATTTTGTGTATACCAGTAGTCCCCCATGCTGACCGGAAAATCAAGCATGAAACGATACATTAATCGAGTTTGCGGAACGTAAATGTACCGATAACCGAGATTCGACATCGCCTGCCAGTTTCGGACAGCAATGCCTATGTAGACCAACGGCATCTTTGTCGCATAGTTAATAGCTTCGGCCTGCTTCTCAGGTACCTCGTTACAAATGTGTGGGATCATGCGATTGTAGCAAGCCAGAACAACGTGCTTGCCGCGGACGCGGCTGGTATCGCCATTTCGGACATAAGTGACATCCACCGTCTTTTCATCACTTGCATGCCGGACATCGACGCATGTGCTGTTCAGTCGTACTCGAACACTCGATGCATCGTCGTCCAGCAAGTCATAAATTACGCGTGACGTAACCAGATCCTCCATCGTCCTGCCGGGTACCGCATCCGGTAGCAACTGTCGGACGATCGATCTGGCAACGCCCGCATTACCGTCAGGAAAGTGGAAAATATAAGGTTCGTCGTCTTCGGATCTGTAATTGTCGATGGAAGACAATTCAAGCTGTTGCGTCCCTGGAAATCCGGATTCGTAGGCTTCGAGAACAGACAATACGTCGCCACCAGTTCCCCATAAACCGAGTTGCACGTCGCTAAGCATATCTGCAACTTCGACCGGCATGCCAGCATGCTCCAGCAGGAAACTCCTGTAACTAATGCTGCTCAGCAGTTCGATCTTTTTGGCATCACTGAGGTCAGACAATCGCGCCCGTTTGCCTTTTAACAATTCACTCAAAGCAAGCCTGGATTCATCTGAAATCGGATAAGCGTCCATCGTTGCATCGATGGTTGCCGGATCCGGCTTGTCAAAATATGATCCAAGCACATCTGGCGCCAACACATCTTTTCCATATGCCTCATTGCTGAACCAGATGCCAGAGCCAAGCTTGCGTTTCGCGAAATACTCCTGATCGTAATATTCGTAAAATCTGTCTGTAAAAATGCCGACGTCTTTGAGCAGTTGCCTTGCGACGGGCGAATAATGTGATGGCCCTTCGATGGTCTGGCTTCCACCATGACCGATAAGCGTTTGGCCGTCGACAATGAATTCATTGCGCTTTGCGTGTCCGCCAAAATCATCGTGATTATCGAGAATGAGAATCTTTGCGTCGGGCCCAACACGCTGGCGATAGAAAAGTGCTGCCGATAAGCCTGAGATGCCTCCACCAACAACAACCAGATCGTAGGTTCTTTCAGTCTGGCGTGATGGCCGCGGATACTTGACACCGTTCCATACCACGTCATGCGCGACTTCAATAGATCCAGGATGGCTGCCTCGCAATCCGGTCAAGGCAGGCGGATACGGACCTTCCATCGCCAGGAGTTCGAGCGGTGATAAAGACGTGCCCGCCGTAAGGCTCAGGGCAACGCCGTTCATGAAGTCGCGTCGTGAAATCTTCAATTTATCGGACATATTCACTCTCGGATGTAATTCGACTGATTAGCAATGTCAATGTTATGCCAACGATGAAGCCAGGAATCATCTCGTACAGATCATAGGTGTTCGCTTTGAAGAAAATAACCCACAAGACACTCGTCAGGAATCCGCCGAGCATTCCCGCGGCGACGCCGGCTAAAGTTGTCTTCTTGTAGTAAAGCATGCAGATGATTACCGGGCCAAAAGCCGCACCGAGTCCGGACCAGGCGAACAAAATGAACCAGAAAATCAGCGTCACCTCCTTAAGGGCGAACGCGATGCCAATAGCACCGATCAGAATGGTCACGAGTTTTCCATAGCCTGCAAGCGTCTTGTCGCTCTTCGTGCTGCCGACGATTTTTTGCATCGTGTCCCGAACGACGGCAGATGATGCCAGTAGTAATAAGGAGTCGACGGTCGACATGATGGCCGAAAGAACGATCACCATCATGACGCCGGTTATCAACGGCGGAAATAGCTCTGCCGATAACACCGGGAAAATCGTTTCGGCATCTTCCAGTCCCGGGAACAGTGCGCGGCCGGCCATACCTGCAGTCACAGCGCCCGCATCGAAGAGCAGGATAACGATCACCGACATGATGCGGGCTTTCCTGAGCTCGTTCTCGTCTTTTGCGGACATGAAACGAACCATGAGCTGAGGCACGCCGAGAAACGGTAGCCCGATCGCCATGAAACTTAAGAGAGCGATCCAACCGGGAATTCCGCTGCTGGTGATATCCCACATGCTCAGGAGAGCAGGATCCTGTGCCGCCAGTTTACTGGTGACACTGTCCCAACCGCCGGCTGCGCTGATGGCAACGACGGGCATGACCAGCAATCCGAGCAGCATCAGGACACCCTGCACGACATCGGTGTAAGCGACAGCTTTGTATCCACCGACAAATGTGTAGGCGATGATGATCACGGCGCCGACGACGACGGCGGTCGTGTAGTCGATGCCGATAAAACTGCTGAGTGCTTTTCCGGAGGCGACCATCTGTGCCGTCACATAGGCGCAGACCATCGTCAGAATGATTACGACCGCGATGCTGCGGAGGATGTGCTTGTCGTCATTGAATCGTGCCGATATGACGTCCGGCAAGGTAATAGAATCGGTTTCGTCGCTCAGGCGCTTGAGACGCCTGGAAATGTAGGTCCATGACAGGCCGATTCCGATGACTTCACCAATGAGGACCCAGTAAGCCTGCGCACCTACTGCAAAGCCCATGCCCGTAAGGCCGAGAAGTAACCAGCCGCTCTCCCCTGTCGCGTTGGTGCTGAATGCGACGACCCAGAACGGCAGTTTCTTGCCCGCAAGAAAAAAGCCGCTCAGTGATCTTGTTTCGCGACGGCTCCAGATCGCCAGCGCAACGAGTATGGCGAGATAGGCAATGAGCACTGCGACGGGTGTCGACATAGATCAACCTTTACTGAAGTGGCGCATAGTCTCCGATCGGCGAGCCAGGTGGCGGCGTAACGGGCACCAGCAGTTCGAGGCTGGGGGGGTCGTCAAGCATTCGTTCGATCTGATGTCTGGCAAGCCGATAGTGCGCGCGCCACTGCTGACTACTCTCACGGGCGAGGCGCCCTGCCAGCCATCCATCAAGTTCATTTACCGTATCGAAAGCGATCGCTCGCACCTGTACATCCGCTTCCTGATTGACGCTCAGCAACATCAGGCGTTCGAGGACGAGGCTGTTTGTTGCGCGCTGTATCTCGCCATCGATCCCTGATCGCTGCTGCGAGTGCCAGGTCGCACGCACAAGCGATTCTGCGAGCTCACCGAAACCCGGCAATTCCGCCTGCCTGGCATTCGCCGCAATCATGCGCGCAGCGCGAGTCGGCTCCAGCAGTATGTCGAGCGTCAGTGCGACAGCGCTTTCTGCCGCTCCAAATGGATCGAATACAACACCTGTATCAGTCGGAAAAGTCTCGCGTGATTTAGCGAAGCCCGGCGGCCTTGGCGGAATCGAGTCGATGAGTTCGTCTGGTACTTTCAAGACCGTCGGGCTCAGTGTATGCAGCAAGATTGCCAGCGCGGTGCGTTGCCTGGCCGCGCCGACTGTTCCAGTTACTTCCTGACCGTCGCCGCGTAGCGCATAGCGGAAGTATTGGCCGCCGAGCAGTTTGCCAACCGCCTTGATCTGATAACGGTGCAGCAGATAAAGCGGCACCAGCACTTCTTCGAGCGTTGCCATCGGCCTGCCCACACGGATGTTGCGCTCGGAAAATCGGCGAAGTGCGAAGTCGCGTACTTTCAATAGATGTTCGAGTTCTTCGATAGCGTCCGTGCCGTTATCCCAGAGATTCCCCTCCGGGTGAGCCGTGCCGACGTCCCTTGCATCCTGGTCAGCAATAAATTTCCATCCGTCTGCGATCGTCTCGGCCAGAATTTTGTCCCGCTCCGCGCCGGCATCGGCGCCATCGGGAAAATCCTGATAGCCGTAAAGAATCACTCGCTTGTCCCATTCGCCGATGCCGGTGTCGTAAGCGTCCGACAGATCGAGTGCGCCGCTATCATCGATCATTATCAGTGGAAACGGATAATCCATGACGGAGGCGCGATCCTGCGTGCTTGCCGCAAAGTTGTGCGTGATGCCCAATGTATGCCCGACTTCGTGAGCAGACAGTTGTCTAATTCGTGCGAGCGACATCTCGAGCATCTCGTTCGGCACGTTCTCATCCTCGTAGGGTGCGAGAAGGCCTTCAGCAATCAGATAATCCTGGCGCACGCGCAGAGAGCCCAGCGTTACATGTCCTTTCATGATTTCGCCCGTACGGGGATCATAAACGGAAGCGCCATAAGACCAGCCTCGTGTGGATCGGTGTACCCACTGAATCACGTTGTATCGGACATCCATTGGATTCGCGTCCTTGGGCATCAGCTCGACGCGGAAGGCGTCCTTGTAGCCGGTAGCCTCGAATGCTTCGTTCCACCATGATGCGCCTTCGATCAATGCCGATCTGACGGGTTCTGGCGCACCGCGATCCAGGTAATAAACAATGGGCTCGACCGCCTCACTGATCTTTGCAGATGGATCCTTTTTCTCAAGCCTGTGGCGACGCCCGTAGGAGACCTCGAGCAGATCACCGATCGGCGTCGCATAATCGAAAAAACCGTTGCCCTCATAGTCAAACGCAAAAAGGCCGGCCCGCGGATCATAGGCAAGCGGCTCATAGTTATCATCCGGCAGTCGAATCAGGGAATGATGCAGGTGAACCGTGATCGCCGTCGGGTCAGGGACGACCGTCTGGATTATCTCGCCACTTGGCTGGCCAGTCAGCGTAACGACAGCTTCCAATTCGGAGTTATCTGGAAACGCCTTTGTCTTTGGCAGGTAAATCGCCGAACGTGTCGGATCCGCCACGTATTCCCCCTCTTCAGCCTCTTTCAGCCATGCCGATATGCCGTGCGAGTCACGTATCAGGAACTCCGTGCCGTCAATAATAGTCGCTGATCCTGCTTTGCCAAGAGACTCAAACCCCCAGATGACAGACCGGGCGAACGACTCATCGACAGCACGACGCTCATCTTCATTGTCGCTGATGGCCCTGTAGTCGAGATTCTTTTGAATGAGTAATACTCTCGGCCCCGAGCGCTGAAACTCGACGACCCTGGTTGATCCCAGCTGGCCGCGGTCGAGCCCCAGATCATTCGAGCCGATGCCACGAGCAAGCGACGACTGATAGAGGAAAGGTTCGTTGAACTCTTCGACGGCAAGGAGCAACCGGCCCTTCGACTCGTCCCAATACATGTCGAAGAATCCTTCAAATTTCTCGAACCCCGCCAGTTGCTGGGAGATCGGCGGCTCGGCGGGTTGGCATGCGGCCAGGCTCAGGGCTGCCAACAGGATCAATCGACGCATTGTAAATCCCCGCTCTTATTATTGAGAGGGCGATTAGAACCTATTTCTTGCTAACGTGGAAATCCCGGATCACGTGCTGAAATACGCAGCTCAGGCGTCGTTCCGCACGAGTATCTGCGTAAACACTTTTGCACGCTGTTCTACTTCCTCTGCCGTTGCGCCGGGCGTGTAAATACTGGTTCCGAGACCGAATCCGGCGGCGCCGGCAGCCATGTAACTTTTGACTTTATGCGCCGTTATTCCCCCGGTGGGAATATAGATCATGTTCTCCGGCAACACTGTACGGAACTCACGCAGAGCTTGTGTCGAGAAATTGTCTGCCGGGAAAATCCGTAAGGCATCTGCACCTGCATCGACGGCAGCAACAGCCTCGGTTGCTGTGAAGATTCCCGGTACCGACAAAGCTCTTTTGTTCTTGGTCGCTTCAATCACGGAACGATTGAAAATCGGGGAGAAGATCACGCGGCCGCCGGCGTTCGCCGCATCCGTCGCCTGGTCCGCGGTAAGCACATTTCCGGCACAGATCATCACCCGATCGGAAACCTTGAGTGCAAGCTTCTCCATCGTGTAAAAGGGTTCTGGCGAATCGACCGTGATTTCGATGAGGCTGATGCCGGTTGAGACGAGCGCCTCGGCGATCTCGACGACCTCGGCGTGCTGCACACCGCGAAGCGTCGCGATGAACGGCGCCGCGCCCAGCCGGCTCAGGAAGTCGATTCGTAATGTGTCCGTCATACCCTTTCCACACCGCGTGTAGAAAACGAATAAGGTATTAATAACAGTGTCTTAGGCTTGCGCCAAGACCTCGTCCACAGTTCCGAGAAAATAGTCGGCGTTTTCCCGCGAAAAGACCATCGGCGGCCGCAATTTGAGGATGTTATCGGCGGGCCCGATCGATCCGGTCAGGATGCCGCGATCACGCAGTCCGTTCACCACCGTGGAAGCAAGCTCCGTCGCCGGTTCCCGCGTTTCCCGATCGGAGACCAGATCGACTGCGAGGAACAATCCGGTACCCCGAATGTCACCGATGCGGTCATGGCGAGTAGCCAGATCACTGATGCCATCGATCAGGTACTGGCCGACGTCCAGCGCATTTTGCTGCAGGTTCTCGTTCTCGATGACGTCGAGCACCGCGAGGCCCGCGGCGCAGGAGACCGGGTTACCGCCGAAGGTATTGAAGTAACTGCCGCTTCTGGAAAACCGCTCGGCGATGTCCGTCCGGGTCACGGTCGCCGCCAGCGGATGTCCGTTACCCATTGGCTTGCCCATGGTCACGATATCGGGAACGAAGTCATCGGCTTCATAGCCCCAGAAGTTTCTGCCTGTTCGGCCGAAACCTGGTTGCACTTCGTCGGCAACAAACAAGCCACCTGCCGCACGGATGATCTCTGCAGCTCTCTGTAGGTACCCGGACGGAGGCGATACGACACCGGAACTGGAAATAATCGTGTCGATGACAAACGCGGCGGGTCTTACGCCCCTGTTGCCAAGTTCATTGATCGCGGCTTGGACATGTTCGGCGTAACGATCGCCTGCATCGTCATCGCGATACTGTCCACGGTATGTATCGGGTGCTGGCACTGCAATGACGAAGTCGGGGATTTCATCGTCCGGAATGTCCTCGGTCGAGATCTGATAAATCGCCTGCGTGTTTCCGTGATACGCGTATTCGGTAACGATGATCCCGGTCCCGCCCGTGCAGGTACGTGCGATTCGTAACGCCAGCTCGTTCGCTTCACTGCCCGTACAGCTGAACATCGCAACATCGAGTTCGTCCGGTAGTTTTCCGGTCAGACGCTCAGCATAATCGAGAACATTGTCATGCAGGTATCGGGTGTGCGTGTTCAGCGTGGCGATCTGCTGCTGCAGCGCTTCGACAACATGGGGGTGACAGTGACCCACATGAGGGACGTTGTTGTACATGTCGAGATATTTGTTGCCGTCCGCATCGATCAGCCATACGCCCTCGCCTTTTACGAGGTGTAGAGGATTGTTATAGAAAAGACGGTATGCCGGTCCGAGCAGTCTATTGCGCCGCGCGATCAGCGCAGCAGTATCGAAATCCTTAGTGCCCTTCGCCATCTTGCAACGCTTACTCTATTTTGCTGATGCGCCCGGCGATAATTCCTGCAATCAGCAGGAACAGCCCCATGACAAAAAGGTACTCAGGATAACTTCGTGTGATGCCGAAATAGTAGCCAGAAACGATAACAATGATCTGAAAGGCGTTGATGAAATTGCTCTTGCGGCGAATCGCTTTCGGATATCGGATTCTTGAGATCATCAGCAGCGCAAGCACGAACATGCCGATGGGCAGATACAGATGTAGTGGCAGCAATTCAGCGATGGCATCGTGCCTGGCCAGCAAAATCATCGCCGTGGAAACCAGCCCTCCGCCGGCTGCCGTTATCGGCAGGCCCGCAAACCATCCGGTACGCGGTTTGTCCGTCGTTAAATTGAACCTGGCAAGTCTCGCTGCTCCCGCGAGCACGAAAAGGCCAACAGAAACCAGCAATACCCAGAATGCCGGTGCTCCAAGTGTGATCCCGCCCACTTGCACGCCTGTCTGCAAGACGAGCATCGCGGGCGCTACGCCGAACGCGACGAGATCGGCCATCGAGTCGAATTCCGCACCAAATGTTGATGTTGCCTTGAGCATCCTCGCCGCGACGCCATCCAGTACGTCGAGGAGGCCGCACCAGACAATCATCCAGCCGGCCAGCTCCAGCTCGCCGACCTGTGCGGTAACGACAGACCCGAGCCCGAGTAACAGGCTCATCGCCGTGACGCTGTTGGGGATTGTGTAGCGGAGAACAGTCAAGGTCTTCTCGGGGCCCTGTTTTACCGTGAGTCCGACCTGTCATTCTGCATGTGCGGGCTGGCCTTGGCCAGCCGAATTGTTAGTTCCCCATGACGCCGAGCGGCCCCCGGGGCAGTACGAGCTGCATCGGCACGCCGTCGCGCACGATATCGACGACGACATTGCCCTCGGCTTCGGTCTCCATAATTCGTCCGGCAACATCCATCATGCTGAATACTCGTTCGCCGTCGTAGCGAACGATCTCGTCGCCAAGCCGTATTCCGGCCTGCTGCGCGGGCGAGTTGGGCAGCACGTTGCCGATGTCGACCGAGGTCGATCGGCCGTTTGCCGCCAGGTAGCGCTCGTAATCAGCCTCCCCCAACTCCGCGCGTAGTTCACTGTCCTGGGAAAATCCTCGTCCGAAGGCAATGTTCTGTGCATCGTTCCCCCTCATGGCCTCGTAGCGTGCCTGCAATCGTTCCATATGCAGCTCCGCTTCCCGGTCGACAATCCACTGCGCCTGATCCGGCGGAAAACCGGCCGCGACGAGC
>Ga0255052_10001949_pt1 | contig 15122 bp, 13 predicted proteins | sample JV7_2_21_MG_FD_188632 | JGI IMG/M metagenome (GOLD analysis project Ga0255052, IMG submission 188632) | Seawater microbial communities from Jervis Inlet, British Columbia, Canada - JV7_2_21 | ecosystem: Environmental > Aquatic > Marine > Inlet | place: Canada: British Columbia | collected...
CGATCCCGACGGCTCCGGTCGGCCTCCGGCAGACCGACCACTCATCGATCCCGAAGACGTAGCGGGCGACGACGACACCGAGACGTTCTCCGAGCGGCGCACCAGCGGGTTGCGCTCGCGAATCGAGCGGCACCGCGCAGCTCAGTGACGGTACGGCGGGCCGGGCACGCGGAGTGAGGGGCCACGGTGGCGGGGCGCCCGATGGGGGCGCCCCGTCGTTGACACCAATGCACTACGACGTTCTCATCGTTGGCGGAGAATTCGGAGCTATCACCTGATGATGATGCCCGGCTTCGCCAGGAAGTCCCGGGTGGTCGCGTACTGGACGATGGGGCTCCTGTTTCCCAGGGACATGTCGCAGTTGGGCCAGCTCGGCGCCCCGGACCCCCTGGACTGAATCCGCACGATCGAAGGAGATCCGATGGCATATCGACACCTGAATGTGGTAGCCGAGGGCTCGGTGGGAGCCATGACCCTGAACCGACCAGACAAGCTCAACGCGCTTTCGGTGGACCTGATGCACGAGATCGTCGCGGCGAGCGCCGAGCTGTCGGTGTCTCCCGTCCGTACGGTGGTCGTTTCGGGCACGGGGCGTGCCTTCTCGACGGGGTTCGACCTGACGAGCCTGGCGACCTTGGAGACCTCAGGTTCCGGAGTCGAGGCGGCTCGGCTCGGGCAGGCGATGGCCGATGCGGTCGCCGATATGCGCCCCGTCACGGTCGCCGCCCTGCACGGCCATGTCGTGGGAGGCGGAGTGGTCCTGGCCGCGGCGTGCGACCTACGACTGGCCGCAGCCGACACGGTGTTCTCGATCCCCGAGGTCGACCTCGGAATCCCTCTCGCTTGGGGCGGCATCCCGAGACTGGTGCGCGAGTTTGGCCCTGCCCTCACGAGAGAACTCGTCATGACGTGCCGCCCGTTCTCGGCAGAAGAGGCCGCGAGCCGCGGATTCCTCAACGGCGTGGTACCGACAGGGGAGCACCTCGCGGCCGCCGCGGCCCTCGCCGAGGCCGTTGCGGCACGGCCCGCCTTGCCGGTCGCCACCACGAAGCAGCACGTGGCCGAGGTGATGCGCGGCGACTTTGGCAGGGATGATGCTGCAGGGCTCATCGCCGCTTTGGCCGATCCCGAATCCATGGCGGCGCGCACCGCCTACCTGGAGCGCCGCTAGTCGACCTCGCCGAGGTAGGCCTCGCGCAACTCCTGGTTCGCCAGGAGTTCTGCGGAGGTTCCGGTGAGCACGATCTGGCCGGTCTGCAAGACATACCCCCGGTCGGCGATCGACAGCGCCATGTTGGCGTTCTGCTCCACCACGAACACGGTGGTACCTGCATCGTTGATCTGCTCGATGATGTCGAAGTTCTGCTGCACGAGTACCGGGGCGAGCCCCATCGAAGGCTCGTCCATGAGCAAGACCTTGGGTTGGGCCATGAGGGCTCGTCCGACGGCGACCATCTGTTGCTCACCACCCGACAGGGTGCCCGCCTTCTGGCTGAGCCGCTCCTTCACCCTGGGGAACAGCTCAAAGATCCGCTCCAGGTCTTCGCCGAGGTCATCGGAATCGTCACGGAGATAGGCCCCGATCTCGAGATTCTCCTTGACGGTCATGCGCTTGAACAGTCGCCGGTTCTCCGGGACCATCGAGATCCCCCGAGAAACGATGTCCGTGGTACTCAGCCCGCTGATCACCTCGCCGTCGAGCAGCAACTCTCCGCTCGACGGCACCACCATGCCGAGGACCGCCTTGAGCGTGGTCGTCTTGCCAGATGCGTTGCCCCCGAGGAGGCACACGATCTCACCGGGATAGATCTCGAGATCGACATCCTTGAGCATGTGGACCGGCCCGTAGTGGGTGTTGATCCCGCGGAACTCGAGCATCGGCGTCCGGTCAGGCACCGTCGGCCTCCGTGGGTCGGCCCAGGTAGGCCTCGATGACGTCCTCGTTGTGCGAGACCTCGTCGTAGGTGCCCTCTGCGATCTGGACGCCGTGGTCGAGCACCACCACGCGATCCGAGACGTCACGCACCACAGGCATGGCGTGCTCGATGACGACAACGGTGTATCCCCGGTCGTCTCGCAGCTTGTTGATGAGCCTCGTCAGCTCCGCCGTCTCCTGGGGGTTCATTCCTGCCGTTGGTTCGTCGAGCAACAGCAGTGTCGGCTGGGTCGCCATGGCCCTGGCGATCTCGAGGCGGCGCCGGTTGGCGTAGGACAGCACAAAGGCCGGCTGATCGAACCGATACCCGACGAGGCGCGACCCGAAGAAGGCAAGAACCTCCTTGGCTCGGTCCACGATCTCCTTCTCCTCTCTGCGGAACCTGGGGAGGTTGAGCAGCGAGGCCCACACGCCGCTCCTGGTCCGGCAGTGTTGGGAGACCATCACGTTCTCGAGCACCGTCATGTTGGGGAAGAGACGCACGTTTTGGAACGTCCGCGCGATGCCGCGCTTGGTGATCTCGCTGGGCTGGAGCCCAGCCAGGTTCTCCCCCTCGAACACGATCTGACCGGCGTCCGGCGGGAACATGCCGCTGATGGTGTTGAAGAAGGTGGTTTTGCCGGCGCCGTTGGGGCCGATCACCGACACGATCTCGTGTTCCTCGATGGAGAAGTCGACACCTCCAAGCGCGTGCACACCGCCGAACTCCTTCTTCAGTCCCCTGATGTCGAGCACGGCCATCAGGAACCCTCCCCAGGGGGCAACACGGTGACCTTGCCGTCCGGGCTCTCTCCCGCGTCGCTCTGCCGTGCCAGCCAGGCGTCCTGGAGGAACTCGTCCTGGTGCAGCTCCTGTTGGCGGCGGGCGCTCGGCCACAAGCCCTCAGGACGCTGCAACATCATGAACACGAGCAATGCCGACATGACCAACAACTTGAACTCGCCGAATTCGAGCAAGAGGCCCTGCGTGGTCGGACCGCCGAGCACACCGATGAGGACGACGGAACCGACGATCACGCCGGGGATCGACCCCATGCCGCCGATGATGACGACCACGAGGATGACGATCGACACCAGGATCTTGAAGCTGTTGGGGAACACCGACCCCACCTTGACGGCGAACACCATCCCCGCCAGCGAGGCGAGAATGGCCCCGGTGACGAACGCGAGCAGCTTGGCGGACACGGTGTAGATCCCCATGGTTTCTGCCACGGACTCGTCCTCGCGCAGCGCAGCCCAGGCACGGCCCAGACGGGAGTGCAACAACCGCCATGAGACGTAGATGGCAAGAGCGACGAAGACCGTCACGAGGTAGAAGATCGACTGCGGGTTGGTGCCCCTGATGTCGATGGGCCCGAGTTGGGCGCTGGGGACGTTCCTGACGCCCTGCGCTCCGCCGAACATGGGCGCCAGCCAGTCCGACAGAAACAGGACGCGGACGATCTCACCGAATCCGAGCGTGACGATGGCCAGGTAGTCGCCGCGCATCCTGATGACGGGCGTGCCGACCAGAACGCCGGCCATCATGCCGACGAGCACGACGGCCCCGACGACGACCCACCCCTCCCAACTCAGGAAGTCCAGGGTCAGGACGGGTCTGAACTTCGGAGAGATCGGCGAGGTGAGAACCGCCGCCGTGTACGCCCCGACCGCAAAGAACGCCACATAGCCGAGGTCGAGAAGTCCGGCGAACCCGACCACGATGTTCAAGCCCAACGCCATGATCAGGAACAGCCCGACGTTGGAGAGCAATTCATTGGTGAGGCCCCCCAAGACATTGGGCAAGACCACGATGGCGATGAGAATGCCGACGGCCCACGAGAGGTTCCACCGCGTGCGAGCTTGACCCTCCAGCGAGGCATAGTGACGGCGGAAACGCGGCACCAGTGCACCGCCGGAGAACCACCCGATCAGGCCGCCTGCTACGGCGAACACGATCGTCCCCAGCGTGGTGAGCCCGCCGTTGGTGGCGTAGAGCTGGTCGAAGAGCGACTCCAGGTTGAGGTTCTCGAAGATATCCTCGACTGCGGTTTGGAACAGCGAGACTGCCAACGGGAGGAGTAGCGCCCACGTCAGAGCGCGCCGCACCCGGGGAGAAACGACGTGGAGGCCGCCGCCTGCCAATCCCAGACCGCCGCAGATGACGAGCCAGACCACCACCCCGAAGGCAACGCCACGCCCGAACGTGAGCAATTCGACGAGCTCCGGTCCGAGCCGCACGAACACGTCGCGCAGGTCGAAGCTGTCGATCACGATGATGAACACTCCGAGAATGGCGCCGCCGATCAACCCGGTCACGAGGCCGGCGACGAGGTCGCGGGCTCCCTTCTTCGGCGGGTCGATCCCCTCGAGCACCTCCTCGGAGGCCGCTGTGAAGCCGAAGACGAGTGGGATCCAAAGGAGCGACAGCAAGCCCAAGGTGAGCCAGGGGTCAATCATCATTCGCCGCTCCAGGGTCTCCACCATTCCCGCGGCGGATACGAACACCAACGCCAGGCCGGTGAAGGACCCCCAGACTCGCACCTTGTGCCAATCGACGTCGGTCGCAGGCCTGCGGACCGTGGTGGGGGCGCGCGCGACCGATGTCATGCTCGGTCCTCTTGAGACAACCGTTCGCCGAACAGGCCCGTTGGCTTGAAGATCAGCACCAGCACGAGAGCGGTGAATGCCACGGCGTCCTTGAGCTGACTGAGACCTGGGATATTGATCGTCCAGCCCAGGAGCCCCGCCACCGCGAGCAGCGACAGCACGGCTCCGACGCCAACCATCCAGGCACGTCGGAACCGGGCGCCTGCGACGAAGAACCCGGCCGCCGCGATCAGCGCGGTGATGGTGAGCCCGATCGGAATCTCCCATGAGAGTCCGCGCAACACGGTGTTCGGAACCACACCCTCGAAGACGCCGAGGACGAGGCCGCCAACGAAGGCACCAACGATGTTGCCAATCCCACCGAGCACCGCTGCGGTGAAGGCCTTGATCCCAGGAATGAACCCGGTGACGAACGAGACGCCGCGAAAGATGATGCCCCACAGGATCCCTGCCACGCCTGCCATGACGCCGCCGACGGCGAACGTGATCACGATCGTCCGATCGACGTTGATGCCCATCAGCGCCGCGATCTCCTTGTCCTCGGCGACGGCGCGCATCGCCCTGCCGGTCTTCGTTCTCTCGACGAACTGCCACAACAGCACCATCGAGACCACCGCCGTGACGATCACCAAGATGTCGGTTCCCTCGATGGAGACGCCGAAGAGGGTGTACTTGTCGGTGAGCCACTCCGGCATCGGCGGGTAGTTCTTCACGGCGGGGCCCACCATCAGCGATACGGCGTTCTGGATGAAGATGGAGACGCCGATCGACGTGATCAGCGGAATCAGCCGTGGAGCGTTGCGCAGAGGTCGATAGGCGATGCGTTCGATCAGCACTGCGGTGATCGTGGACGTCACCACAGAGGCGATGAGCGCGATGAAGATGGCAATCACCCAATTGCTCTCCCACAGTCCAGTACGGAAGAAGAAGTCGGACACGAAGTAGCCCGCCATCGCCCCCGCCATGAACACCTCGCCGTGGGCGAAGTTGATGAAGCCGAGCACTCCGTAGACCATGGAGTAGCCGAGGGCGATGAGGCCGTACATCGATCCTTGGGAGATGCCGGCGACGATCAGCTCCTGCCAGGCCTCGCGGGACAGCCCATTGCCCTCCAGGCTGAGGCCGATGGCACCGAGAACCCCCCAAGCGATGAAGAACAGCGCAAAGACGCGTATCGCCCAGAGGAACGAGTCCACCCAGTTGAGGCGAGACAAGGGCCGGTTCGCCGGCAGCGTGTCGGTCGTCACGATTGGGGGCAGTAAAGCAGAAGAGCCGGTCGTGCGACCGGCCCTTCTGTCGTTGTGTCGTCGTCGGTGACGATCAGGTACTCGGAGCGAAGGAGAACACCACGTTCGCCTTGCCCGCATCGACATCGCCGGAATCGGTGTGCAGGACGATCGTGATTCGCTGCGAACCACAGTCGCCGAAGCCGTCACAAGTCAGCGAGCCGGTCATCCCGGCAAGGTTGCTGATCTTGTCGAGTTCGTCGCGCACCAGCTGGCGATCGATGAACAGCGAACCGTCATCCGACGTCAGTGCCACCTTCTGGATCGCATCGAGCAGCATGACGGTGGCGTCATAGCTGTGGGCCCAGAACGGGGCAGAAGGCGCCTCGCCGAACCTGGCGTCGTACGTTGCCAGGAAGCCGTTGGCATTCTCGCCCGTCGTCGACGCGTTGTCACCGAACTGCAGGTCCGGACCGGAGAAGTAGAGCCCCTCCGATTCGGGCAGCTCCAGGAAGTTGTCCACCAGGAGCCCGTCGGCGCCGATCTGCACCACGTTCTCCAGGCCGGACACTCCGCCGATCTGCTGAGCAATGAAGCCACCCTCAGGCATGAAGATCGGGTAGTAGATGACCTCAGGGGCGCCTGCGGCTACCTCGGTCAGGACCGGCACCATGTCGGTGTCGCCCTTGTTGACCGCGGTGAACACGCTCACCGTGCCACCCAGCTCCTCGAAGGAGTTCTGGAAGGCCGCGGCAAGGCCCTGGGTGTAGGGGTCACCATCGTGGATCGCGCCTGCTGTGCGCAGACCGAGCTCGTTGTACACGAACTCGGCAACTGCGGCACCCTGGAACAGGTCGTTGTGTGCCGTCCGGTAGTACCCGACGTGGTAGTCGGTGCCCGCAGTGCCCTCCAGGTCGGACGTCAGCGCAGGCGACGTGTTCGACGGGGAGATCAGCACCATGCCGGCACCGGTGATGAGCGGCGAGGCCGCCACCGCTGCGCCGGAACATGAGGTGCCAATCACACCAACCACGTCCTCCTGGGCCACGATCGCCTGGCCTGCTGCCTGACCGCCCTCGTTCGAACAGAGGTCGTCGAGTGGCGTGCCGATCGTCACGGTGTGGTCAGCGATGGCGCCGAAGTCCTCGATCGCCAGCTCGATGGCGCGCTGGTTCGGGATACCGAGAAACGCCACGTCGCCGCTGATCGCGTTCAACGAGCGAATCTGGATGTCCGCACCGGGCTCGACGACAACGCCGCCGAGGGCACCGAAGCTGGGACCGTCTCCGCCGGCGTCTCCGCCACCGCTCGTCGTATCCGTGCTGTCGTCACTACCGCACGCGGCAGCAACGAGAGCGAACGCGACCAGCAGCAGCGCAAAGACGCGGAACCGCTTGATCATTGTCATATCTCTGTGTTCCTCCAGTGTCACGCCGGGGGTCCCCGGCTCGGAGTGACGGGCACGATACCTACCACATTCACAAACTGCACTGCGTATCGTGATTCGATGCGTTTCCTCGACGGTTCCTCGGTGCGCGCGGCGCTGCCCATGAGGACCGCCATTGCGGCCATGCGAGCCGCGTTCGGCGACGATCGGGACGTTCCCGTTCGGTCGATCCTGGGCAGCTCGGCCTTCATGCCGGGCCGGGTTGGAGCCGAATCCGGCGTCAAGGTCGTCTCGATCGTCCCGGGGAATCCCGCAGGCATCGTTGCGGTGTTCGGCGGAGATGGTGAGCCGATCGGCATCGTCGACGGCCCGACGCTCACCGCGATCCGAACCGGCGCCGGATGCGGTCTCGCCACTGATCTGCTGGCGGCACCTGCGGCATCGACCCTGGCGATGCTCGGTGCCGGTGCGATGGCATTCGACCAGGTGGAGGCGGTCCGCACGATCCGTCCGATCGACCGGGTCCTGGTGTGGAGTCGCTCGGAAGAGCGTGCGACGGCCCTCGCCAGACGCGTCGGAGGCGAAGTGTGTTTGGACGCCGATACCGCCGTTGCGGCCGCCGACATCGTGACCACGGCAACGCCGGCACGCGAACCGCTGTTCTCGGTGGCGTCGCTGCGGGGCGGGATCCATGTGAATGCCATCGGGGCGTTCACGCCAGACATGCGCGAGCTGCCGGCAGGCCTGATGCACGAGGCCTTCGTGGTCGTCGACGATCGGGAGGCCGCGGCCCGCGAGGCCGGTGACCTCATCCAGGCGGATGTCGGACCAGATGCTGAGCTCGGCGATGTGCTCGCTGGACGGGCGGTTGCACCTTCCGGGACCACCACCGTCTTCAAATCCGTGGGAATCGCCAGTCAGGATGTCGCGGCGGCGCTCGCCGCGCTGCGGGCATGACCGGCGTCACGCCAGAACGGTCTTGGCCTCTATGGCGATCGGCTCGCGATCGATGGAGAAGAACTCCATCGCAACGTCAGTGTCGAACGATGCGCGCGTCCCACCGGTGAGCCACTGGGCGACCATCGAGCCCACCATCTGGCTCTCCTTGAACCCGTGGCCGCTGAAGCCATTGACGACGGCAAACCCAGCGATGGGCGTCGGCCCGATCACCGGGTGCACGTCGTCGTGGTTGATCGTGTACAGCGATGCCATCCCACCGACCTGGCCGCGGTGCGGCAACGACGGTATCCGATGATGCAACGCGTGGATCTTGGAGTCGATGAACGAGCGATCGGCAACCTGGCGGTAGTCGTCCGGATCGGCGACCACCTCCTGCTCGTCCTCCTCGAGGACTGACCCCATGAGGAGTTGCTGGCCGCCGCTCTCTGGCCGGAAGTAGATGCCCGTCGTGGCGTCTCCGACCACAGGAAGCGGGCGGGGGACGTCGTCCGGCAGCTCCCGGTAGATCACCTGAACCCGAACCGGGACGATGTTCCACTTCCACTCGAGCCCGGCCATCGCATTGATGGGACCGCACCAGGGTCCTGCCGCGTTGACGATCTGTCCCGCACCAAGCCTGGTGCCGTCGCTCAGCATGACGGCGGTGGCGCGGCCCCCGGCGACAACGATGTCGGTGACCGCAATCCGCATGCGGAGGTCGACTCCCGCCAGCCTGGCGGCCTCAGCGACGTCTTCGAGGGCGCCCGTGGCATCGAAGTATCCCGCATCTCGTTCGAGGAGGAACGCCTCGCCGTCTGCACATTCGTGCGGGACCTCGCCCGTGAGGTCGAAGGGCTGCAGACACGTGGCCAGGGCAGGGAACCGGGCGTGAACGTCTTCGGGACCCACGACCACGGCGTCGACGCCTTCGGCGACCATCCGGGCGCAGTCGGCAGCAACTGCGTCTGGCGGTGCCGCCATCATCCACAGCACGCCGGGGTCGTGGTACTCGGCCCGCGGCTCCGTCAGACCCGTGTACTCGGCCCAATTGCGGAAGACCACGTTGCCATCGCGACTCATTCGGATGTTCTCTGCGTGCGAGTAGCGCTGTCTCGTGATCGCGGCAGACCCCCCAGTGGATCCTTCACCGAGACCTGCGCCCTTCTCCACCACGACGACAGACAGGTTGGAGCGGCGCGCCACTTGGTACGCGATGGACAGCCCCATGATGCCACCGCCGATGATGACCAGGTCAGCCGTCTCCGTCATGACGCCGCAGCCTAGGGAGCTTCAGCCGGCCTCGGACTCGAGTGGCAAGACCACCGTCTGCGGCTGGCTCGCCAGGACCCGTACTTCGTCTGCGGGGACCACGAGCCCCGCTCGCACCAGCTCGGCGAGCATCGTGGCCGCGGAGAACTCGAACGTTCCCAGGCGCTCTGCGATCTGCTCCGCAGAACCCCCTGCTCCGACCGCAGCGAGATACTCCCAGGCTCGCCTGCCGATCACGACCTCTGCCGCGTTCTCCAAGAGGCGCGGCCGCAGGCAGAACTGCTTGCCGTCGCGGACGATGGGATCCAGAGTCTTCCACTCGAGCGCCCGTTGGTCAGCAGCGCCCAGGATCTCGTCGACATCGTGCTCCCACCCGGGGCCGTCGCCATGCGCCCGGGTGCGGACGTCCGCAACGAACCAGAACCGGCCGTCGGCAGACTGGCCAAGGCGAACGAGCACTTCGACGATCTGCTGACGGACCAATTCACCGAGTGGACGGGGGAACCGGCCCTGTGGGTTGCGTCCTCGGCGCTCCCTCGCCTCGTCCACCGGCCGAGATGCCAGGAGCTCCTCGAGCGACCCGTCCTCGCCGCGCGTCGTTGCGTACGTGATGCGACCGGCGACGAAGAACACGCGCCCCGTCATCCCGCCGGTCTCGATGCGCAGCACACCGGTGTGGCCCTCGTGCGCCACGAAGCGCAGCACATCGGGGAGCGGGAAGCTGTCCAGGGCTCCGTTCAGGCTGTCCACCCAGGTTCATCGGCTGTCGGGCGAGCCTGCCCAAGGGGTTCGGAGCCGCGCCGTCAGCGGTGGTTCTGCTCCACACGGTGGCCCGCCTCGCACCAGGCGATGATTCCCCCGGCAACGTCGTACACATCGGTGAAGCCCATACGCACCATGACGACAGCGGCGTCCGCACTGCGCACACCGGACCTGCAGTAGACGATGGTCGGAGTGGTTGGATCCAGATCGCCGATGAGGTCCGCAAAACCTGGCAGATACCAGTTGGCGTTGACCGCACCCTCGATCCGGGCAGCCGTGAACTCGGCCGGGGTGCGCACGTCGAGGAGCACCGCCGAACGGTCGGCGGCGAGTTGGGCAGCGCGGTCCGGCGACACCAGCTCCATGGGCGGTGCTACCCAGGTTGCGGGTACACGTAGGCGTCTGCGGTGGGCTTCACGGGCCGATCGAACCACCGGGGACGTCTCGTTCCATCGGGACCCGGCCCGGGACGCGTCATCGCCAACCACTCCGCAAACACCTCGGTGCTTCTTGCGGTGTCGACGACGACGTCGCCGTAGCGGTCTCCAGCATGCGCAGGGGCCAGGCGCACCCGCTGATGCCATGCGTGCATTCCAGACACCGGGTCCGGATGGACCGGGAAAGCCAGATTCTGGTTGACGCCGGGATCCTTCCACCAGATCCGGCTCGAGTCGGGATCGTCTGAGGCGAATGGCTCGATTCCCGCACGCTGGCGCAGCCGCCAGCGACCGTCGTCGAGGCGCTCGATGGCGACGAGGGCCGAGGACCAGCGCTCGTTGCCCCGGTCGTCGGTCCGCCAGCGCCCCATGTGGTGGGACGCGGCCACCACGCCAGGGCGAATGCCCTCTGTCGGCCACGCACGCATCACGAACCACCCGATCTCGGTGGTCACCCGCACGGCGTCACCGGTCACAAATCCGAGGAGGTCGGCGTCGATCGGATTGATCCACAACGGGTGACCGTGGCTGATCTCGTAGAGGTATTTCGCATTGCCGGACCGGGTGTGGATCAGCGTCGGGAGGCGGAAGATCGGGTTGAGGATCCGCTCGTTTCCTGCCAGGTCGAGATCGCGCCAGTTGACGTGGGATCGCAGGTACGTCGGGATGGCCTCGTCACGCCACCCCCACTCGTCGAGCGTTCGCGAGTAGTACTCCAGCTTGCGTGAAGGAGTCTTGAAGCCCGTCTTCAGTTCGCCGTCTACGGCCACCGCTTCACCAGGGTCGGCGGCGGGTCGCTCGTGGACGGCATAGATGTCGGAAGCGACCTCGAACGCCCCGTACTTGCGCATGTACTGGAGCGGCGTCAACTCCTGCGCCGCGGCCTGCTCGGGAAGGCCGGGCACGCTGTTGGCGAACATCCAGCCGTAGTACTCATCAACCGACACCGGTCTGGTCGGATCTTCAGGGGACTCGAACCACCGTCGGATCCCGAGCACGCCATCTGGATCGATCCGCCACGAGAGGTCGATCCAGAACTCGGTCTCCTCCCAGACCTCCCCTGGGTTGGCCTCGTGGGTTCGCGTGAACGTGGCGCCGTCTCGCTCTCCGGCCACCCGCAGCACCGGCTGGCGGAATCCGAGCCATTGGGCGGCGTGGGTCTCGTACGAGTGGGTGTCGTGCCGTTCCGCGGCGACACCCATCGGCAGGACGTAGTCGGCGTACCACGCGGTCTCGGACCAGGTGGGCGTCAGCGCGACATGGAGCCCCACCTTGCCCTCGTCGGTGAGGGCCTCGAGCCAGGAGAAGCCGTCGGGGTTCGTCCAGATTGGGTTGTAGACCCTGGTGAAGTAGACATCCAGCTTCCCGCGGCCCTGGTTCAAGAAGTGGGGCAGCAGGATGCTCATCTCGTGGTGGGCGAGCGGGTACTCGATCGGCCACAACAACTCGTTCCACCTGTCGTGCGGCGGGGGCATGTTCCAGTGCTCTGGCTTGAACTTGCCCCAACCGGCTGGGGCGGTGCCTCCCCGGGTTCCAACGGAACCGGTGAGGACGTGGAGGAAGAACAGGGTGCGCGCGGCTTGCCATCCGCCGAGGTTTCCCGATCCAGTCGCTCGCCACGTGTGCGAAGCGAAGCGGGAACCGGCGTTTGCTATCTCCCGTGCAACCGCGCCGATCTGGTCGGCGGTGATGCCGCATTCTTCGGCCGCCCACTCCGGCGTGTACTCCTCGTACGTCTCCTTCAGGGAGGCGACGAACGCCTCGTAGGTGCCACGACGCTCCGGGAAGCGGTGCTCGAGCGTTTCCTCCCAGTTGACCCAGCGCCGCATGAACTCGTGATCGACGGCATCCCACTCGAGGAGCAGCCGGGCGATCGCCAGGTAGAGCGCCGCCTCGGTCCCCGGCCACGTCGACAGCCAGAAGTCGGCCATGGACGCCGTGTTCGACAGGCGCGGGTCCACGACGCAGAGCTTGGCCCCTGCCGCCTTGGCTTCCATGATCCGCTGAGCATGCGGGTTGAAGTAGTGGCCGGTCTCCAGATGGGAGGACAACAGGAGGATGAACCTGGCATTGGCGAAGTCGGGAGACGGGCGATCGAACCCGCTCCAGGCGGCGTATCCGAGGCGGGCTCCCGATGAACAGATGTTCGTGTGCGAGTTGTGACCATCAACACCCCAGGCCTTGAGCGTTCGGTCCATGAACCCGTCTTCGCCTGGGCGACCGACGTGGTACATGATCTCGTCGTGCCGGTCCTCTTCGAGGGCGCGCCGAATCCTGCCGCCGATGTCGTCCAGAACGGTGTCCCACGTCACCCGCTCCCACTTCCCTGCCCCGCGGGCCCCGACGCGCCGCATCGGGTAGAGGATTCGCTCAGGGTCGTTGACCTGATTGATCGTCGCCGGGCCCTTGGCGCAGTTCCTGCCCCGTGAGCCGGGGTGGGCGGGATTGCCCTCGAAACGCCGGATCTCACCGGAGTCCTTGTCGACGTATGCGAGCAACCCACATGCAGCCTCACAGTTGAAGCACGTCGTCGGAACGAGCCGGTACCGATTGGTCACCCGGCGCGGCCACGCCTTGGCGTCGTACTCCTCCCAGTCGTCCCACCGTTCGGGCGGTGGGTAGTTGGTCAGCCGGCCGTCCGGGAGCAGCCGGGGAAGCTCGATATGGTCATCTGTCGTCATGTCACCTCAACCGTCATCTCACTTCAACTCAGGGGAACCGACTGGCCTGCCCTCACGAAGGCGTCGTCCATGAGCCACACCCCGATGGCAGCCGCCAGCCCGCCCCCGGCGCCTGCGGCCACCGGCGCACCCGCGAAGAGCACGGCGCCTGCCGCCAGGGAAGAGACGACGACGGCAAGCAGGGCACCGACCCACCATTCGACGGCGAAAGCGCCCCGGGTCATGTGATGCATGGCCTCTTGGATGTTGCGGGTGGGGTGACGCGCTCCAAGCTCGAACAGGGCGATCGAGCCGACAATCGCGGCACCAATCAGCATCGCCCAGGCAAACGCTTCGACCCCCGGCAGCAACGAGTCCCCATCGGCGGCCAGCACCATGCTGCCAGGCGCCGAGTCGGCTCCGACATCGGACCACAGCGTGGCGGACACAGACGCCCCGCCCCCGACCAGGAACGCGGCTGCGAGCATGTGCCCCAGCAGGGACGGGCTCTGCCACAAGTCGCGCGCCTCCGCCTGGCCGAACAGGAACGCCGTGTACCCGGCGACGCCCAGCGCGACGATGGCCGCGGCCCAGATGAGCGGCTCCGTTGCTGCGTTCGGTCCACCCAGCCCGGTCACGAACCAGGCGGCAAGCACCACCGCGAACAGGCCGAGGATCCACGCACCGCGCACCAGCCAGGACCCCGGGTTTTCCTTGGTCAGCAGGAACAGGAAGCGATCCGGCCGCTTCAGATCCGCCACGAGCAGCACCCCGGTCACGACGAGGAACAGACCGGCGACGAGCGGCGCCACCCACGACAGCCAGAGGCTCTCGACACCAGCACCGAACACCAGCGCAACCGCCGCCGTCAGGGCGATCCCTGCAGAGATTCCCTTCGTGAGGAAGTAGCTGGAGACCCGCCATCCCCAGGGCATCGGGAACTCGTTGGCGTAGACCACACGGGCCATGCCGCCGCTCGAGACGACGCCATGACGCGTGGGCTCGGGTCGGGGGGCATCACCCGCGGCCAGCTCGACCGCAAGCCACGATCGCTCGATGCCTGGTGCGTCCCGCCAGATTCCGCCGTCTGCAGACGGCACCGCTCCGAGGGGATCCAGGCTGGCCTCGTCCGCGCCCTTGTACCACACGTTGGGCCCGGTCCCCTGCTCGACGGCTCGTTGGGTGAGCTCTTCGGTAGCCACCATTCGAGCGATCCGCGAGGCCGGGTCGTCGAGATCGCCTGCGACGATCGCCTGCTCGGGACACACGATGACGCACGCGGGCTCGAGGCCGACCGCAACGCGATGGGCGCAGTAATTGCACTTCTGGGCCGTGTGGTCATCGGGATCGATGTAGAGCGCGTCGTAGGGGCACGCCTGCATGCACGACTTACAGCCGATGCACCGGCTGGTGTCGAAATCGACGATGCCGTCCGTGCGGCGGTAGAGCGCAGACGTCGGGCAGATCGTCACGCACGGTGCATTCGCGCAATGATTGCACCGCATCACCGAGAAGAACCGACTGGTGTCTGGCCATGCCCCCTTCTCGATGTACTTGACCCAGGTGCGGTTCACGCCGAGCGGGACCTCGTGCTCCGTCTTGCAGGCGACCGTGCACGCGTGACAGCCGATGCACGTGTCCTGATCGATGACGAAGCCGTACTGCACGACGTGCTCCCTTCCCTCAGGCGGAGCAGCCAACGAAGCGTCGGGTCGACACGCCTGAGTGCAGAGTGTCCCACGGCTCGCGCGCGCCGCCAAGCACAGATCGCGGACCACCGGGTGGGGAGTTCGCCTCCGGTCACATCGCGGGATCGACCACCATCCCCGCCGGCGACTCGGTTGCCGTGTACACCGGTGGGGTGCTCCCCGGGAACACCCCACTGGTCCTGGTGGGATCGGATGCCGAGATCGGGGAT
>Ga0255052_10001950_pt1 | contig 15113 bp, 9 predicted proteins | sample JV7_2_21_MG_FD_188632 | JGI IMG/M metagenome (GOLD analysis project Ga0255052, IMG submission 188632) | Seawater microbial communities from Jervis Inlet, British Columbia, Canada - JV7_2_21 | ecosystem: Environmental > Aquatic > Marine > Inlet | place: Canada: British Columbia | collected...
AGTGCCCATATGGACGTTTCTGATCTCCAAATCACCGACAAATGGATCCAGCTGCTTCAGGTGCAGCGCGTCATCCATGATGCTCCGTTTTGATTCGTTCTCCTCAAGATATTTCGTCGCGGCCCACCTAAATGTCCTGCGAGGTCGCTCGCCAAATATCAGCGCTTTTCGTGTGTCTTCAATTTTCTTCGCTAAGTACTGCTCCGCTTTTTGGAGGTTAGTTTCGCCAGTGCTTTCGCAAACTCGGCGGCCTCCGATTCTCTTGTCGATATGCCAGACATCGCCTCTTTTGGCGAGCCCAGGCACGGTTCTCTTGGTTTGTCCCATGGCGTGGTTCTCCTTGCCGCGGGACGCCCGTTGCACTTCATATAATGGGTTGCCCAGGCGTCCAATTCAAGGCGATCAAATGCCACACCCTGTTGGCCGATCGGTATATCGGTTATGTAGGGTCTAACTAGGCGCGAAAATCGATTGCGATCCATGCCCAGATACAGTGGTGCATCACGCATCCTGATCAAGCGAGGGGCAATATCTGCACTTAATTGCCGACGAATCTTCATCCGTGCATATATCTCTCAATGTATTCCTCAGAATCGCACCATATCTCCTGCAGATCATCGATTGCTGATTTCAAACGCTTCTGGTAACACTGAGAAGACATGATCAAGTCGACCTGTTTTTTCGGCAAAAACTCAGAAAAGACAAGTAATCTCGTGCCACTTACCAATGCCCGGAATAGATCATCAGGCAACATGGAGGAACAGTGGTCCTCAATCGTTGCTTGTAATACCAAGAGCTCGTCAACGATTCGCGACCACTCACAAAAAGGTTCCGGATTTACAACAATTTTCACAATTTTCATGCCATTACACCTCTCTCACATCAATAGTCCGCAACGTCGCCACAGGCCTCCTCGTGAAAGGGCTCAACCGTGTTCTTGGCCGAAACACAGCGAGTGGATGTTGCGCCCAGATCACCGCCGGAATCGTCGGCACCGTTGCATTGTTGCGATGTTGCGCCACCAAATGGGCGGGACGGAACAAGATAGCGCTCCCAAGCGTCTTCAAAAGACTTCCGCGTGTAGCCTTTTGGAGTGTCTGATCCAACTCGAATTGTTCTCGGCCGAATCTTGAATGGTCTCAGCAAGGCTGCCAGTTGAAATTTGGTGATCGGTTGGCCGTCGCAGTATCGAGACCACGGTCGGTCCTCTCTGGCATTCAACGACGCGACGATTTTGTAGGAGGGTAGGTGCGGCTGCCTACTGTAATCAAACAAGTCGCGGACATCCGCTAGAAGAGTCAATCCAATATCTTCATCACGGTCTGAAAACGCCATTGCTCGGAGAGCTCGATCAAATTGCTCTCGCCAGCCGGCAATCTCGGCGATTTTTGCCATTGCCGTCCAATTGTCAGCAACTCTGTCATTCATGTTGTGTGCAAGAGTTGGTGCGCATTCTCGCACTGCAACTGAATGATCTGCTGACCAGCGGGAGCACATTCTTTTCACGGTTACAATCTGGGTTGATTCGAGGAATGCCTCTTCAAGCCGACCGACAGCGTCTTCGGCCTTTTTGCGCTTCATATCCACAACAATTGACCGATCCATAATTGTCGATTGGAGCGTGCCAATAGCCGCAAGTGCCTTTGGGGTCCAGACAGAAAATGATGTGGGCACTCTTTCTTCTCCCTCGCATCGGATCACGTATGCGAAACGTCTTGAGTGCCCAGAATTGAGGATGCCTCGCATCGTCTCGTTTCCCGCTACGTAGGCATCGGCCTCATCGAGCAATAGAGTCGGATGCCACAATTCGATGGCACGATATATTGCTGCTGTAGAGACGTTGGAAGCTGGCAGAGGTCGATGGACTAGGGCTGAAAGCAATTTCATGGCTGTGGTTTTGCCACACTGCTTCGTCGGGCTGGAGAACATCAAAATTGGGCTAAGATCAAACGACTCAAAGCAATAGGTGTGCAAAATCCACATTGAAATCACTTCACTCGCGCCTGACGGCAATACGAGGTAGCGCTCGACTATTGATTTGATGTTATCTAGCAGGTTTCGGCCAAGAACTTTTTTCGGCCACGGTTCAATATCGCTAAGGAAACTCGGTGAGTTTTCGTCGCGGTGAGCTGTAACTCTTGCGTCGGCGACCTGCTTGTCGAGTGTCACTACCCGGAGTCCCAGTTCCTGGGCCTTGTCACGACGAACACGGTCATATTCGATTGACGAAAGTGTCGCAAGACGGTCAATCTCATTCGTTCGATCCGAGTGTGAGTCGACGCTATTTGACCTTACGCTTGGTTGATCGGGATTCGTGGGCACAGTGACTATTTCCACTATGTCGTCATCCGAATCGAGCAAGAATCATTCATACCGAGTCCCTCTAGGTAATTGCAATAAGTACGCGTCAATTTCATGTTCCAACCATCCAACTAAGTTTCCTTGCCGAACTCTTCTTGGAAACCGGCCAGACTTTTCATCTCTAGTCACAGATGTCAGTGACCGGCCTCCGATCTTCTCTTTAAGCTCCGGCCAACGAAGAATTCGCAAAGAAATTGAGGCCGCAGCCGGCTTGGTTCTTAGTGGGGAGTCAAACGGTAATTCTCGTTGCGCGTCATCAGTCATCTTCGCTCTCTCTAGCTAGTCACCAATCTTCAGGGGTGTCGGATTGTAGGGCCAAATATTCAATAGTCAACACTGGTAACCTACTGATTTAACTAAAATGTTCAGATCTAAACATCTTTTCCAAGAAAACGTTTGGACCTGAACATAAATCGGCGTTTTTGGGAAATTACGACCTTCCCAAGATCTACAAAGAGATCTGTTACAAGGGGATTTTGCGCAGGCATTCGCGGGGAATTTGCGGTTCGTCCTTCCCAGACTGCGGCGCTCGAAGCCGTTCAGCAGATGAATCGGTCTATTTCAATCGTCACAAGTTGAATTGACTGCTGAGATAGATAATCTAATAAAATAGAATCTGTCGATAACATATAGGATTTAGTTTTATGCCGACTTTGCGTGAGCGCGTCGACGAAATGAAGACCCAAAATCAGACAAATCGGAGTTTGCAGGGTCAAAAATCGTCGGGCGAGAAAAGACGACATCGCGTAGGTAAAAAGGCAACGCTCAATAACGTTAGGTTTTGCCAGGAACTCATTCGAGCGGGGCTAAATGCGAAGGCTGCGTACCTCAAAGTTCACCCAGAAGTGACCCCTAGAACAGCTGAAGTAAATGGTCATCGCATGCTAAGGAATGCTGAGGTCCAAGCCGTCCTATTACCAATGCTTGAAAAGCTGTTCATCGATGCTGGTATCGAGGCCGACTACGTGTTCAAGCGTTGGGTCGAAATGTCACAAGCCAGTCCGTTGGATTACTTCAAGATAGCCAAAGATGGCAAACTGGGTGAATTGGATCTGAGTAACCTCACCGAGGCTCAGCGGCTAAATTTGAAGGCTATCAAGGTCACCCAAACCAAGTTCGGGGAGACCATTACGGTGACCGTCTGTGATCAGGCACGCGCCGTGAATATGATCGCCAAGCACCTAGGCCTACTGACTGAGAAGACAGATAATAAGGATGTCGAGCGTATCGGGGACATTATCGAGAAGGGTGTTGCCCGGATCAAAGCGACTAAAGACCTTGACGGCTGGAAGGACATGATCATCGACGGCAAATTAATTCTGTAGGAATCCGCAAAGTAACAAAGAATCCGGTGAGCAATCCGTGCCATTGTCTGCTTCTGGTCCAATGCCGCCTGCCAAACTGGTAGCGTTTGACTGGCTGCTTTGCCCCCGAAAGCGGCTGTTCACCTTGCGAGGCATGGAATGCGGACGAGATCGATGGTCTTCTAGCCGTGATCGCTTGGCTCGGTATCGCGTGGGGACTTGCGGGACAGTAAGCAGCTACTGCGGTAGGGGCGGTTCACTGCCTTTATTGATGGCGTGTCCAATATCAACAAAGAACGACCACAGCTCAAATGGCTCATTGACGAACGAGAATAGCTGATCGCTAACGATATCACCGTGAAATGGACCGATGGCGCGAAAGCAACTATATTTTGTATCGTATGTTCCGGCTCTGAGCTTGTAGGTTTTGTCGTAAACAACCCGAATGGGATGAGCCCAAGTTGACGCCTTTGGTTCGGACATAAACATAATCTCGCCCTCGGACTCCAAGCGCCAACTATCGCCGTATTTGTCCGGCCCTGCTGTCTGTCTCTCGTAAAGAGACTTGGCACTCGCCTCAACGTCTGTCGCTGCTTCCGACTGGGAATCAAAGCTATCGAGCAGATAGACGTAGTCGGTTAGTCCGTCGATGTCGTAGACTTTCTGATTGAGCACCACAAGGAACTTTCGCTCGCCAAGGCGTTTTCGTTCTGCCGCGAGACCTATTAGCAGTGGATCAAGTTTATAGGAGTCCTCGCTTATGGGATGTGAGAACAGGAGTCCAGCGAGCTTAGCCAGCTCATTGTCATTACGAAGTAATTGAGTAGTCATGGGAACCTCCAGTGGGGGGAGGGTTATGCCGAGATTCCCGCCTACAATTATATCGAATTGGCCTCGATAAAGGCAGGTCTACGCAATAATTACGCGGTCTCGCCAGAAGCGCAGGATAGCAAGAGAAGACCGCATGGATAGTTGCCAGATTGTTGATACCGATCAGTCGATGATCGTATCGGCTCGTCCTTACGTAGCGAGTGGCACCAGTAACCGGAAGTATCGAAGTAACGGAAAGGAGGCTCCGAAGAAACCAGACAGGTCCGGCGCCCCAAGAGGCCTGGCTAGAAGGGCTTGCAGGGCGCCTCTAAGGCCGCAGCCCATGTGGGGCACAGCATGATTCTCTTGAAACAATACTACTAATGCGAAAATTCCCAAATATTGGGAAATAAACAACATTAGATATAGTGATATAGTACTCGGTACTGCACCAAATTCTCGATTTTAGGGAAAATATGAAGTAACGATATACTATGGAAAATCTAGTGCGCTTATCTGGGAAATCAAGGCTTGCTGCAGTTATCAATGCGGCCAGCGATGTCGTACATATAGAGGACGTAGTAGCAGCGCTGACTGTTCCCCGTACGCAGGCAGCGAAATTGCTTTCCCGCTGGGCATCCCAAGGGTGGCTCCGGCGTGTAGGGCCGGGGGCCTACGTTGTCGTCCAGCTCGAGCTTCGCGATTCCAACCAGGTGGTTCAGGACCCTTGGGTGCTCGTTCCAGCGCTGTTCGACCCCGCCTATATCGGTGGGCGAACAGCGGCCGAGCATTGGGACCTAACCGAACAGATCTTCCGGGATATTCTCGTATTCACTGTGCGTTCCGTTCGGCAAAAGACGGTTGAAAGCCAAGGGGCTGTCTTTTCCCTGAAACATGTCAGGGAAGAACTTATCTTCGGCACGAAGACGGTCTGGCGCGGTCAGACCCGAATTCAGGTTTCAGATATTCACCGCACGATCATCGACATGCTCGATGATCCCGGGACCGGCGGCGGCATCCAGCATGTTGCAGATTGCTTCGCTCAATACCTGCAACGCGAAGATAGCGATGTGCGTCTGTTGATCGACTATGCCGACCGGCTCGGTAATGGAGCGGTGTTCAAACGTCTCGGCTTTCTGGCCGAACGTCATCCGCGCGGCTACGCACTACTCGATGCGGCGAAAATTCGGCTTACCAAAGGTTATGCGAAACTCGATCCGGCTCTCGACTGCTCCCGGCTCATTACACGCTGGCGATTACGCGTGCCCGGAACTTGGACGGGACGGGCGCGCGCATGATAGGCAAGCCCGAAATTATCCGCGTCGCCGGACAGCTCAATCTCAACCCACATGTTGTTGAGAAAGACTACGCGCTCGGCTGGTTGCTCGCTGGGATCTTCGCTAACAAAAAGATTGCTGATAGCTGGGTGTTTAAGGGCGGCACGTGCCTGAAGAAATGTTTCTTCGAGACGTACCGTTTTTCTGAGGACCTCGACTTTACGCTCCGGGATGAATCCCATCTCGATGAGACGTTCCTGAGTGAAGTCTTCGGGGAAATCGGTGAATGGGTCTACGAGCAATGTGGCGTTGAAATGCCCGCCGACCGGCAGAATTTCGATATCTACGACAATTCGCGCGGTCAAAAGAACTGCCAGGGCAAGATCAGCTACCGCGGCCCCGTTTCGCCGACCACTGGCGGCTGGCCCCGGATTAAGCTCGATCTAACGGCGGATGAGCGCATCGTACTCTCTCCTGTGCACGTGCCGATATTCCATCCCTACAGCGATGCGCCGGACGGTGACATTACTGTTCAAACATATGCCTATGAGGAAGCGTTTGGCGAGAAGGTCCGAGCCCTAGCCGAACGGACAAGGCCGCGCGATCTCTACGATGTGATCAACCTTTACCGCAACATCGACGCGCGGCCTGCCGCCTCGGTCCTACTCGACGTACTCCGTCAGAAATGCGAGTTCAAGGGGATCGCCGTTCCAAAGGCTGCCGATCTTGACCCGTTCAAAGACGAACTCGAGGCTGGCTGGGAGAGCATGTTGCGCCACCAGCTCCCGGCACTGCCGCCTGTAGAGTCGTTCTGGATCGTTTTACCGGAATTCTTCGGGTGGCTAGAAAGCGGCTTTGCTCCAGAGATCCCTGCTTCTTACGCCGGCGCTCCCGGCGAGACGGTTTTGCGTGAGCGTACCGTTCGGCTGCCAGTGCGGCCTGTTCTGCAGTCCCATCTTGAAGTTATCCGGTTCGCTGCAGCGAACCGGCTTTGTGTCGATCTCGACTATCAGGGAAGCACAAGGCGCATCGAGCCATATTCGCTCCGGCGCACCAAAGACGAAAACATCATCCTTCATGCCTGGAATATCGACAGCAACGCTCATCGGAGCTACCGTGTCGATCGCATGCAGGGCGCGCGCACGACCAATCAGATTTTTACGCCGCGTTATGCTGTCGAGCTGACGCCCACCGGACCAGTCGTCATTCCGCCGACTGAACGCAGTGCTTCTTCAGGAAGCGTGCAAACATTCGGTTCGCCTCGCCGCCGACCACGGCCGACACGCCGAAAGGCGTCACGTGGCCTCGGATCTTCGTTTGCAACGGGCCCGACCTATGTTTATGAGTGCATGTCTTGCCACAAAAAGTTTCGCCGCAAGAAGCAGACAAGCTCGCTCAACCCTCACAAAACGCCTGATGGCTGGGCATGTCCTGGACGGACAGGCTATCTCGTTGATACGAAGTACTGATCTCGCGGAGTTACGAATATACGACACCGTATTACGCAAAGTTCCCGCAGTGCTTCGGTCGCCGCAGTGAAGTGATTGCAGAACAATCTGGTGACGAGCCAGATCGTTCTTTCTCAATACATGTCATGTGGACCTCCTGAGTGGGTGCTTTGCGCCCGAAACCGGCCGTTCAAGTGTTAGGATTTGATGTATTGTGAATGACCGTATATGGACTCCTCCTTTTTGCAAGCAACCCGTTGATGACAGACAAGGCACGACTGCGTACGTATATCCGGCCTCTTAAGTTGGCATACGTTGATGCCGGGCCATAATGGGTTATCCGCGCGTCAGTTCCCAATCGCTTGTTCGTACTTTAAGTACGTGGACATTGCCGGGTTTGACCGACGCCGGTTCGACCTGTTTGCCATTATGCAGTTTGCTTAAGCAATCGTTATTGAGGTTCTCCCTGGTTTTCCTGTCTCAGCGGATAGCGAAGTCAGGATCATAATTTGTTTCATTGCGCAGCATGGCCCAGGCCATGCGTGCGGTCTTGTTGGCTAATGCCACTGCCGCGACATTAGTATGGCTTCGCTTGGCAATGCCGGTTACCCATCGACTGAGTCGGTCATCTCTGTGTTTAGCCTGCGAGACCACGGCCCTGGCACCGTGTATCAACAGCGTTCGCAGGTAGACATCGCCACGTTTAGTGATGCCGAGCAGACGATACTTGTCACCAGAGCTGTGTTGTCTGGGTGTCAACCCCAGTGATGCAGCCATCTGCCGGCCCTTGTGGTACTGCTCGGCAGTACCAACCGTTGCGACTAACGCGGTGGCCACCATCGGACCGACACCGCGCAGCTGCTGCAATCGTTTCGTGATCTCGTTGCTGTTGGCAAGTCTTTCGATCTCCCGATCTAACTCCAGCACGCGGTCATCCAGAGCAACAAGGTCAAGCTGCACGCCATGCAGTAAGCGGCGGAAGTGATCGCTTAGACCGTTCTCGGCATCCTCCAGCCAACACGGGATCGCCGCACGCAGTGCACGCAACGTCAATGGTGCAACCAGGCCGTACTCGGCCACCAGACCGCGGATCTGATTGGCCTTGGCATTACGCTGATCCTTGAGCTCCGCCCGGATGCGGTGAGTTGCCTGGATATCCTGTTGCTCGACACTCTTCACGGCAACAAACCGCATGTTCGGCCGGTTCATGGCTTCGCAGATCGCCTCGGCATCGTTGGCATCGTTCTTGTTGCTCTTCACATAGGGCTTGACGAACTGCGGTGGCATCATCCTGACGGTATAACCTCGAGACTGCAGCTGGCGGGCCCAATGATGGGCACCGGTACACGCTTCCATGCCGATCTCACAACCCGGTTCCGCTTTGTTCAACACCGCCTTCAACCACTGATCACGCTTCAAGCGGCGCTTCCACAGCGCCATGCCGTGACGATCTACACCGTGTAACTGAAACACATTTTTTGCCAAATCAATTCCAATGCGACTAAGCTTCATCGTGGACTCCTCTTTTCCGTTGACTGGTGGACACGCTTACCAGTGTGGCACTTAGATGCCGAGTAGGGAGGAGGAGTCCATCCCATTGCTTGTGACCCAAAGCGGACCTTGGCTTTGACCAAAAAAGAAACCCCGCTGAGGCGGGGTTTCTCATCACCGGTTATCGACCGCCAGACTCACAGCGTCTTCTTACTATGGAGTTACTAACTCGACCCAGTCATCCATCGCGCTGATGCTGCAACCGAACTTAGTGTGTCCGTTACCGAGTCCCTGCGCCTCGATGATCTGCTCGCATGAGCAGCCAGCGGTGTCCCCGATGTCAAAGTGCCTTTTCGGACCCTTGCCTTTGGGGGCTTTGGTGTCGAACACGCCATCCTCGTCAGTGAGGGCGAAGCGATTGGTTCCCATACTATTCGTGGGCACATTCTCGCGTATGACAGTGGCCGGACAGACATCGCCGTCGTTGGGAACACCATCAGCATCCTCGTCCTTGGTGATGTACACCACCAGACCGTCGTGATCCGATGAGCGCAGTGGCTTATTCGCCGCATCGACGCTGCCGTCATCGTTGATCAGGTCAACGGCTGCATCCGCGTTGCCGCGACCGAACTGCACGCCCGAGACCTCGGCGGCGAGCCCGCTTGAGGTCAGTGCGTGGTCCAATACCTGGGCGTTGCCGCGGAAAATGAACGAGTAACGCTCGCCGGCGTCGAGACCCAAGACCTGATTGTCCAGGTTCGGTTCGACCAAGTCGCCCGTGCAGGCCGTCTCGGTGCAGACAAAGCTCATCGAAGGATCAAAATCCCCGGCGATAACCGAGAGCGAATCGACATAGCCGTCGGTGAATTCGAAGGCGTTAAAGTCGCCCGTAACAACAAGCCGCACATCGGGATCAGCGGTCTGCAAGTCCTGCACCTTCATCGCGATCGACTCAGCCTGCAACAGGCGCTTCTTGCGTACGCGCTCGCCCTCCGAACCATCGATACCGCCGAGCGAACGATTGTGCACTGCCATCACGGCGATCGGGAAGGTGCCGAACTGCAACTCACAGCTTCCTTCCAGGAGCAGCGGCGGTCGATCGTGAAGGATGTCGTCCCCCAAAGTGATCGGGTTGATGAAAGTCGCGTCTGGATCGATCTGCGTGACGGCATCGACCGTGATGTTGCCTCTAACCAGGAAACCGACATCAATGGTCCCAATGTCGTTGCCCTCCACCACGATGGCGGTGTAGACCACCGAGGCGTCGTCCTCAATTCGCGCCGCCAGATCGCCGAGCACCGCCATGCTTTCGACTTCTTGCACGGCGAGGATGTCTGGTGCGTCGAGTACTTCGACGATATAGGCCGAGAACTTGCCGAGCCGCCGTTGATATTCCGCCGTGCTAACCACGAAGTCGTCGCGATCGCCGTCCGCAGGATCATCAAAGTCATCGAACAGGCGGAATAAATTGAGCGTACCGACGGTGAGTTCACCCGGCTCGCGGCCGCGCACCGCCACCGGCAGTGGTGCAGGATCGACGGTGAGGACGGAGGGCCAGAACTCGTAGCCGCCGAATTCGAATCCCAAAACGCCGGTGGCGCTAAAGGACGAGCCCGCGGGAATGATCTGATTGGGAAGGCCCAGCTTGTCCGGATCGAGTTCGAAGACTTCCGGATTGCCGTCCCAGGTCGGAATCGGCGGCACGCCAACGCCGGGGAACTCGACACCGGGCTCGCGGAACGTGCGTGTCGGTGCGGCTGTGATGTGCACCTCGGCAACAGGATCGACCCCGAATCTCTGGTTAGGTCCGGTGACGGTGCCTTCGGCAATCTCGATCAGCATGCCTTCGAAACATTCGAATTCGATGGCGCAGGTCGGCGCCAGCGGGTTGGGCGTCGGCACGGTGGCACCTAAGGCGACCGCACTTGGAACTGGGTTACCGGAAGACACGAGCTCAACCAACGATCCGCCGGTGAACTCAGTCAATCCAAAAAACTCAATAACGGTACCCGTAACGGTCACCACATCACCGACCGCCACGGTCGGCGCGGAACCGGTGAAGACCATGATACCGTCGGACGTGTCAATGTCGCCGTCGCTGCGAGCTTCCGGCGTTTGCATGGCGAACTGATCCGCGCCTACGGCGGTTACAACGTTGTTCTCAGTCCGAATAGTCTGGCCGTCGAACAACGAAGCGACGCCGGAACCCTGGATCTCGTAAATCTCGAGCAGCGGTGCAAGTGCCGTACAGCGTACGGTGAGAGACGTATTGGGAGCACCCGGCGTGATACAGGCGTTGGAGAAATTGACATTGTTCTGATTGGTGTCTGAGCCATCGGGAAAACGCCCAATGCTGCGGAAATCCTGGCCGGTTGCCCCTGAGTCTTCGAGACCCGAGCCTGAGCCTTCGGTGTACGGGGCCCCGGTATCACCTTCGTAGCTCACGGAGTCTAGCACCGTGCCAGCAAGAACCAGCGCCACCGCGTCGGGCGGGCCGTTCTGAATTAAGTTGGAATCGGGGCTAACGTCCAGGTCGCAGTTGGCAACGCTGAAAGCACTGCCGCAAACGACGAAGTAATCACCAGCGCCGAGGACGATGCCAGGCAGCGGAATCGTCCTGGCGATCGATGCGCCACCACCGGAGCCGTTGATCACCAAAAGGTCAATTCCGGCGAGATCGGCGGGACCCTGACCATTATTGACTATCTCGACAAACTCGGCCGTGTCGCTGCTTGGCTGGTCGTAGTCGACCTCGTTGATTACCAGGTTCGGCGGAGCAACTGATGGGCAGCTGCTCGCATCGGTGGTGTTGGCCGACCCCGGCGTCGCACAGACGACCCGGAAGTCAACGTTGTTCTGGTCCGTGTCGAAGCCGTCAGGCAGGCGCGAGATGCTCTTGTTGTCGTTACCCCCACCAACGCCGCCAGTACCGGGATCTTGGAGGCCGGAACCTGAGAACTCAGTGTAGGGAACGCCGGTGTTGCCTTCGTAGCTGACCGTGTCCAGGATGACTCCACCGAGCAACAAGGCGACAGCGTCGGGCGCGCCGTTTTGGATTGAGCTAACAGCGTCCAGATCGCAATTCGCCACCGTAGCCGCGTTAGCGCACACGACGAAATAATCCCCCGCGGTCAACGTTACCCCAGGAAGGGCAATGGTCTGATAGACGCTGGCTCCACCGCCGGTGCCGTTGACCAGCTCTAGGCTGAATCCGGACAGGCTCACGCCGACCGTATCGTTGTTGTAAATCTCGATGAACTCGGCAGTGTCGCTGCTGGGCTGATCGTAGTCGACCTCGTTGATGACCAGATCGCCGCCGGCGGGACCGCCGCAGTCGTTGCTGGCGCCCGGGGTGATGCCGACGTAGATCAGGTCGGCATTGTTTTGGTCGGTGTCGGTGCCATCGGAGCACCTGGAGATACCCATGTCGGCCGAGCTCGAGTTGTCTTCTAGCCCTGAGCCGGATCCTTCAGTGTATGGAACGCCGGTATCGCCTTCGTAACTCACCGCATCGATGATCGTGCCGCCCTGGACCAGGGCGACCGCGTCGGGAGAGCCATTCTGGATGAAATTGGTGTTCGGAGAACTATCGAGGTCGCAGTTGGCGACCGTCGCGGTATTGGCGCAAACCACGAAATGGTCGCCGGCGGCAAGGCTCACTGCTGGCAGCGCGATGGCGTTGTAGACGGTTGCGCCACCGCCAGTGCCGTTAACCAATTGTAGGTCGATACCGCCGAGGGCAACCGGTGAGGAGCCGACGTTTTTGATCTCGACGAACTCGGCAGCATCAGTGCTTGGCTGGTCGTAGTCGATTTCGTTTATCACCAGCGTCGGTCCGGGACAGTCGTTGCCCGCGCCGGGCGAAATGGCGGTGAAGGCGAAATCGACGTTGTTCTGGTTCGTGTCGGTACCGTCGGCGCAGCGCGAGATCCCCGAATCGGCAATCGCTGAATTATCCACGAGCCCCGCACCCGAGCCCTCAGTGTAAGGCGCTCCCGCGTCCCCCTCGTAGCTCACCGCGTCGACCAGGCTGCCGGACTGGCGCAGGCCGACGGCGTCCGGGGCGCCGTTCTGGATGAAGTTGGTGTTTGGACTGTCGTCGAGGTCGCAGTTGGCGACGGTCGCGGCATTGGCACAGATGACAAAATAGTCGCCAGGCGCCAGGATAACGTTAGGCAGGTCGATTGAGTTGTAGACCGCAGCGCCACCACCCGTACCATTCACCAGCTCGACTGTGTAGGGGTCGAGGTTCTCAGGCACCGTGCCAGTGTTCTTAAGCTCGAGGAACTCGGCGTTGTCAGTGCTGGGTTGATCGTAGTCAACTTCGTTGATGACGACCTGCGCGGCAAGCGGCGACGCTGCCATCAGCAGTGCCATGATCGGGAGGACGGTAATTTTGCGTGGTTGCGACGAGCGAAGTGGAAGAATCATGCTGGCGCCTTTTTTAGATGCTTGTCATTTATTCTTTGGACAATGCTTATTGGTCTGCTGTGGTAACAACGACAACGTCAAGTTTAGCATTGTAGCCATGCTGCAAGTCAGCTCTTATCGAAGTGACCGCGTGCCAATAAGCTCAGTACTTCTCGCGAGAGATGCTTGAACAAGCATATCTGGATGATGCGGAGCCGTTTAAATTGGTTACGCAATTATCTGAAAAGACAACGAAGTCGGGCCTTCGAATCTAGTCGGGCGTAGGGGAATTACCGCCGACACCGAGGCGACTCCATCAAGACTACGCAACAGCCCTAGGTCGTTTAGTCGCCAAAGAGCACCTAAGTGAAACAGCATTGCGCGATATCCCCCACTCGACAGGCTGCCGTAATCGGGTAGCGGAGAAGGCTCTGGCCGGCTGGAAGCGTCGCAAATTAGATCGTGCTGAAAGTGTGCTGGGACGGAAGCAGCGCATCCGTTTAGCAGGGCTACAATGAAAATGCTTACTAGTTTCATATTTGGGTTCCGATTCGTAAGCAACGCTTAGTCCGAACCAACACCTTAGCGTTCATTACCTGGCCGTTAATACAAAGACCGCTATTGGCGGAAAGCAGCCATTCATCATGTCGTGAATCTTTGGGTTTGAACGTCCGCTATTGGGAAAAGCGGACATTCGCAATCGCGATCCAGGAAGTCGAAATTTTGCCCTTGAAATCCGGCACCTGAATGACCGCTTTACACTCCAAAGCAGACATTAGGCTAGTATTGCTCTGAAGGGCCGCTAATGACCCAAAGCGGACATTCCAGTAAGCGCTTCTTAGACCGACTCCAATTTACGTATATCCCAGAATTGACGCGCTTTTTCAATCAGCGCATAAACGTTAGTTACATCCGATAAAGGCAAACCTAGCCAAAGCTAGGGGCGCAAAGCCACGGGTCCTCGCTTCCTCCGAGAAGCCATGGAACGACTCCCCGAAGGACCCCAAGATCGCCGAGCTGCCGAAGCGTTCGTGGACTAATCAATCCATAATCAAAGAGGGGAAAGACGATGCGAAAATCACGCGCATTAAATACTACATTCTTGCTTGGGGCCATCTTCGTCCTCGCGGGCGGCAACAGCGCGCTGGCGGCGCCCGCGGGCACCGTCAGCGATTTATCTCTCGGAGTTTGAAGCGACGGCGGCGGGACATATGTGGATGGCGACCGCTGCGTTAGCGTCGTGGGCGGTAAAAGGGGCAAAGGTTTCTATCAGCTTCGTACTGTGAGCAATTCCGAACCGGGGTGTAAAGAGCAGGCTTTTGAGCGATTCCTGACGCTAAACTTCGGTGCGGGTTCGACCCCAGGTGACCTTGATGGCGATGGCGCAAACGAACAGATCGAGGGGCCCCCAGCTCGTTTCATCGCCTTCACGGCTTTCGGTAAGAAGGCAGCACGCGAAGGAACGGAGGTCGCTATCCTCGTCATGGAGGTAAATGCCGACGGATCGACTACCCAGGAGACGGCTTGGAATCTTCAATACCAAAACCTCGCCAATGTCGAAGTTATTTCGAATGATGTCCGACGAATCTATCTCCCTCAGGAAATGGCTGATGCGGATCTTTTCGAGATTGAGCTCACTGTGAATAAGGGAGGTAAGGTAAAGAAAAAGGAAACATTCCGCGGCACATACATCATGCCCTTTGACGTCGAGGCCGATATCAGTAACTAACATAACAGTGAGAGCCGAACGGATAACGGCACTCGTCCAATGTCCGGTATTGGCGGAAGTAGCCGCTCGTCTGGTTGTATACTTAACGGCTGGAAATGGCCGAAAGCGGCCCGTCAGATTTTGGTTCTGCAGCGATTTGAACGGCCGCTTTACCCCGGTGATCTCAACCGGTCGATGCAACACATTCGTTAAATTTCTCTGCGGGTGAGTAAAAATCCAGAGTCTTCCTTGGCCGATCATTCAACTCACAAGCGACATTGTTTAGGTGTCTCTGAGAGTGTAC
>Ga0255052_10001951_pt1 | contig 15113 bp, 11 predicted proteins | sample JV7_2_21_MG_FD_188632 | JGI IMG/M metagenome (GOLD analysis project Ga0255052, IMG submission 188632) | Seawater microbial communities from Jervis Inlet, British Columbia, Canada - JV7_2_21 | ecosystem: Environmental > Aquatic > Marine > Inlet | place: Canada: British Columbia | collected...
TTCGCCATCTTGATCGATGAAGGGCCCCGACCCCGGAGCAGTGAACGCCGGATGGTTGATGACGACCGACAGCGTTCCGCCCGGGCGCACGATGCGCGCAGCCTCTCGGAGGAACGAATCAGCATCAACCAGAAGTTCGAGCACGTACACCGAGTAGGCGTGATCGACGGCTCCGTCGCGAAGCCACGCAGCGTCAGGAAGGGCCGCCCGCACGACGGGGGCCCGAGCCGAGGCGACGCGCAGGAGCGCCTGGGACAGGTCGCTCCCCACGACGGTGCGACCGTCGCCGAACACAGACGTCATCGTTGCGCCCTCGCCGCACCCCAAATCGACGATGGTTCCCTGTGGTTCCCCAAGGAGGTCGAGCAGCATCGGTAGCACCGTCTCGGCGTACGAGCGGTCCCCGGTGACCTCGGCAATCCACCACTCGGCGATCATGTCCCAATCCACGTTCGGTCCTTCCTCGGGGCTGCCACCGGATCTACCGTCGCTCGGAGTGTCGCCTTCAGCCAACGCCCGGACAAGCTTGCTCATCGCACTGCTGCGCCGCCGGTGGGTCATGTTCACGATTCTGGCGATCATGGTCGGCCTCATCATCGAGGCCTTCACTGCGATGACGGCCGAGACGGCTGCCCGCGGTTCGGTGCTCGCAGGGGATGTCGGTGTCTACGAGGAGCGCTGGCGCAGCATCGCAGACGGCAGCGTGCCGTACGTCGACGGCCTGTTCGAGCACCTTCCCCTCATGCTCGTTCCGATCGCGGTAGCCGGGCTGGTGTCGGACATCGTGTCCCTCGACTATCAGCCGGTGTTCGTGACACTGATGGCCCTCGTGGTCGTGGCAACGGCCTGGGTCGTGTGTCGCATCGGTGACGACCTCGACGTGCCCGGAGCGTTTGCCCGGTGGCTGCTCGTTACGACACCGCTCTTGCCGCTCGTGCTGTTCCGACTGGACGCGGTGCCCGTCCTCTTCGCCGCAGCTGCGGTCATGTTGGCGCTGCGAGAGCGCGACCTCCTTGCAACCGGGAGCGCAGCCCTCTGCGTGCTGGCGAAGGGCTGGCCGGCGATGCTCGCCGTGACCGATTGGTGGCGCGGAAGACGTCGCCACGCGGTGCTGCTCGCCGTATTCGCGGGTGTCGTCCTCGGGTCCCTGCTTCTGACCCCAGGCTTTCGCGCAGGCCGGTCGTTTGCAGGTGTTCACCAGGAGTCGCTGTCGGGGTCGGTCGTTCTCGTGTGGCGACACCTCGCTGACGAGCCACTTGGAATCATCGGCCAGGCGGGAGCGGTCTATCTCGACGTGGGGCGCTGGTCGGTCCTTGTGAATCTGCTGGTCGGAGGGATGCTGGCGCTCATCGGGTTGCGTGCCGTGCGCAGTGTGTTCACCTGGCGCAGAGGGATCGTGCTCCTCTGCGCGCTGACCCTCGCCACGGTGTTGGCCAGCCCATTGCTGTCTGCCCAGTTCCTCTTCTGGCCTACCGCGTTCCTCGCCGTCGTTGCCAGGAGAAGGTCGCTGGTCTTGTTCACGGCGGCAGCGGTGGCAACGACCCTGCTCTTCGGATACTGGGCTCCGGCCGAGGCTTGGTGGGCAACCCTCCTCTTGGTACGGAATCTCCTGGTGCTCGGCCTCGCGGTGCTCGCTGCCCTCGCCGCCTGGTCAGCTCGGGAGCAGCTCCCGTAGGAACTTGCCCGTATACGAGTCGGATACTGCAGCCACGTCTTCGGGCGTGCCGGTCGCAACGATCCTTCCCCCCTCGTCGCCCCCTTCGGGACCGAGATCGATCAACCAGTCTGCCGATTTGACGACGTCGAGGTTGTGTTCGATCACGATGACGGTGTTGCCCTGGTCGACGAGCCGCTGCAGGACTCCGAGGAGTTTGCGAATGTCCTCGAAATGGAGGCCGGTCGTCGGCTCGTCGAGGAGGTAGACGGTTCGTCCGGTGGACCGCTTCCCCAGCTCGGACGCCAGCTTGACTCGCTGCGCTTCGCCTCCAGACAGCGTCGGCGCCGGCTGGCCCAGTCGGATGTAGCCGAGACCGACGTCGTACAGCGTGGCCAGGATGCGGGCGATCCTGGGCTGATTCTGGAAGAAGTGGAGGGCTTCTTCGATCGACATCTCGAGAACATCGGCAATGTTGTGTCCCTTGAAGGTCACCTCGAGCGTGTCGCGGTTGTACCGCCTGCCCTTGCACGTCTCACACGGGATGTAGACGTCGGGAAGGAAGTGCATCTCGATCCGCAGCGTGCCATCTCCCTTACAGGTCTCGCACCGGCCCCCGGCGACATTGAACGAGAACCGGCCCGGCTTGTACCCGCGGAGCTTGGCATCGTTCGTGGAGGCGAAGAGCTGCCGGACGGCATCGAATACCTTGGTGTACGTGGCCGGGTTGGAGCGCGGGGTCCTTCCGATGGGCGACTGGTCGATGTCGATGATCTTGTCGATGTGCTCCAGCCCTTCGATCCTCCTGTGCCGCCCTGGCAGGGCCCGTGCGCCGTGCAGATCCGCGTGGAGTGCCTTGGACACGATCTCCTGCACCAGCGACGATTTGCCGCTCCCGGACACGCCGGTGACCGCGGTGAACATGGCGAGCGGGAACGCGACATCGATGTCCTGGAGGTTGTTCTCTGCGGCACCGATCACCTCGATGGCAGTCCCGGAGCCGATGCGCCGCGTCGCCGGAACCTCGATCGCCCGTCGCCCCGCGAGGTAGTCGCCCGTCACCGATGACGGTTCGCCGACGAGGTCGTCGAGCGTGCCCTCGGCGACGATGTTGCCACCGTGTTCGCCGGCGCCCGGGCCAATGTCCACGATGTGGTCGGCGACCCGAATCGTCTCCTCGTCGTGCTCGACGACGATCAGCGTGTTCCCCAGATCGCGCAGACGCACCAGGGTCTCGATCAGCCGCTGGTTGTCGCGCTGATGCAGCCCGATCGAAGGCTCGTCGAGGATGTACAGCACGCCGACGAGGCCGGAGCCGATCTGGGTTGCCAGGCGGATCCGCTGGGCTTCTCCTCCGGCGAGGGTGGCGGCGGAGCGCATCAGCGTCAGGTACTCCAGGCCGACGTCGACGAGGAACGACAGCCGCTCGCGAATCTCCTTGACGACGGCCGAGGCGATCTGCTCATCGCGATCTGACAGCGACAGTTCGTCCATGAACGTGAGCGTCTCGCCGAGGGACAGCTCAGACACTTCCGCGACGTTCCTGGCGGCGACGGTCACCGCCAGCGATACCGGGTTGAGTCGACCCCCGGCGCATGTCGCACACGCGACCTGGCGCATGTACTGCTGGTACCCCTCGCGAGCCCCTTCGCTCTCGGCATCGGCGTAACGTCGCTCGAGCCACGGGATTGCGCCTTCGTAGCGGGCCACGTAGCGGCGCTTGCGGCCGAACCGGTTCTCGTACACGACCGTATAGGACTGCTCGCCACCGCCATCGAGTATGACTCGCCTGTGAGCCTCGGGAAGGTCGCCCCACGGGGTGTCGAGATCGATGTCCTCGTCTGCAGCCACGGCGGCGATCAGCCGCTGGTAGTACGTCATCCGGTGCCGCCCCCGCCATGGAGCGACGGCACCATCCTGCAGGGTCCGCTCGTCCTGGGGAACGACGAGATCGGCGTCCACCTGATAGCGGGTGCCGAGGCCGCTGCAGTCGGGACAGGCACCATACGGGGAGTTGAACGAGAAGTTCCTGGGCTGGAGCTCCTCGAACGACAGACCGCATTCGGGGCACGCAAAGTGCTGGCTGAACGACAACGGCGGCCCGCCCTCGACATCGACGTGAGCAATACCGTCGGCGAGCCGCAGTGCAGTCTCCAGCGAGTCGGTGAGCCGACGTTCGATCCCCCGCTTCTTGACGAGCCGGTCGACGACCACCTCGATCGTGTGCTGGAAGTACCGATCGAGCTTGATGTCCTCCGTCAGATCGCGCACTTCGCCGTCGATGCGGGCCCTGCTGAAGCCCTCCTTGGCGAGATCCGTCAGGAGCGACTCGTACTCGCCCTTTCTGCCCCGTATCACCGGAGCCAGAACCTGGAACCGTGTGCCCTCCTCGAGCTCGAGTACCCGGTCGACGATCTGTTGCGGGGTCTGTCTGGCGACCGGACTCCCATCTTCCGGGCAGTGTGGGACCCCGACCCGAGCGAACAGGAGCCGGAGGTAGTCGTGGATCTCGGTCACCGTCCCGACCGTTGACCGGGGATTCCGACCTGCCGTCTTCTGATCGATCGAGATCGCAGGCGAGAGTCCCTCGATGAAATCCACATCCGGCTTGTCCATCTGCCCGAGGAACTGGCGGGCATAGGCGCTGAGACTCTCGACGTAGCGCCGCTGACCCTCGGCGTAGATGGTGTCGAAGGCGAGCGACGACTTTCCCGACCCGGACATGCCGGTGAACACGATCAGCTGATCGCGGGGAAGATCGAGATCCAGATTCTTCAGATTGTGCTCGCGGGCACCTTTGATGACGATTCGATCGGCCATGGTGTTGGGCGAGTGTATTCCACCGGTGTAACTCACAACCCGCCCACCTACCGGGCTGCTTCGGTGAGCTCGCGAAGCTCGCGGCGCAGTTCGTTGACCTCATCGCGCAATCGGGCGGCGTATTCGAACCGAAGATCGGCCGCGGCGTCGTGCATCTCGTCCTCCAGGCTCTGAATGAGCCTCCGCAGGTCAGGAGTCGACAGATCGAGCGGTTCACGGCGACGCACCTCTGCAGCGCGGCGGTCGGCCGCTGGGGCATTGGAGGATTGGACCAGTTCGAGGATGTCCGACACCTTCTTGCGGATGGTCTGCGGATCGATACCGTGCTCCTCGTTGAACTCGAGTTGGCGAAGGCGTCTTCTGTTCGTTTCGCCGATTGCGCGACGCATCGAGTCGGTGACCGCGTCTGCGTACATGACGACGCGTCCGTCCACGTTGCGGGCCGCACGTCCCGTGGTCTGGATGAGACTCGTCCCCGAGCGGAGGAATCCCTCCTTGTCGGCGTCGAGGATGGCGACGAGGGCCACCTCTGGCAGGTCGAGACCTTCGCGCAGCAGATTGATGCCGACGAGGACGTCGTACTCGCCGAGACGGAGGTCGCGGAGGATCTGCACACGTTCCAGCGTGTCGATGTCGCTGTGGAGATACCGGGCACGTACCCCGAGTTCGAGGAGGTAGTCGGTGAGGTCTTCTGACATCTTCTTGGTGAGCGTCGTCACCAGCACCCGCTGGTCGTTCTCGGAAGCGGTGCGGATCTCCTCCACGAGGTCATCGATCTGGCCCTTCGTCGGCCGCACGACCACCTCGGGATCGACCAGCCCGGTCGGGCGGATGATCTGTTCGACCACCTGAGTCGAGTGGCTCAACTCCCAGTCGGCCGGCGTTGCGGACAAGAGCACGACCTGGTTGCTGCGCTCCAACCACTCGTCGAACATCAAGGGACGGTTGTCGAGGGCCGACGGCAGCCGGAACCCATGGTCGACGAGAACGTCCTTGCGCGACCGGTCTCCGGCGTACTGTCCATGGATCTGCGGTATCGCGACGTGGCTCTCGTCGATGACCGTCAAGTAGTCGTCTGGAAAGTAGTCCAACAGCGTGTACGGCGCCTCGCCTGGCTCCCGGCCGTCGAGATGCCTGGAGTAGTTCTCGATCCCGCTGCAGTACCCCACCTCGCGCATCATCTCGAGGTCATATGAGGTCCGCATCCGGAGCCGTTGGGCCTCGAGCAGCTTGCCGCGGCGATCCAGGTCGGAGAGCTGACCCGTCAACTCCTCTTCGATAGCGGTGACCGCGGTGCCCATACGGTCCTGCGAGGTGACGTAGTGGGTTGCCGGATAGATCCAGAGGTCGTGCACCTCATCGATCACCTCCCCGGTCACCGGGTTCATCTGCAGAATGCGTTCGACCTCATCTCCCCAGTACTCGACGCGGAAGATCGTCTCCTCGTAGGACGGGAAGATCTCGAGCGTGTCCCCCTTCACACGGAAGCGGCCGCGTGCCAGGTTGACCTCGTTCCGCTCGTATTGGATGTCGACGAGGCGGCGCATCGCCTGTTCGAGCGGATATTCGACCCCCCGGACCAGGCGGAGCACCTGGCGTTGGTACAACTCCGGCGAGCCGAGACCGTAGATCGCAGAGACGCTCGCTACGACGATGACGTCGCGCCTCGTGAGCAGGGCCGCCGTTGCCGAGTGACGCAACCGCTCGATCTCGTCGTTGATCGTCGACTCCTTCTCGATGTACGTGTCTGTCTGCGCGATGTAGGCCTCTGGTTGGTAGTAGTCGTAGTAGCTGACGAAGTACTCGACCCGGTTGTCTGGGAAGAACATGCGGTACTCGTTGGCGAGCTGGGCGGCCAGTGCCTTGTTCGGGGCGAGAATCAGGGTCGGGCGCTGCACCTGCTCGATCGTCCAGGCGATCGTGGCCGACTTCCCTGACCCGGTGATTCCGAGGAGGGTCTGGAAGTGGTCGCCGCGGTCGATGCCTTCGGCGAGGCGCGCGACCGCCTCCGGTTGATCACCGGCCGGCTCGAAGTCGGCGACGACTCGGAAGGGCTTCATCGGGGTCGCGATCCCCGCAAGGTACCGGAGCGCTGTGACAGATTCCGCGACCAGCGGCTCACCCGCTGCGCAAATCCTCCCACAGAGCATCAGCGGCATCATGCAGCTCGGTGAGCGTGGCACCGTTGCCGAGGACGCGGTCTGCCCACGCCAGCCACTCTGCGCGATCGGCCTGGCGTGCCATCCGTGCCCTCACGTCGTCTGCGTCGCTCCCCCGGGTGATCGCCCGCTGAGCGCGAACGCTCGCCGAAGCATCGACGAACACGCGAGTCCATCGGCCGGTCACCAGCGCAACGGTCACTGGCACTTCGATGACCACGTCTCGCTCCGGATGGGCCGCGACGATGGTCGCGATCGCGTCCTTGATCGCGGGATGGGTGATCGCTTCGAGCTCAGCCAGCTGATCGCCGTCGGTGAACACGATCGCCCCCAGCCCTCCCCGATCGATCCGCTCGCCGTCGACCGCCGCCGGCCAGCGAGCAGCCACTTCGGCGAAGGCTGGGCCGTGCGGCTCCAAGACGGAGTGTCCGACCCGGTCGGCCGAGATGACCAGCGCGCCGAGCTCAGCGAGCCGGGCGGCCACCGTGCTCTTTCCCGAGCCGATTCCCCCGCCGAGCACGCAGCGCACCGGCGCCGAAGACCTCGATGCAGCCATGTGCCGACTGTACCCTGCCGGCATGGCGGCCAACGACCCGTGGGAAGTTCGGTTCGACTGGATCCTCACCGTTCTGCAGTGGGGAGCCCTGACGGTTGGAATCGTGCTGTCCGCGCTCGACGGCATCACAGCGAGCGTCCTGATCGCCGGCACCGCCACCGGCGGGTATGTCATCGCGATGCAGGCAATGCCTCGGTCGATTCGAGATGGCGATGTCATTGGAGAGTTGATGGCGCTCGTCGGCGTGGTGGCCTCGCTCCTGGCCATTGCGCTCACCGACGGCATCGACAGTCCCTACACCCTCTTCCTCACCGTGCCGGTCTTCTACGCATCGGCCTTCCACGGCTTTCGGCTCGGCGTTGCCACGGGTTTGCTGTCCGCTGCAGGCGTTGCGATCGTGATGGGTGCCCTCGGCCAAGAGATCCTCGAGCCGGCCTTCGTTCAAGTTGCGGTCTTCTACCTGTTGATTGCGGTCACCTTTTCGCAAGCTCGGCGGATCCTCATCGAGGAGCGGCGACGCCGCGAAGAGCTGACGGCCGCGGGCGAGTTCCAAGCGAGACGGCTGGAACGGCTCGATACGGCGCACAACCTGCTGCTCTCGCTCTCCGATCTCGCAGACGCATCTGAACTCAATCCTGTCACCGTCGGCGAGGCTGCTTTGCGCGATCTCGCGCTGGTCGTTCCCTACGCGTCTGGCGAGGTCAGCATCCACCAGGAAGGCACGGTCGTGGTGGCGCGCCGGGGCACGCCAGACGCCGGTGCAGAACCGGCTCGGTCTCCGATCTCGATCGGAGGCCGGACCCTGGGCGGTCTCGCGCTGTGGCCACGGCCAGATGCCGATCTCGGCGAATACGGCGACCTCATCGACGAAGCGCTCCGGCCTGTGGCTCTCGCCTTCGACAACATCGTGCTGCTTCAGGACATCGCACACCGAGCCGTGCGAGAGGAGCGGGTGCGCGTGGCTCGAGAGCTGCACGACGAGATCGGCCCGAGCATGGCGTCGTTGGGTCTCGGCCTCGATGCGATCCTTCATCAGCATCGATTGGATCCCGAGACGCGTACCCAACTCGAGACCATCCGTGACACCGTGACGAGGCTCGTAGAGGAGGTCAGAGGAATGGTGAGCGATCTCCGAGCCGACTCCAGCGTCAGTCTCGTAGAACGGGCAACGGCGCTCGCCGTCGAGGCAGGGGCCGACGGGCCGGCCTACGTGGTTGATGTCCATGAGCGCCGCCCGCCTCGCGCCGCTATCGCAGGACAGCTCGGCGCGATCCTCGCTGAGGCAATCCGCAATGCCTTCGAGCATTCCGGCGCCACGCTGGTTCAGGTTGAGGGCATCGTCGATCGCAATGCCGGCACGATCACGATCCGAGACGATGGTGATGGATTCAACGTCGACACCTCCCCGCGCGGCCATTTCGGAATCATCGGCATGAAGGAGCGGGCTGCCGATGTGGGCGCGGTCCTCGATCTGGCGTCAGACCCAGGGGTCGGTACGGCCGTGTCGATCACGTGGGGCGAGCGATGAGCCAACGCATCACGATCGTGATCGCCGACGACCATCGCATGATGCTCGACGGCCTGGCCCAGGCGCTCGGATCCCTGTCCGACATCGAGGTCCTGGCGACGGTGACCGACGGCGAGGAACTGCTGGCAACACTCGAAGACATCCATCCGGACGTCCTGCTGGTCGATGTCGAGATGCCAAAGCTGGACGGGTTGGCCGCCCTCCGGGCCCTTGCCGATCCGCCACCAACGATCGTCGTCACGATGCATGCCGACGACGAGTACCGCAAGCGCGCACAGGTTGCCGGTGCCGCCGGCTTCATGTCGAAAGCTGCGCCCCTTCCTGATCTTGCTGCGGCCATCCGCGCTGCAGACGCCGGGGTCAACCTCCTCGAGGCCGAAGATCTCGCCGCGACGCTCGCCGAGTACCACCTTGCCCGGCTGACCGGCGCCGCCGCTCAGCTGACCGATCGCGAGCGGGAAGTGCTCTCCTTGCTTGCTTCCGGGGTGAGCAGGACCGAGGATCTTGCTGAGGAGCTCTACATCTCCCAGAAGACGGTCAAGAACCACCTCACCAGCATCTACGAGAAGCTCGGCGTCTCCGATCGCGCCCAACTCGTCGTCGAGGCCCACCGGATGGGACTCGTGAGGTGAGAGGTGAGACGTGGGAGCGTCTTGCTTCTGGCAGCGGGCGCAGCGAGTGCTCTGGCTTCTTCCAGCGAGGACCGACGGGGCCCGAGCCCATCCGTCGGGCCCGCTTCGCGTGGTCGGCAAAGCAAAGGGCCCGCCGAAGCGGGCCCTTGAGCAACGGTATTCCCCAAATCTCTAGAGGTTCGTTGCCGCCTCGGAGAGCTTGGTCGACACCCGCTGGCCGAGCAGAATGATCGCTGCAATCGCCACGATGGCGATCAGCGCAACGAGCAGTGCGTACTCGACGAGGCTGGCGCCCTCGTCCTCCATGATGAACCGGCTCTGGAATGCCGTCCAAAGTCGAAGCATGTGGCTACCTCCTAGTGGCAGGGTGATCCGTAGCAAACACTACGTCAATGGAGGCCGGCCGACCATAGGACGGGCGACCCAAATGCGGAGGCACGCGATCGAGATACCTCAAGCGGGGCAAGGGCTCTTGGCCGCGTTGCTCACGGAGCACGAAGCACGACGAAGTCAGCACTGACGAATTCGCGCCGCCAGCCGTCTCGCTCCAGAATCGTCACCAACGGCCACTCGGGATCGGCGATGGCGGCGGTCATCCCGAATCGGGCGAACAGCTCCTCGTAGTCCCCGGCAACGGCTGCCTGATAGTCGCGGAAGACCTCGGCTCCATACAGCTCGGCTCGGTCGTCGAGGAACATCTGTTCGTCCGGTCCGTTCCTCCAGATCAGATACCCCCCGGTGACATCGCTGTGGAAGAACGGTTGCGCTCCGGCGACCTCGAGGACCAGATCGGAGGGAAAGCGCGTGTGATCGAGGCGAGGAACCCTGACGATCAGTGGGGCGAGGACCATGGCTGCCACGAGGGCCGCCGCCACGAACACAGCGGGAGAAGGGCTCGAGGTGCGGCGTTTCGGATGCCACATCTCCGCTGCGTACGGGATGAGGACGATGGCTGCCGGATAGACCGCCCGCACCGACGTCAATCCAAACAGCAGAAACGGAACCACGACCACGAGATCACGTTTCGTGACGCGACCTGCGGCGGCGGCGAGCAGAATCGCCACCAGGAGCAGTGCATACGGACCCTGCACGGGATCACCGAAGTCGGGCGGCTTCCATTCCTGGATGAGATCGAGAGCGGCCGTGTTGGTGACAAATGCCCCCAACACACCCCAGACCCCGAGGCCATGGGCTGTGAGCGAGGCAAACCCGGTCGCGAGCGCACCGATACCGGCGAGGCGCCATGAGCGGCGCTGCACTGCCACCAAGACGATCAGTCCGACCCCGATGATCCAACTCCCGTGCATCGCAGCCCAGATCCAGATCGTGGGGACGACGAGCCAGTCAGCTCGTCCGTTGAGAGAGAGCACCAACGCGACCAGGGCCAGAAACACGAAACTGGTGACGACGGGACGCGGCTGGATGTAGGGAACGGCCAGCCAGGCAAGGACCAGGAGCCACACCCCGACCGCATAGGCGGAAGAGACCCTGCGGTAGATCGTGAAGCCGACCAAGACGAGCGTCGTCGCACCCACGGCGAACAGCGCAACGCCTACCCAGCCGAGCGAGCCGGTCGTTCGTTCCAGGGAGCCGTATCCGAGCTCCAGAAGCCACGACTGCGTGCGCCAGACGACATCCGGCGATGCATACGAGAACGGATCCTCTGCCAAGACGCGTCCGAGATCGAGTTGGAGTGTGCCGGCGCGGATGTGCCACATGAACGAGTTGTCGACGATGTCGCGGACGGCGGCAACCGCGATGAGGAACATGGGAACGACAACGAAGAGATGGCGAACCTCCAGGCGGTGGCGTGCCGGTGGCTCCCCCGCTGCGGGAGCGTCCATATCAGAGGTTCTGGCTGATCGAAATGACCGCTGGACCAAGAATCACGAGGAAGATCGCAGGGAAGATGCAAAAGACCAGCGGGAACACCATCTTCACTGGTGCTGCAAAAGCCCGCTCCTGGGCACGCTGCCGTCTCCGCACCCGCATCTCGTCTGCCTGGACCCGCAGCATCCTGGCGATCGACACACCGAATTGGTCGGCCTGGGTGAGCGCCAGGATGAACGAGTTCAGATCGTCGACGTCGGTGCGTTCCGCCATGTGCTTCAAGGCATCGTGGCGGCTCACGCCGACACGCGTCTCCTGGAGCGTCCGGGAGAACTCACGGGCGAGCTCGCCAGGGACGTTCTGTACGACCCGTCCCATCGCCGATTCGAACCCCAAGCCCGCCTCGACGCTGATCACGAGCAGGTCGATCACATCGGGGAGTTGCTTCTCCATCTCGGCGCGTCGCTGCTCGATCTTGCGATTGAGGAAGGCCTCTGGCCCGAAGAAGCCGACGAATCCCACGAAGCCAAGGGAGACGAGCCACAGGGGCCATCCCCGCAGCTGGGGGAACAAGCCCTGAGCAACCAACCACAGGACGATGGCACCGACGATCGCGACGACTCGGATCGCAGCCCAGGTGTTTCCGTCCATGCGCTCTGACCAACCGGCGTACAACAGCTTCTGCTGGGCGCGCTTGACCCAGCCATCTGGAGTGAAACGCAGGGCGAACCGACCCAGCCCCGTGATGACCGGAGCGACCGCTCGCTCCGAGAACCCGGACTGCAGCGTGTCCGATCGGGTTTGCAGCCCCACGAGCCGCTTCGCGGTCGTCTGGCGGGCGCTCACGACCCCGTTCCCGATGTAGAACGCAAGTGCACCGACCGTGACACCAACGGCGATCACGGCAAACAGCAGTGGATCGGAGAACATCGCTCAGACCTCCACTCTGACGATCTTGGAGAGCCAGAAGATCCCAACGAGGATCAGGACGAATGCCCCCACCATGGCGATGATGCCGGAGGTGCTCTCCAGCATCGGCTGCATATAGTCAGGGTTGACGACCCAGATGATCCCAAACAAGAAGAAGGGAAGCGACCCGAGGACGATCGCAGAAATGCGGCCTTCAGCGGTGAGCGCCTTCATCTCGCGGCGGAGCCGGTTGCGTTGCAGCATCGTCTCTGCAGTCGTTTGCAGGACTTCAGCGAGGTTGCCACCGACCTCCCGTTGGATCGAGATGGCCAGAACCGCCCAGTCGAAGTCTTGGGATTCCATCCGGATGGCGATGTCCTGGAGAGCGTCCGTAACGGAGCGCCCGAGGCGGATCTCCGACATGGCCCTGCCGAACTCACGCCGCGTCGGCTCGGGAGCCTCCTGTCCCACGGCCTCTACGGCCTGAAGCAGCGAATACCCGGCACGCAGGGACGTCGCAATGAGGTTCAGCGTGTCCGGAAGCTGGTTCTCGAACCGCTTGCGCTGTTTGGAAGCGATGCGATTGACGAGAACGACGGCCACGATCAACACACCGGCGCCGATCGCCAGACCCCAGAGCCACGATTGGAAGAGGGCAAACCCAACGAGCCCGGCGATGATGGCGAGTCCGATGGTGCCGACGATGGCTTCCCCAGGTCGGATGGGCATGTTGGACTGCTCCAGCGCTCCCTCGATCATCCCGAGGGCACCGCGCTGTTCGGCGACGCCTTCTGCCCGGCTCGCGGCCCTGCGCAGAAAGCGGAAACGTCCGAAGATGCCTTTGGCCTCGTCGTCCTCGACGAGCGGACCGAGCCTGCCCCGGACCGCGGCGGTCCGCGAGCTGGCCGACCTGCCGAACAGGATCACGATCAGCAGGAACGCCGCCACGGCCGCAGCGGCGGCACCAATGAGGATCAGGGCATCGTTGTTCATCGTCGAGCGAAGGGTTCGGGCTCGAAGAGATCCGACGGCAGCGCGATGCCGAGGTTCTCCAAGTGCTCGGAGAACGTCGGCCGGATCCCCGTTGCCTTCAGGCGTCCGAGGTAGCGACCGTCTTCGTCGACACCCATGCCGTAGTCGAACAGCATGAGGTCCTGAAGCGTGATGATGTCGCCCTCCATCCCGACGACCTCAGTCACATGGGTCACGCGCCTCGTGCCGTCCCTGAGCCGATGGGTGTGAACAACGAGGTCGATGGCGGACGCCACCTGCTCGCGAATGGCGCGGATCGGCAGATCCATCCCTGCCATCAGCACCATGGTCTCGATCCTCGCCAGCGTGTCACGAGGCGAGTTGGAGTGAATCGTCGTCAACGAACCGTCGTGACCGGTGTTCATGGCCTGGAGCATGTCCAGGGCCTCACCGCCACGCGCCTCACCGACGATGATCCGCTCAGGACGCATGCGCAGGGTGTTACGCACCAGGTCTCGAATGGTGACCTGGCCCGTTCCTTCCAGGTTGGGGGGTCGAGACTCGAGACTGAGAACGTGCACCTGATTGAGCTGGAGCTCGGCCGCGTCCTCGACGGTGATGATGCGCTCGTCGTCTGGAATGAAGTTCGACAGCACGTTCAGGAGCGTCGTCTTCCCGGAGCCTGTGGCCCCGCTGACAATGGTGTTCAGGCGGCCCCGGACGCAGCGGCGCAGCAGACCGGCGACCTGCTCGTTCATCGTGAAATTGGCGATCAGGTCGTCCACGGTGAAGGGGTCGACGGCGAACTTCCGGATGGTGAGGTAGGGCCCGGCGATGGCGAGCGGATGGATGACCGCATTCACACGGGATCCGTCGGGGAGACGGGCGTCGACCATCGGGGTGGCCTCATCGATCCGCCTGCCGACCTGGCCGACGATCTTCTCGATGATGCGCTCGAGGTGCGTCGCGTCGACGAACCGAGTGTCGGTCTTGATCAGCTTGCCGGCGCGCTCGATCCACACTGCGTGCGGGCCGTTGACCATGACCTCGGTGACTTCCGGATCGGCGAGGAAGGGGTCGATGGGGCCGTACCCCAGCACATCGTCTGCAATCTCCTGGAGGAGCGCCAGACGGTCGGCGCGCGAGAGCGGAACGGACTGCTCCTGGTCGAGCGCCCACTCCAGCATCTCCATCACGCGCAGCTTCAGTTCGGCGTCGCTCATCTGCCGGTCGTACAGTGTCGGCCCGAGGCCCTCGACCACCTTGTAGTGCAGCTTGCGGCGCAGGTCCTGGCGCGTCTCCTCGCGGTGCGCGTCGACTGTGGCGTCAGCGGCCTTGGCGGCCTTGACCCTGTCGGCGAGGCTCATATTGCTCTCCCTGTCGCTCGTGTCCCCTGCTGGTCAACCTATCGGAACCAGCGTCGCGATTTCGCGTCTTCTTCTTCCGTTTCGGTGATCGTCCGGTCGTCCACCACGAGGCGGGCGACCCCCCGAAGATCCTTGGCGGGTCGCGAGCGCGGGTAGAGCGCCACAACCGGCTCACCCTCGTTCACGGCTCGTGGAACCAGCTTGTCCGACGAGATCGCCGCCTGAACGTCGAGCCCGAGCGATCGCTCCAGCTCGTCGACGTCGAGGCGGGCCTTCGAATTCACCCGGTTGAGGATCAGCTTGATCTTCTCGAACGGGAACTTGATGAGTCGCAGCGTGTCGAGTGCCAACTTGGCGTTCTTCACACTCGGCAGATCCATATCGACCACGAGCAGCACCACGTCGGAGCGTTCGAGGATCGACAGCACCGGCTCGTCGAGGAAGGGGGCGGTGTCGACAACGATGTAGTCGAACATCCGCTTCAGCATCCCCAGCGTCTTCACGACGACCTGCGTCGAGACCTCGTCGGCGAGGGACGGCTCGAGCGGGGCGGACAGCACCCGCATCCCGGTACTGTGAGTCGCCAGCAGGCTCTCGAGGAGTGGCTCATCGAGCTTGTCGACGTCCCGTGCGACGTCGACGATGGTGTGCGCAGGATCCACCTGCAGGCAGATGCAGACGTCTCC
>Ga0255052_10001952_pt1 | contig 15105 bp, 7 predicted proteins | sample JV7_2_21_MG_FD_188632 | JGI IMG/M metagenome (GOLD analysis project Ga0255052, IMG submission 188632) | Seawater microbial communities from Jervis Inlet, British Columbia, Canada - JV7_2_21 | ecosystem: Environmental > Aquatic > Marine > Inlet | place: Canada: British Columbia | collected...
GCCTTTTCGGGCGGTCTCAACATGTCCTTGCTCGTACTGCGCGAAAAGCGATTTCTCGTCAGTTGTTATATAGAAAAGGCAATAGTTCGCGTAAAAGAAAGGTACCTACCTATGAAACTGGAAAAAGATACTATGACTCGTCGTCGTTTTCTCAAAACCAGCACTCAGGTTACAGCCTTGGCGGGACTCTCCGTTGCCACGCAGGCATACGGAGCCGGCAGCGACCGAATTCGCGTGGGCCTCGTTGGCTGCGGGGGCCGCGGCACTGGCGCTGCCGCGCAAGCTCTGACAACCGGTGAAAGCGTGGTCCTGACAGCCATGGGTGACGCTTTTGAGAATCGCCTGCAGCGTAGTCTCAAGAATCTCAAGGCCAACGAACAATTCGGGCCACGTGTCAAGGTCTCCGAGGATGCGTGCTTCGTGGGCCTGGACGCCTACCAGAAAGTGATCGATAGCGGCGTGGATGTGGTTCTCCTGGCCACCCCCCCCGGTTTCCGACCGCAGCATCTGAGAGCTGCAGTCGAGGCCGGCAAACAAGTCTTCTGCGAAAAACCCATGGCCACCGACGCCCCAGGCGTGCGCAGCGTCCTGGAGTCCGCCGCTATGGCCAAAGAGAGGAACCTGGCTCTGGTGGCCGGCTTCTGTTGGCGGTATCACCCGGCACGTCGCGCCTTCTACGAGCGCGTACACCAGGGCGCCATTGGCTCGATTCGTGCCGTCTATGCCACCTATCTGACCGGACCGGTGAAACCCATGCCCCCGGCCGACAGGCGCCCCGCCGGCATGAGTGATGTTGAGTGGCAACTCCGCAACTGGTATAACTTCACCTGGTTATCCGGGGACGGGCTGGTGGAACAAGCCTGTCACAGCGTGGACAAGATTGCCTGGGCAATGAACGGAGTCCTCCCTCTCAAAGCGGTGGCAACCGGCGGCCGTCAATTCCCAAACAACGAAGGCAATATCTTCGACCACATCGATATCTTCTACGAATTCCCGGGCGGAGTCCGCGCGTTCATGGCCCAACGACAGATCAACGGTTGCTACGGTGAGAACTCCGACTACCTCATGGGCGCCGATGGCTTTGGCAACATCAAGGGCTGGAGTGATCCGACCATCACCGGCAAGGAGTCCTGGCGCTATCGCGGCCCCAAAGCCGACATGTACCAGGTCGAGCACAACAAATTGTTCGAATCCATCCGCAGCGGCCAACCCATTAACGATGGCGTCTGGATGGCTAACAGCACGCTCATGGCCATCATGGGACGCATGGCCGCTTACACCGGAAAAGAGATATCCTGGACCGAAGCCCTGAATTCCGAGCAGCAACTCGTCCCCGACAACTTAACCTGGAACATGGACTTGCCCATCAGGCCCATGGCCATGCCGGGAAAGACGAGGTTTGTCTGACTATTCTGCGGTCAGGTCTTGACCAGCCAGGCGATGCTGCGAACCGCGAACCACAATCTTCACTTTCAGTGGATTGTAATCTGTTGCCTATCTCTGCCGATCGGTTGCTTATCGCATCTTGGAAACGAAAGATGAAGACTACTCCTCCAACAAGTGTGTCTGCAAACCCTTCAGGGTTGGTTCGGCAGCGATGCATTTGTCTGCTAATGAAATATTCAAGATGTCTATTGTTGTTCGGATTGGGTGCGCTCTGGGCTCAGACCGATGAAGCCGCGCATGCCCAAACGAGCTTCTTCTTTCGGCCTGAACTTATGAGCAGAGCCCGACTCAACTCTCAGAAATACACGTGGGGCACCGAGGCCCTGAAAGATATTGTCGCCCGAGCCAGGCCATGGCTTGAGCTATCAGACGACGAGCTTTGGAACTCAATGTTTTCCCACACACTCGAACGTGCCTGGATGGTCTGGTCAGACGGTCATTGTCCTGCCTGCAAGAAGGACGTGGTCATGTACAACTGGCAAATCAATGCCTGGAAACACCCGTGGAAGCTTCAGTGTCCTAATTGTGGACAGCTTTTCCCCAAGAATGATTTCCATGAATTCTACCTATCCGGTCTCGACGAGAACGGCATCTTTCAGCACAACCTGGCTGACCAAAGTTTGCTTTATAATGCCGAACATCCTGACCCAGCCGATCCCCTGCACAAGTTCGGCATCGATGGTGGCAAGGGGTACTCTGATGGGAAACACGCCTGGCATTTCATTGCCACGTACCTGGTATATGGCCAATGGAAACAGGTTGTCTTGGCCGGCATAGAGAGTCTGGCTGACGCCTACGTGATGACCGGCGAGTCTGTTTATGCTCGCAAGGCCGGTATCCTCCTCGACAGAGTGGCGGACCTCTATCCTGACTTTGACTTTCGCACCCAGGGCTGGATGTATGAAAGAATCAATTACTCCTGGGGTTACGTATCCTATTGGCAGCAGGCCGGTGAGGAACTGCAGACAATCGCCCTGGCCTATGACAAGGTGCGCGGCAACTGGCCGCGTAACGAGCAACTGACCCGCTTCCTATCACGAAAGGCAAAACAATACAAATTGGAAAACCCAAAATCATCGCATACCGATGTCCAGCGCAACATTGAAGACCGCATTCTTCGAGATTCCCTCAATCATCCTGCCAAAATCCGTAACAACTACCCTCTCCAGGAAATCGCTGGAACCTACGTGAAAACCATTCTTGATTGGCCGGAAGAGCGTGAAGAAATCACGGCAGAAATGACACAGTGGATGAAGAAAGCGGTGCAAATTGATGGTGTAACAGGTGAGAAAGGGGGATATTCTTCGCTGGGTTTGAATCACATTTTGAGTTTTCTGGGTCATTATGATCGGGTAGAGCCTGGTTTTTTGAGAAGAATGGTTGGCCTTGTGCCCAACTTGCTAAAGACCTATCGCTTCCACATCGATACTCGTGTACTTGGAGCGTACAATATCCTCCCCGGTGATGGTGGGACATTTGGACAAAAGCAGGCGTACAGGATTCAATTTTCCCAGAATCCCGGATTGGATGCATCGGCATATAGCTTCTTTTGGAAACTGTATGAAATAACCGGAGACTCGATATACGTTCAGATACTATATCGAGAAAACTCATACAAACTGGATGGGCTACCCTATGACATCTTTTGCGAGAATGCGGAAGATTTGCAGCATCGTGTGAAAGAAGTAATCGACCAGGTTGGTGCTGAGACTCAGTCAGCCAGTACCGACAAGAAACTGTGGCACTTGGCCATACTGCGTTCGGGCAAAGCCGATAAAGCTCGGGCCGTCGCGCTGGACTATGATTCCGGCGGTCGCCACGGCCACAAAGACGGTATGGTCTTGTCTCTATATGCAAAGGGCCACGATCTGATGCCGGACCTGGGCTATCCTCCGGTTCAGTTTGGTGGCTGGGATACGCAGCAGGTGAAATGGTACTATAGGACGGCATCCCATCCTACCGTGGTTGTCGACGGCAAGGACAACAATGGCGCGGGCAAAACCACCCTCTGGGCTGACGGCGAGCAGTTTCGCGCAGTCCGCGCATCCGGCGCCGCTTTGATAGACGGCAAGCAGTTTGAACGCACAGCTACTCTGATTGATATTTCCGACAGTGATTTCTATGTGCTCGACATCTTCCGGGTTGTGGGTGGAAAAGACCACGCCAAGTTTATGCACAGCTATTTCGGCACTATCAAGACTGACGGTTTGTCACTAGAAGCTGGCCGGGATTACGGTTTTGACACTCTTATGCAGAATTTCCAGACCGACCGCGTTGCTGAGCCCGGCTGGAGTGTGGATTGGAAAATTGAAGACCGTTACGGTTATCTACCCACCAAGACAGATGTGCACCTGAGGTATATCGATTTGACATCTGGTGCTGAGGCATCTATAGCTGAAGGCTGGGTTGCTGCGAGTCGGTCCGCTTACAGCAGCAAGACGCAGGACTGGATACCCCGCATCATGGTTCGGCGCAAGTCGGATAAAGCTCCACTGTCCTCCACTTTCATAGCTGTTATTGAGCCGTATGAGAATGAATCGAACATAAGACAGATACGCCGATTGCCTTTGCATGGACCTGAAGGCCTGAACTGGCCTGATGCTCATGTGGCTGTGGAGGTGCAACTAGTCGATGGTCGCAAGGACCTTATCATCGCAGCAGATGTGGAAAATCCAATGAGTTTAAAACCAAGCTGGCAAGAAACGGCTGTCATAGTCCAAAAAGATACGGGCATAAGATTTAAGGGTGAATTATGCTGGGTGCGCTGGGGTGCCGATGGAAGGATTGACCGAATTGTTATCTGCCGAGGCCAATCCATTTCGAGTGGTAAAGTTACTATTGGATTAAAGAAGAAAACGAATCTTGTTGAGATTCGTTTCGACGATAGCCGAGCCGAGGTTGTAGCTGGTCCACAGGAAGATGTTGCATTTATCAACATCAATGATAGAAACGTTTGGAACAGGTAGCAGCAGCCACTATATCAGCACATGCTTGACTATTGAGCTTCTAATTAAGATAGCTCCTCGGAGAGTAAGAATATGGCGAACAATGCAGAAAAACGTATAGACCGCCGAGCTTTACTGCATGGGATAGGGACCTTTGCCGGAGCTGCTTCAGCCCGTCGTGCTTTGATGGCTGCAAGCCAATCCTCAACTCCCCCTAAGCAACCGAAAGGTAACCATGATGGGGGCAAGAAGAGGCTCTCCCTTACCATTCCCACGTGGTACTACCAGCAATTCGACGCTGATTATGCTCTCGATGTACCGGAGGAAGGTTTCGGAGGTTGGAAGAAGGCAAACTTGGAATTCTCATGTGCACATATGGCTGTAGTAGTAATGCATGCGTGGGATCTGGGCACGCGAGAGAAGTTTCCGGGTTGGTGGCGGGGCGTGCCTTATGCCCCCCGGTCTCAGACTATTTTGCGCGCCGTGTTTCCACATCTTCTAAAGACAGTTCGGCATTCAGAAATACCCCTGTTTCATGTAGTAGGCGGTGGGAATGAATACTGGAAGAATCTACCTGGTTACAAACATGCTGCTTCGCTCGCGGGTCCTGATGCAAAAGCTCTTGAACAAGTTGCTTCTGACCCACTGCGGGACAAATTATCAGCATTCCGACAGAAACATTGTTTCGTCGGGCAGCATAATCGAAAGGACGTGGAACGTGGGTTTGAGCAGTTGGATTTCGCCGAGGAAGCGCGTCCGCAAGGTGATGAGGGCATAGCGAAAAACTCGCGGCAGCTTTTCGCGCTGTGCAGGCAGCGCGGCGTAAACCATCTGGTCTATTGTGGTTTTGCCATTAACTGGTGTCTTCTGCTTTCTCCCGGCGGTATGGCAGAGATGCACAAGTACGGGCTCTGGTGCTCGGCCCTAAGACAGGCCACAACAGCCGTAGAAAATAGAGAAACCGCTCGAAATGAGCTCTGTAAGGAGATTGCTTTGTGGCGTGTTGCCCTGGCGTTTGGCTTTGTCTTTGATGTCAACGACTTCGTCAATGGCATAGCGAAGTAACAAGTCTCTTGTCCAGTTCATTGATTGGGTATTATTTATTTGCCCGAGGAATGACTTGCCGACCGTGCCGTAGAGATGTGAAGAATAAGCCGGAAACAGTTTTGAAACCAGTTCTAAGGAGTATTTCCCATGAGTGAGTCTACTTCACGACGTTCGTTCTTGAAAAGCGCCGGTTCGGGTGCTGCCATCCTGGGATTAGGTGCAGCAGTTGAGGCGGCTGACCAGCCGAAGATCCAGGGGTTTGAAGAAGAGGTGAACGAAAGGACGGCGAAAGAATGGCAAGCCGTCTCAGATCGGAAGATCCGCATGGGGATCATCGGTTACGGTGTCTGCAAATTCGGTGCTCAGTTCTCACTGCAACATCATCCAAACGTCGAGGTGGTTGCCGTCAGTGACCTGTTCCCGGACCGTTGCCAGGCGTTAGCGAAAGCATGTAAGTGCCAAAAGACCTATCCGTCGCTCGAGGAGATGGTCAAAGACGACTCAATCGAGGCGATCTTTTGCGCGACCGATGCCCCGAGCCATGCCCGCCACTGCATCGAAGTTCTGAAACACGGCAAACACGTTGCCAGTGCCGTACCGGCTGTTTGGGAACATCTGGAAGAGGCTGACAGGCTGTTGGAGACAGTAAAGCAGTCAGGGCTGAACTACATGCTATTCGAAACGTCGTGCTACCATTCAGATCTCTATGCGATGCGACAGATCTACGACGCCGGCGGTTTCGGCAAGCTGGTCTATAGCGAGGGCGAATACTTCCATTACGCATGTGCGGTGATCCCGTCTTACAGAAATTGGCGCCTCGGTTTGCCGCCCCAATGGTATCCCACGCACTCGAACGCCTACTATGTTGGCGTCAGCGGTGGCAGCTTCACTGAGGTATCGTGCATGGGAATGCCGAGCATCCGCGACGAATTGCAGCCTCAGAACAACCGGTACAAGAACCCCTTCGGTACCGAAATCGCGATGTTCCGCACGAGCGAAGGCGGCATGTCCCGCATGGGTGTCAGTTGGGATACACCGGGCTATGGCGGCGAAGTTGGTCGTGTACGCGGACAACAGGGCTCGATGATCGGCATGAACTACCAGGGCCTGGACAAGAAGCTGCCGGATCTGGCCAAACCGGCGCTCCCACCGGGTGTACGCCCTGGCGGCCATGGTGGCTCGCACGGATACCTCGGTCACGAATTCGTCATGTCCATCCTTGAAAACCGCCAACCGCTTGTGGACATCGTTTGGGCGCTAAACATGACCGTATCCGGCATGGTGGCCCATCAGTCGGCCCTGAAAGATGGTGAACTGATGAAGATCCCACAGTACAAGCTGCAAACCTAACTTCAGTTAATCGCTGTAGAACCTACCGATAAAGTCGAATGTCATCAAAATAGACCACACCTGAACCACCAGATTGTGGATTGCGCTTATCGCCAAAACCAATGGCAATCGTATTTACGTTGGTAAGGTCCACGCCCGCAAATTGCGTCAGGTCGATATTCCATCTTGTCCAGGTGTCTATCTGCGTTGGACCGCGGCTATTGTGATAGACTACTGCTCTGCCATTGAGAACAACGTACATCCGCGCAGGAGTATTGGCTGGATCGCCCCTGAACCAGAGCGCCAATGTATTAACATTTCTCTCGGTCCAGTCACGGGAATAACCAAATGTCATGGTTGCCTCAGAGTATTTGAAATGGTTATCATAGAAGAACGGCATCGATTGAGAACCACTGTGGACAATCTCTGTTTCAACGTAGTGTTCTCCCTCAACAAAATTTGGCCTGGGATAGCCTACGATGGAACCGTTTGCTGGGATACCCCATCCGTCTAGCCACTTGTCAAATATCCTGTTGGGTCCGTAGTCGTTGTAGCCTTCAAAATCCTCTACGAGAAGGAAATTGGCTACCGTAAAGCTCCAGATTCTGCCTTTACTGATTGTCCGGTTGGCATTGAACTGGTCGATACGCCAATAGTAGCGTCTGGTGAATTCGAGAGCCTCTGGAGGAGTATAGCTAGCAGCGCTTTGACGGCCTCGATATATGCCAGTCATGTCGGAGGTATCGGCGTTGGTTACCTCCTCTTCATTGGCGCCGAAGTACACATAATGCTGGACTACCTCATCTCCCGGCGCCCAGCCAAGAGGTGTTGCCACTCCAACGTGCGCCGTCGACCTATTAGCCGGGCTCGGATACCATGCGAGTAGCAGGTCAATTCTCACGGCCAATTGAACCTCTTCCTGTGCCAGTGCCTTGTCGTAGATGCGGGCATCATCGATCAAACCTTTGAAATGCCCGCTGTTGTTGTCGGCGCGGCGGCCTATGCTGACATCTGCAGTCCCCCTGAGATTGAACTTGACGTCCGGATTTAAGATGGTTCGGTACTCGTCAACTTCGCCATCCAGATAGAATGTCAGGTCTTTGACAGCCCCGTCGTGTGGAACAACCGCTGCAACATGGTGCCATTCGTTGTCGTTCACGTTGGTCTCACCCCTCATATTACCGCCACCGTGCTCCACGCGTATCCGGCCACCGTGCACGCGGAATGTCATTCTTTGAGTGCCGGCGTTCGTGCCCCAGGTTATTATCTCGCCATCGGCTGTGGTCTTGATCCAGGCTGCGACAGTAAATTCGTGCTGTACGCCATTGGTGGCAAGAATGCCCTTGTAGCCGTCTATGTCAACATAATCGCCAGCGCCATCAAACTCCAGAGCACCGCCGTCATATCCGGCCACCCACTGCGGATCACCACGTAGCGTGCCGTGATGGTTATAGCCGGAATAGTCAACGACAGTGCCAAACTCTTCGCCGTCGAGCTTCCACCAGCCCACAAGATTGGGATCAGCGATGGGGATAAAGGGTGCTGTTCCGAAGCTCCATATATAACCTTTGCGAGTGGCAGAGCCGTCGAACTCATCGACTCGCCAATAGTAGGTCTTGTCTAATTCGAGGGCGCCGGGAGTAAAGGTTGTAGCTACCTGAGGTAGTCCGCCAGTGGCATTATTGACATCGTCAAAATTGTCACCGAAATGTATGGCGTGCAATTTCGCATCGAATCCCGCTGTCCAGCTGAAGGTTACATTCGGATCTACAAATCTGGCGCTGTCAGCCGGGTCTGGATCATAGGCCTTCGCCGGTGGAGTCGTAAAGGTCCAGACATCACCTTTATGTATTGTACTACCATCAGCCTCAACCTCGTCAATCCGCCAATAGTAAGTTGTGTTTGCTGCTAGGCCTTCCGGATAAGGAAGTCCGGGGTAGCCAGCAACGAACGACGGTGAAGCCAGGTTATCTCTGAACGTCTCGCCAGTGCCCTCGTTCACATCGTTGAAATTATCGCCCAAGTACACATCGTGTGACACCGCAGTATCTCCCGGCGACCAACTAAGGATTACCCACGTATCCAAAAGCAGATCACCATCAACCGGCTCGGGATTCTCAGCCTTTACGAATGCTGGAGTGATGCCGTCAAATAGGTCCTGTACCAGTGCTGCCGAAAGGGTGCGATCGTAAATGCGGACATCATCCACAGTGCCCGTTAGAAAGGCGCTTGGAATATCAATATCCCATTCCTGTCCTATTGACCAGCGGTCAGTTGGGCTGAAGTTGAAAGCGGCCGCGTATGAATTTTCCTGAACCCCATCGACGTATACATATCCGGTAGACCCGTTCCTGACGAACGTCAGCAGATGCCACAGACCGTCACTGACCGTCGTGGTGGACAGGGCGTGTTCCCTGTCCGTATCGAAGGCGGCCTTGCCACCGTCAATACAGAACCTTACTACGTTTCCGGTTTGGGTATTACAGGAAAACCAGTCTGCGTCATTGTCAATTGTTTTGACCCATGCGCTAAGTGTAATATCATCATCGGTTATGTCATCTGCTACGCCATCAATTATAACGTAATCATCTCCATCGAGGTCCAGAGCGTTCGAGCCAATCTTTCCGGCCACGAAAGTCGGATTGCCAACGGCTGTGCCATCGTTGCCTAAACCAGAATAATCCAGCCTGTTGCCGTCAAACGTCCACCAGCCAATAAGATGCGTTTTCTCGGCAGCATTGGCCATGTTCGTCAAAACCAGGCTTAGCATCAAAACAAAAGAAACCAGAGAAATCAGTCTCGTAAACATCATAGTCCTCCTTCAATGAATGAGGAAAAACTGTCAGTTGAGATGTGAAAGAAAAGATCGTAGAGCACTACGCTTTCGCCACAATCCTTGGCCTCATATAATAGCTCCTCCTCTTATTATCACGTCGGTAGACTACAAGAGCTGCGCCCGCAGGATGATCTCAAAGCCACAGATGCCCGACTGCGCAAGCACAAGCTCAGGTAACATTATTTATACAAATTTCCCACCTTCCCGTCAAGGAAAATCTGTGGATCGACTGGGATGACCAAGGAACGTCGTATCCCCCTGCGAAGGATAAGTTCTCCGACAGAGCCTAATGTCCTTGAGTGTCTTATCGCATCATTCCTATAGTCCCAACGGCACCGGACACAGGCCAATAAATTGGGTTACAACTCTATCCAATCTGCTCTAAACATACAATGGCGGATGGTGGCCTGCCCTTGCTCCTTGTAAGAATAAGTCAGATGTAACGTCCCATCCTCCGCCTGAATCAGCGACGGATAGGCAAATGATTTCTCCCGATTGTCTGATCTGGCAATATGCCGTTTCCATTTCCACGTCTCGCCTTCGTCGTCGGAGAGAGCCGCGGCCAGGCTGTGGCGGCCGTCGTCGGTGTCGTTGTAGACCATCACCCAGCGGCCATCCTGTAACGTGATTGCCTCAAGACTGGAGCCGGGATTCGGGATGTTCGTGTCGATGGCTGGTGACCATGATTCACCATTGTCAGTAGATGTGCTGATCAGTACGCGGTACGGAGCATTGCCGCTGTCCCGCATGTAGGCCGCCAAAGTCCCATCTCTTTTCCGAACGATGCTTGGCTGGATCGGCCCCAATCCCACGATCGGCTTGCTGGCTCGCCAGTTTTGACCGTTATCATCACTGATCGCCACCAGGCAGACATTGTAGCCATCCGAATACAGCGGCAGCAAGATACGCCCGCCAGGCAGGACGGTGGGGTGCGTACGTGTCATCCAGCCGGCCTGGCGTTTCGCCTTATCCCTGGCGGCTTCTATAATCATGGTTGAATACAACGGTGCATATTCAGCCCACATTGACTCTTCGGTGATTAATTCTCTAAACGCAGCTTCAATTGTCTCGGCAAAGATGTCTCCAGGTTTCAACAGGATAATATCCTGCCAATCCCATTTCGGTACCCTGCTCCGCTGATAGTCCGTGGACCTGCGATACTTCAAGATTGAATGCTCCCATCCGCTCGCGCGAACAGCAATCCAAAACAACCATAAGCGTCCCTTCTGATCTATGAAGAGAACAGGATTGCAATCCGGGAAGTCGGGCGTGTCGGCCATTAAGAAAACAGGACTCCACTCATTACCGCCTTTTTTCAGCCGGGCACCCTGGATCACAACATCATCTGCCGTTCGCTCCCCGGAGCCATGAAACCAGCACGCCAGCAAATCACCATTGGGGCACTCGACAATGCTGCTTGAGTGTACATGCTTTGCCTGTAGCGAGAAGATAGGATTATCTTGAATCTCTGGCTGCGCGTCTACTTGGATCGGAAGGTACATGCCGATGAGTAAAGTTATGATCACCTTCATAATCGCCCTCTATTTGTATACCACGTTGGATTCGTCAAATGCCGTGACAATAATATTCCTGGCCCTATGATACAAATTCTATTCTGTAAACGCACGCACTGTTTTACAACTATTGGCCATGATTTTCGCAGCCCTGTCTTTCCTACTGCCAAAGCCAGTGTCCATAAAAGAATTGAATGGGATGGCAGGCGCGGTTAGTATGGAGTTGCGTGGCTGAATCGATCGGACATTCGGCAAAGAATGGTTCTGTGTTTGGGAGAATCAACGGCAAATGGACAATCACCGACGAATTATATTGACGATAGTTCTTGCGTTTCTCAGCGGTTCTGTTCTGCAAGCATCGACCGAACATGATCAAGGCATCTCATCCCAGCGCTCTATGGGATATACATCACGATCCGCAGACGATGCCAGAGCGTGGCAGGTGGATGTGAGAGCCAGGCTGTTCCAACTGCTCAAAATGGATGACTTGGTCCCAATAAGAAGTTCAATTCCTTTTAGTCCAAAGGAACTCCTTCGTGCAGACAAAGAGACATATCATGTGAAGGAAGTGGAAATAAGTTCCACGTCGAACAGGCGTATCCGAGTTGTCGTGACCATACCCAACTCAATCGAAGGCACCGTCCCTGCAGTTGTTTGTGTGGGAGGCCATGGGAGCAACCTCTACAGCCCATATGATCCCCAAACCACCGTTGGGGATGGTTCAAGGGTAAAATCAGATGGTATCTACAAGGGGTTTGCCACCGTTCTGACTAGAATGCGATACGTGACTATTTCTAGCACAGTAAGCCAGCACGAGGTCTACGAGGAAGGTTGGCTACTCATGGGCGAACGCCTGTGGGATTTGATTCGATGTGTGGATTATGTGCAATCCATGTCGGAAGTGGACAATCGCCGAATCGGCTGTGCCGGTCTGTCGCTGGGAGGTGAAATGGCGATGTGGTTAGGAGCAATGGACGAGAGGATTGTCGCTACCGTCAGCTCTGGTTTTTTGACCACGATGGATCACATGGAGCAGAATCATTGCCTGTGTTGGAAGTTTGACGGACTCAGAGAACTGGTTGATTTTGCTGACATCTACTCTCTCATAGCCCCCCGACCTCTGCAATGTCAGAACGGTATGCTTGAGCCAGCCAGTCAGTTCTATGTCCCTCTAGCCCGTCAAGCGACCGAAGAAATCAGAGTGATATATAGGGATCTGGACAGGCCTGAAAATGTTGTCTTAGACGTGCACAGAGAAGGACATACGATAGACTTGCCGGGATTAGTATATTTCTTTGAGAAACATCTCTATCAGAACCGATGGCAACAGGGATTATAGTATTTGACTTTGAGTTCTTCATATGTGAAAGTTCGGTGCACGTTGTGTACGTTTTTTCAGGTTTGGACAAGGAAGCATTGAAATCGGACCCCATGGTGTGCGAATGATGACGAATCGATCTGCCTTGAGAATGTCGTGTGTCGTAAGCCTCTGTTTCTTGTTGGCCTTTGTCTCGTTAGCGGGCGCCGCGGCGGAACCCGCCATACGGCCCGTGGTTGAGATCGAGGAAGACGTCTACAGCTTCGAGCCGGCCAACAACGGCGCCGGGCCCATGTGGTGTAACGGCTCGACGTGCCTCGTACGCATTGGCGATAACCTCTTTGCCAGCGGGCTGGAAACCCTCGATGACGCCAAGCCGCTCAACAACTGTCGTTGGGTGCTGTTTCACCGCGGCAAGCAGGGCTGGCAGAAGGTATGCCTCGATGTGTCCGGACGAACCCGAGAGCCCTGTCCGCTTGCCGGTTTTGGCGACGGTCGGCTGTTCCTGTCCGCCAATCCAACGCTGAGCCCCGATCCCAATGCCTACTCCGGACCCGCACGACCTGAGATCCTTCAGTTCGCCACCCAGAATCCCACCCGGCCCGGGCGAACGCTGCTGCCTGTCTGGTCCGGCCAGCCGAGATTCAGCGAGCATTCCTACAGAAGCTTCGCGGCCGACGGGCCAAATCACGAACTGATTCTGTTTCAGAACGTCGGCTACACACACGCAGAGTGGGCATTTCTTAATCGCAACGGCCAGTGGAACGCGCAGGGCCAGCTCAAGTGGCCGTGGGGGGCCGAGTACGAGAAACCACAACCGATTCGCGTGTGCTATCCTAACGTGGCGATCAAGGATCGTGAGGTTCACTTCTGCGGTGTCAGCGACATCATCGAACCGAACCGGCAGTGGCGTGCATTCAAGAAGGAAATCACCGGGCGACAGTGGGACTACGATTTCCGCCGGTTGTTCTACACCTGGTCGGCGGACATTACGACGGAGAAGTTCCAGCCCTGGGTAGAAATCGCCAGTCGTGAGAAGACCTGTGGCTGGATCAGCCCCGGTGACCTTTGGCTGGCTCCGGACGGAGACGTGCATATCCTTTGGACCGAGCGGGCTCTTGATGAGCGTCTCCGGGAGAAGTTCTTCGGTGGTGAGAAACAGAGTCACTCGTTAAATTACGCCGTGGTTCGCAATGGCAAAGTGCTTCTGCGTCGCACGCTGCTCATGGCCAAGGAGGATAAATCGAATGAGCGGCCCGGTCGTGGCAGGTTCCACATCACCCGTGATAACCGTCTGTTCGTGTTCTTCTACGTGCATGGCTCAGATGCGAGTGGGCAACGGGTCTCGGAAAATCGTCTGCAGGAAATCCTGCCAGATGGAGTCCTCAGCAGGTCAGTGCGCGTTGGGCTGAAGAAACCGTTCACCAGTTTCTTCACTGCCACAATCCGGGCGGGCACACCCCCTTCAAACACATTGGAGTTGCTGGGAACACGAGAGGGATCGGGGACAACCATCAGCTTTGCGCGAGTCAGACTGGATTGATCAACTATGTGCTATTAGTCTGTGGACATCATACCCTTGTTGAGCGCCGGATATGGTCGATCCCGAATCAGTCTGCCGTCCACAGAGAATCCTTCGGGCCTTCCCGCAAGGCGATCAACAAGACGCGCCCGCCAGATTTGTAGTGTGGGAAGGTGGGGTGCCTTTCGCGACAGGTCGTTCTCTTCCTGGGGATCCGTGTCTATATCGAATAGATGCTCCGTACCGTCCAAGGGGCGCCAGATGTACTTGTAGTGGCCGTCAGTCAGCGCATGGAACGCCTGTGCCTTGCTGTAGCACGGCGCGTGTTCGAAATGCAGCCATTTGCGAATCACCTGTTGCTGTCCGCGCAGCGTAGGTACAAGGTTGACACCGTCAACTCGAAACACCCTCTTAGTCCCAGCCAGCGCCAGCAGCGTGGGCATGATATCCTCCAGGCAGACCGGCTGGGCAACACGCAGGCCGGACTTGAAGCCCAGGGCGGGTGAACCGCAAATGATCAATGGGATGTTGGCTGAACCCTCATACGGCTCGCATTTGCGGAAATAGCCATGATCGCCCAGCATCTCCCCGTGGTCGGTCGTGACCACGATGACCCACGATCGTCCGGCCTTCTCACTCCGCGCCTTGAAATCGCGGATCAGTGACGAAATCTGATTGTCCAGGTGCTCGATGAGTCCAAAGTAGCCGGCTTGGGCTGCGCGCAAAGTTTCGCCCTCCAGCAGGATCCGGTGACCATTGCGGTCGCCCTTTGGCGACAGTGCACCCCAATCCACCCAGTCGCCGTGTGCAGGTGGCGGCAGCTCCTGCTTTAAGTAGGCGTCAAAGTACTTCCTTGGAGGGAAAAGCGGCGGGTGCGGGGCGTAAAACGATGAGGTCAGGAAAAGTGGTTGATCCACGTCTGCCTCGGCGATCATCCTGCGTGACTGGTTGACGATCCATTCAGTGGGGTGGAGGTTGTCCGCCAGTGGCCATGGCTTGGCCTGCCAATGGTTGTATGTAACACCCAGGTCCTCGACGAGCTTCCTTATGCCACCGGTTTCCGGCGCGGATCGCTTCAGGAATCTGTCGTACTGGTCATTGGCTACGTAAGTGGAACCAAGGATTTGCTTCTGGTAACCGCAGGATTT
>Ga0255052_10001953_pt1 | contig 15102 bp, 18 predicted proteins | sample JV7_2_21_MG_FD_188632 | JGI IMG/M metagenome (GOLD analysis project Ga0255052, IMG submission 188632) | Seawater microbial communities from Jervis Inlet, British Columbia, Canada - JV7_2_21 | ecosystem: Environmental > Aquatic > Marine > Inlet | place: Canada: British Columbia | collected...
GCTGCCCTACACTTGTAGCGACTACAAGTTTGAAAGCACAACAGCCCTTGGATGTGGACATGAGGATGTGGCTGACCCGCTGCGCGATGAGGGCAAACTCATGTGGAAGGGCGAGTGGGCTGCGCAGTGGGCGCTTTGGAAGGTTTGCAGCGAAGGCGCGGGCAAAGAATATGCTGTCCCCAACAGTGCTTTTTTTGTGAACGGCGAGCTCTGCGAACGTGTGCTCGACTATCCAATGCCAGTACCAATTTTTTATGAACATCTCATGATTGACGGCAAAAAGATGAGCGCCAGTGTTGGAAACGTGGTCTATCCCAGTGACTGGCTTGAAGTTGCGCCGGCTGAGTTGCTCCGCTTCTTATATAATAAAAAACTCATGAAGACCCGGAATTTCTCGTGGTCTGAGCTTCCCAAGCTCTATGATGAATATGACCGCACGGCGGCGGGGTTTTGGGCGGGGAGGCTTGAACCCACGCAGAAACGTCTTTTTGAAATCTCGCAGATAGACCCGGCTAGGCCGGCGCTTGGCATTTCATTTTCAATGGTTGCATTTCTTTCAAAGATTTTTTCTAATGATGCGACGTTCATCAAAAGCGTGAAACGAACTGGCCACTATTCTGATGATGTTCATCAATTAATTATCGATAGGCTGATGAAAGCAAGGCTTTGGGCTGAGAAATACGGTGTGGGCATCCCTTCGCTTCTCGAAAATCTAAAGGGCACTCGGCTCAGCGGGGATCAGAGTCTTTTTCTCTGCGGACTCGCTGATTTTTTGAGTGCTGGCGGGCATTCTGAGGAGGAGATTCAGGGTGAGATTTATGAGCTTTCCAAAGGTATCGGCCTGTCTACGAGGGATGCTTTTAAGGCTGTTTATCTCACTGTTTTAGGTGAGGAGCGCGGGCCACGGGCGTCTACTTTGATTGCTGCGCTTGACCGCAGCTGGGTTGTCGAAAGATTTAAATATAATTATAAATAGTTATAGTTTAACCTGTGGTAATCCTATATCCACAACTCCGCTCTGTACCCTTTACCACAGGCCCCATCCACCCATCAAGAAATTTTATATAGCTGATTGTGACATCGCAGACTAGGTGGTTTTTATGGCGACAAAACAGGTTGAGCTTAAAACATTGAAGATAGGGAGTTATCTCGTATTAGACGGCGAACCATGCAGAATCGTGAGCTATCAGACAGCAAAGACAGGCAAACACGGCTCCATGAAAGCAAGAGTGGATGGAATAGGAATACTGGATAACCAGAGAAGAAGCATTGTAAAACCAGTGAGCACAAAGGTTGAAACACCGATAATCGAGCGTAAAACCGCGCAGATAACCCACATGCAGGGCGAGACACTTGGGCTCATGGACCTGGTATCATTCGAGTCATTCGAAGCAACAGCACCCAAAGACCTTGAAGGCACACCCATCGAAGGCGCTGAAATCGAGTATATCGAGGCCATGGGCAGAAAAAAGCTGGTGCGTGTTAGAGGAAACTGATGTACACAGTCCCCCAGACATTTGCAAGAAGAGAGGAGACGCTTGCAGAAGCAGATTTCGCAGTTCTGGGCATACCCTTTGACTCCAGCGAATCCTATCGCACAGGCTCACGATTTGGTCCAAACGCAATTCGAGAGGCGTCAAGGGACCTTGAAGACTATGATATGGAGGACGGATTTAACCTCCTGGGGCTTTCGATTTGCGATCTCGGCGATCTTGAAGTGTCATTTGGAAACTACATTGAAACCGAGAAAAGAGCGGTTGAAACAATAACAGAAATCGTGGGCGCAGGTGCTGTTCCAATCCTTTTGGGCGGCGAGCACACAATCACCTTTTTCGCGGCTAAAGCATTGAAAAAGGACACATTTTATGTTGTCTTCGACGCTCATCTCGACTATCGGGCGGATTATATTGAAAACCGGGAGTCTCATGCATCGGTCACACGCAGGCTTGCAGAAGATGTGGGCGCTGAAAACCTCCTGGTTGTAGGGGTGCGATCTGCATCAAAAGAAGAGATTTCCGATGCAGAAAAAGATGGTCTAAATTATATTTCCGCATTAGACTATTACCGTGATGAAGCAGGGGCGCGGGAAAAAATTGAAAACCTCACGGCTGGAAGAAATGTTTATCTATCCATCGACCTTGACGCTGTTGATCCGGCGGAGGCGCGGGGAGTCTGCAATCCTGAGCCGGGCGGGCTAAACTACCGCGACCTTGTTGAAACACTGGATTTTCTCAAGGGCTGTCGGCTGGTGGGGCTGGATCTTTGCGAGCTTGCGCCTGCTTATGACCAGTATTCGCAGATACTTGCGGCTAAACTTATCTTCAAAGCACTGGCGCGCGCCCGGATTTAGGCAACGATTTTGATCCCGTCTTCTGAGAGATCCACTACATAGCTTCCAAGCGTGTGTTTTGCGCCGCGCATCTTACGTATTGCAAGCCTGCGTTTTTGAGCGTCGCTGTCGAGATGAAGCGTGATTATCCCGTCGAATAAAAAGGCCTCCACCGGAAACTCGCTTGTGCCAATATCGTTTCGTTTTGCCTCGCTTATAATCAGAGTTGTCACACCCATTTCAGCCAGGCTGAGAGAAAGCCTGAGCATCTCAGTTCTAACTTCAAAGACATCGCTCATACTCAGTGCCAGCGCTGAAATCGCGTCGATAACCACGCGTTTAGCGCCTGTGTCACGAACTGTTTGCTCAAGAATACCGAGCAGATGTGACATGTCGAGACCGCGCCTGGCAACATTAGCATCAATATCAGTTTTCTTCACCCTCTGAGTAACAGCATCGATAAGTGTGAGTTTACCCTCTTCGCCGAGCGCTTCAATATCCCAGCCAAATTTGAGCGTGTGCTTTCGAATCTTTTCCGGGTGTTCGAGAAGTGAGACAAAGATTCCGTTCTCACCATATTTTGTCGCGCCTTCATAGAGAAACTGCATTGAAAAAATTGTTTTGCCTGCGCCAGGCCCGCCTACGAGAAGAATTGAATTCCCCGCAGGATACCCGCCCTCTGAAAAAAGTGAGTCCATACCCTCAATACCTGTTTTCACAACCGCCATATTATCGCCTCCGTTTCAGGTCTATTGCACTTCATGATTAAATATTTATTTGATGGATGTGTCATATACAAGCTATGTTTGGTGGAAAGGAGTTTGATGAGGCCCTTGGTGCCTATGCTAAGGAGAAGGAGGGGCGTTCAAGCAATGCCTACACAAATCTGCGACTGTCAAACAGCTTTTTTTCAGACATCGGGTCAAAAACTGATGTTAACAAGCAGATTGAATCATTCATCGACCTTATATCTGAAATGGGCCGGGACAGCTTTGAAAACCGGTATGTGATTCTAAGTTTTATCCTGGATTTCTGCAAGTTTTTGGAGCGCGATTTTCTCTTCAACCTAAAGAGTAAAAAAGACTTTGTTGAAATGAAGGAGAAGGTTAGCGGTTTCATTGAAAAAATCCTTGAGGCAAACAAGACATTCTCTCAAAACGCAAAGCTTCATTCAATCGAGCATTTGTTGGAATATTATGGCATTCTTTTGGACGCCCTTGAAGAGCATGAACCTGAGCCTGAGGATTCGGGTGTTTGGTCAGGGAATAACCTGTGGTAAAAAGTGGAGAAAGTTATGAAGTTTCTTATGAAGGCCAGTTTCGAACTTAGCGGGGAGATCAAAGACCGAGCGGCGGTTGAAAGACATGTTGAAGGCGCGAGAGGTGCGCTGAAAAAAGGTGTGCCGAAGGGGGAGATGGGAGGTGAGATAACGTCTGTTGAAATCGGAAAAGACAAAATCGCTTTGACACTTGAATCCGGCCGCCATGTCCGCCCACACGACGCGGTTCTCAGAATCAAAAAACGGCTTTCACAGGCGCTTGGCCGGGAGCAGGGAATCGGTGTTCGGGGAGTCGTGGTGGAAAGCTACGAAGCATGGATACCACTTGAAAAATCGCCCGTTCGAAAGATGAATCTACCCTTTGTAAAAAAAATTGAAATCGCAGACGGCACAGCCCATATCGTCTTCGACGAGCTTGATGAGACGGCACTTCAGAATCGATACCCAGACAGAATCATCATACGCCTTGAAGAAAAAATCAAAGAAGAAGAGGTAAGCGGCAAAGCCGAGTTTTCAAAAAGACACAGCGAAAGCGAGCCTAGGCTGGACAAATACAAGCTTCGCGAAGACCCAACATCTGAACTTGCAAGGCGCAACTGGGTGAAACACATGGGCCGCGGAGTGTGGACAATTCTACCTGCCTATGCAGCGCTATGGCGGGCAATCGAAGACACAGTTATGGAGCGTGTGGCGAAGCCGCTTGGATTTGTGGAAGTTATGCTACCAAAAATCGTGCCTCTTGATGTCCAGAAAAAAAAGGGTCAGCTCTTCGGAATACCAAACGAGATGTGGTGGGTGTGTCCGCCGGCAACACGCGACCCGGCGGAGTGGGAGCGCTTCAAAGACACAGTGAAAATCACAGGCCAGACAAACCCCGAAGGCTTAATGCAAAATCTCTCGCCGCCAGAATTTTCCCTTGCTTATGCGCAGTGCGAGCCATTCTACGACATCTGGGAGAAACGCACCGTAGACCGGGACAAACTCCCGCTTCGGTTCGTTGATAACTATGGACCTACGTGGCGATATGAAAGCGGCGGGCTCAAAGGACTTGAGCGTCTGTCCGAATTTAAACGCATGGAGTTTGTCTGGATAGGCTCGCCTGAAGACGCAATATCTATCCGCGACGAGGTCCGGGACAAATCAATCGAACTCATGGAAGAAGTTTTTGATGTTGAATGGCGCGTTGATGCAACAACTGCAGTCTATCTTGAGCATGCCGGCGAAAAGGTTGAAGGTGAGGACCGCGACTACGCGCGCACATTCGACTTGACCGTGGCACTGCCTTTTGAAACAGCGAGCCGGCCGGAGCAGGAGCTTGAGATTGCAAGCTTTCACGTTCATGAAGACCATTATGCCAAAAACTTCTATTGGAAGGAAAAAAAAGGCCGGGCTCTCTGGTCGGGATGCGCAGGCATAAGCCCCACAAGATGGGCATATGTGTTTCTGCTCAGGCACGGTTTCGATTACGAGGCTTGGCCGAGCGAGATTAAAAAACTCATCGGCGAAAAGCTGCCAAACCTGCCAGACGAGCTGTTCATGTGAAAAAGAGGGGCATATTTTTATATAGGGGAAGATTTATTGAAATCTCTTATAAGTTTAAATAGGCTAATTTAGGTTAGATTTGATACTATGGCGAAGGCAAAGAGACAGAAACGTAAGATTGACACTTGGAAAACCAAGAAGTGGGTTGATATCATGGCCCCCCCAATGTTTGGAGAGCAGCAGATTGGTGAGACCTTCAGCAGTGATCCTGCGAGCATTATGGGCAGGACCGTTGAAGTTCAGCTCAGCAAGATTATCGGCGATTATTCTAAGCAGCATGTGAATCTCAAGTTCCAGGTTACCGACGTGCAGGATACAAAGGCGACCACCCGTTTTATCGGTCACAGTATTACACGGGAGTATATGAGAAGTTTGATTCGCAGAAAGACCACGCGTATAGAGGGTGTTTCCGACGTTGTGACAAAAGACGGCGTCAAAGTCCGCGTCAAAGCGATTGCTCTAGCGCTTGGCCGTGCTCAGACGCTTCAGGAAAAAACGATTCGAAAGATTATGCATGATGTGGCGGCGCGCTACGCAAAAGACCTGAATTTTGACAAGTTCATCAACGATATCGTGGTGGGCAGAATCCCCTCCGCAATGTATCGAGAGTCTGGTAAAATCTTTCCCTTGAAGAGGCTTGAGGTCCGCAAGACCGAAGTACGTTCCAAATAAAGCAGATCTAACTTTCTTTCCCCTCTCTCATTTTTATTTGATTCTTGCAGTGTCCTAGCTTTGGCTGAGACATTGCCACTTTTTTTACGCAATAAATATTTTAAGCCAAGCCGCAAAATAGGCTTTATGAAGTGTCTTCTTGTTATCTGTGACGGCATGGCGGATAGGCCGGTTAAGGCGCTTTCTGGAAGAACGCCTCTTGAAGCTGCCAAGACTAAGAATTTGGACGCCCTTGCGAAATCCGGCATCATGGGGATTGTTGATACGATTGCGCCCGGTATTCGGCCTGGCTCAGACACCGCGCATCTTGCGATTCTTGGCTATGACCCTGTGGTATATTATACTGGTCGTGGTCCTTTTGAGGCCGCCGGCGTGGGGCTTGATGTTCGCCCTGGCGAGATTGCCATTAGATGCAACTTCGCAACCGTTGATGAGGCGGGGGTTTTGGTTGACAGGCGGGCTGGGCGTATCAGCGAGGGCACAGTGGAGCTTGCAGAGGCGATCAACGGGACTGTGATTCCCGGTATTGGCATTCGCTTTAAAGCGTCCATAGGTCACAGGTGCGCTCTTGTAATCGGCGGTGAGGGTCTCAGCCCTAATGTATCTGAGTCGGACCCTCATTCGGAGGGTGTAAAGCCGCATCGTGTTGAGCCGCTTGATAGGTCACTAGAGGCAAAGCATACTGCTGATATGTTGAATCGTTTTATCCGTGAGTGTGGCAAGGTTTTAGCCAGTCATCCCGTGAATGCAAAACGTGTTAGTGAAGGCATGAAACCTGCGAACACTCTGCTTCTGCGGGGTGCTGGGGTTGCGCCAAGCATTGCATCTTTTGGCGAGAAATATGGTTTGAAGGCGGGATGCATTGCAACGATGGCGCTTGTGCGTGGGGTGGGGCGTTTCTGCGGGCTAAGTGTAGTTGGCGCTGATGTAGAAACTGATATTTCCGGCCTTGTGAAAATGGCGCTTGACGCTACCTCTGAATATGATTTTGTGCTGCTCAATATCAAGGCGGCAGATGATGCAACCCATGACGGCGACGCGGAGAAAAAGATTGTTGCAATCGAAGAGATTGATAGGGCGCTCGGCGGGCTTATGGATTTTACAGGGGAGAATTATCTGGCAGTTCTATCAGACCACACTTCCTCGATTTCTCGGCGGGATCACACAGGCGATCCGGTGCCGATTCTAATCGCCGGCCCTGAGGTTCGATGCGATGACACCTCTGTGTTTACTGAGCGCGCGGCAGCCAAAGGCGGTCTCTGCCGGATTCGGGGGCAGGATATAATGAACATTCTCATCGACCTTATGAATCGGTCAGAAAAATTTGGTGCGTAAAGTGAGGGATATTTAGATGGACAAACACATTTTCAGAGCCTATGATGTACGGGGAATTGTAAACCAAGAGCTTACCTCTGAAGCGGCGGTACGAATTGGAGCTGCCTTTGGAACATATCTCGGAGGCCGGGGCCGTGTGCTCATCGGAAGAGACGCGCGCACATCAAGCGAGATGGTTGAAGCAGCCTTTGTCTCAGGCCTAGCCTCAGCCGGAATAGATGTTGTAAGCACCGGGCTCGTGCCAATTCCAGTTGCCAACTTTATGACTATGAAGGGCGATTTTGACGCCGGCTCCTATGTCACGGCATCTCATAATCCACCGGAATACAACGGCGTAAGACTGCGAAGGCCGGACGGAACCGGGTATACAGTTGAAAACGAGGTTGTCTGGAAAACCGCGCTTGAAGGCGGGCACAGGCTAGCGGCTTGGGAGGATATCGGCGGCCTATCCCGAATCGACGAAAAAGAAGCGGTTTCTGAATACAAGAATTTTCTGCTTGAACGCATATCGCTGAATCGGCCTGTTAAGACACTGCTGGATATTGGTAACGGAGCGGCACACTACGCGGCGCCACTCATTCTAAAGGAGGCCGGGGCAGATGTTTCAACTATCCACGGCGAGCCTGACGGCAGGTTCCCAAACCGCCCCTCAGAGCCTAATGACAAAACCCTTGGCGCGCTGAAAAAGCGGGTCGTTGAAATCGGTGCTGAGTTCGGCGTGGGATACGATGGTGACGGCGATAGAGCAATGTCAGTTGATGACAGGGGTCGCACAGTGCAAACAGAGAAAATCGGCGTCATCCTGGCAAGGGACCTTATCGAGCGAAAAGGGCCGGGAGTGGTTGTTGCAAACGTCTCCTGCTCCATGATTGTTGAAGAAGAGATTGAAAAACTCGGCGGAACCGTAAAGCGCGTTCGAGTGGGTGATGTTTTTGTCGCCGAGGCGATTAAAGAGCATAAAGCGATTCTTGCGATTGAGACGAGCGCTCACATTTTCATGCCTGAGTTCTATGTTTTTGACGACCCGATTCTCGCAACCCTTCAGATCGCGCGCATACTCTCTGAAAAAGAGGAGCGACTTTCAGAAATAGTTGACGCTATTCCCAGCTATCCCTATGAGGAGCTGAATTTCGCCTGTCCTGACCCTGTTAAATTCCAGGTCATGGACGAGATTGTGAGTGAATTTGGCGGTATGGGTGTGGAGCTTGATCTGACAGACGGTGCGAAGGTGAATTATCCTGATGGCTGGATTCTTCTACGTTCGTCGAATACGTCGCCTAAGATTCGAGCTGCGATTGAGGCTAAGACTCCGGCGCGGCTTGAGGAGCTGAAAAAGATTACATCAGCGGTCTTTGAAAAGTCGAAGAACAAGGTCTGAAAAAACCTGCCCCATTGGTGCTCTGGTTTTCGGCTCTCAAGAAAAAAACATTATATATCGTCACCTTCTAAATTGGACTCATGCAATTTTGGGGTGCGAAAGATGACAGATGAAAAATTAAGGCTTACAAAATCGGACATTGAGGTTCCGGGGGCAGTATTTCCTGAGAACCGTGAACTATATGTTGAGAATTTTTTAAAAATAACCCATAACACCGGAAGGCTGATGCTCTTTGCCGGGGATCAGAAGATCGAGCATTTGAACAAAGACTTTTATGGTGAGGGTATTTCAAGTGATGACAACGAGCCGGAGCATTTGTTCAAGATTGCAAGTCAGTCGCGAATCGGATGCTTCGCAACACAGCTCGGCTTGATTTCAAAGTTCGCCGCAAGCTATCCAGACCTCCCTTATCTTGTAAAGCTGAATTCGAAGACAAACCTTGTGAAGACCGCGCAGAAAGACCCGCTCAGCCCAACACTTGTAACCGTTGCAGATGTGGCGGACTTCCGAGAGTCATCCGGCCTCAATATCCTTGGCATAGGGTACACAATCTATCTCGGATCTGAGTATGAGGATATCATGCTTGCCGAGGCTGCGCAAGCAGTCTTTGAAGCGCATCAGGAAGGGCTTGTTTCAGTGCTCTGGATATATCCTCGGGGCCGGGCGGTTTCAGATGAAAAAGACGTTCATCTCATTGCAGGCGCAGCAGGGGTTGCAGCATGTCTTGGCGCGGATTTTACAAAGGTGAATCCTCCGAAAAAAGACGGTGTCTCAGACCCTGCGCTTCTCAGCGAGGCCACAATGGCGGCCGGAAAAACCCGTTTAGTTTGCGCAGGCGGCTCGGCGGATGACCCGCAGGTCTTTTTCGAAAGGCTTTATAATCAGATACATATCGGCGGCGCAGATGGAAATGCCACAGGCAGAAACATCCATCAAAAACCACTTGCTGAGGCGGTGCGCATGTGCAATGCGATTTCGGCAATCACACTTGACGACAAAAGTGTAGACGAGGCGATGAAGATCTATAATGGCTAGACTGGGGAATCTTTAAATGAAAAAACGTGTTGGCGTATTGACTGGCGGCGGCGACTGCCCAGGCCTTAACGCGGTTATCCGGGCGATTGTACGCAAGGGAATCGACATCTACGGCTATGAGTTTGTAGGGCTCAAAGACGGCTGGGCAGGCCTTTTGGAGATGAAGACCCTGCCACTTGACATGAAGGCTGTGAGCGGAATATTATTTCGCGGTGGAACAATTCTTGGAAGCAGCCGGACAAACCCTGCGAAATCTGATGAGCTAATGGATAGGGCTGTGAAAAACTATGAAAAGCTCGGACTCGACGCGCTTATCGTTATCGGCGGTGACGACACGTTGGGTGCTGCAAACAAACTGCAGGGTAGAGGGATAAACGTGGTAGGCGTTCCGAAAACCATTGATAACGATCTCAGCGGAACAGACATGACCTTCGGATTCATAACAGCAGTACAAATTGTTACAGACGCAATTGACCGGCTTCACACAACCGCAGAAAGCCACCACCGCGTAATAGTTGTTGAGGTCATGGGTAGACACGCGGGTTGGATTGCAACATATGCAGGAATCGCAGGAGGCGCGCACTTGATACTTGTGCCGGAAGAACATTTTCAAATCGAAGACGTGTGCGCCATTATTAATGAGCGAAAAAAAGCAGGCAAAACCTACAGTATAATCGTTGTAGCCGAAGGAGCTAAACCCGTTGAAGCAGGCACCATTGAAACTGTTAGCGGCGAAATAGATGAATTCGGTAATGCGCGCCTCGGAGGCATTGGAAACACACTTGCAAAAGAAGTGGAGAAAAGAACCGGATTTGAAAGCAGAGCCGTCGTACTTGGACACACACAAAGAGGCGGGTCTCCCACAGCCTTTGACCGGGTGCTTTCCACGCGATACGGAATAGCTGCAATCGACATGGTAAACCGCGGCGAATTTGGCAAGATGACAGCCCTACGCGGAAGCGAAATCGTGCCAGTCGAGCTTAAAGAAGCAGTGGAAAAAAACCGCACACTAGACATGAAACTCTACGAAACAGCCAAAGTCTTCTTCGGTTAATTACGCAGAAGGGCTCTGCCCCTCTAGCGTGCTACTCCCCGCTCCATTTGATTAAAAATAAAAAGGGAGAAGTGGGTTTAATATAAAAAAAGGCAAAAACGTGGTCGAAAAAGATATTTGCCGCCATCGAACAAAAACATGTTCGATTGAAATCATATCATTCAACTCTCTATTGGAGTGTTTTCACAGATTGTGGAAATGCGGGTCTTTCTTTGGAGCAGATTTCTTTTATCACAAAAAGAAAGGTGCATCGGTGTCGAGCATGTTTTTATGCGAAGTTCGAAAGAGAGTAGCAAAATGAGGCTTTGGAAGAAGGGTGTGATTGCGGGGGTTTTGGTTTGGATTTGTGTTGTAGCTGTGCTCTGGTCGGTTGGACATGGTGGCGTTTATATTGTTGTTTTCTTTGCTCCTGACTTCGCGATACTTGGCGCGGTTGTTGGATACATGTTTGACCGGTTTTATCTTAAATGAAGAAGACAGAAATGTTTTCTCAGCATTCAGTGTAATCAGCTGTGTTTCGGTGTGGGCCCGAGTCTAGCCGGTTTTCTAGGCTTTTTCGTCAGGTCTTTAACGGTTTGGTTGAGTTTGTAAAAGTCGATTGGTTTTTCAACATGACTGTCAGCGTGGCCGTAGTCTGTGCTGCGTTTTATGTCTTCAGGAGTTGAACGCACTGATAGCATTGAAACCGGGATGTTTTGAAGCGAGGCGTCCTGTTTTATCCTGCGCGCGACTTCCCATCCATCGAGCTCAGGCATCATGATGTCAAGTAGCACAAGGTCTGGTTTTTCCTCTTTTATTTTGGCCAGGCACTGCGCACCGTCTTCAGCCTCAATTACGTCGTAGTCTTTGCTTTGGAAAAACCATTTTAGCAGGCTTCGAAGGTCTTTTTCATCGTCGCAGACCATTATCCGTTTTTTCATAATCATGCCCCTATTGATATATTGGCGGCGGCCATATTTATATCCTTGTTTCACACTATTCGAGTTGATTGGAGCAATTTTGAATATCTGAAGCTGATTTGACCTCCGTCTCATACCATTCGACACCATTGAAGCTGTTTTTTGTAATCTGTCTTTGGTGTATCAGTCCGAGAATGAGCTTTGAAAACGCATAGAGTGTGAAAAAGATTTTTATCGCTGTTTCGTGGTGGTGGCCGTCTGTTGTGGCGATGTATTTGTCGTCTTCTTTGCTGTCGTCGATAAACTTTACTCTGCCGATGATGCCTAGATTGGGGCGTGTGCCGGTGTCAAGCTTTGGACCGAGAACAACGATATCAAGCGGGGCGCCGTCTTCGCCCTCGGTGTCTTCGATGAATCCGTAGTTGAAGGGTGTTGGAATAGGGGATAGAAAAGCGGTTTCAAAGCCCTGCTCAGTCTTCACACGTTTTCTAAAACTCCACTTCGATGTTTCAATCACAATCTGCATCTTGCAATCAAATTCATGGGAGTTGGATAAAGCTTTTTTGCAAGAGCAATGCGTCGCCTTCGAGATTCGGGCTTTCACAAATCACAAGACCTTTGACATTAAAATCTCTGAATGTTTTGAGAAGCCCAGTATAGTTTAAGTCTGATTCATCAAGGTTGAGATGATTTTTCTCGCCTTTACGAGTGTATTCGATTCCTGACAAATGGATATGCATATCGTCAAGCCCACTTCTGCCAAGCACACTTTCAATTCGGCTGAGAATTTCCTGGAAGTCCTCTCGACTGTTATGCCGTCCGTCTCTTGCGTGAAGATGAGAAAAATCAAAGCACGGCTGGACGCCTTCAACTTCGGCGCTGAGATCAAGGAGTTCATCAAGCGACCCGAATTGCGTGCGTTTTCCGGTGGTTTCAGGCCGAAGAGTTGTTTTAATTCCTTCACTTCTAAGCTCAGAAGTAATCTGTTCAAGCGTTTTTTTAACTCGATTGTAGACCGCGGTTTTCTGGCTTTTCATGTAAAAAGCGGGGTGAAAGACTATACCCCTCGCGCCGAAGATGCTCCCGATTCGCGCCGATTTTTTTATCCGCTCGATGCTTGCAGCGATTTTTTCCGGCTCCGGCGAGTTGAGGTTAATGTAGTAGGGTGCGTGCACGCTCAGCTTGATTTTTCCCTGCTTTGCCGCGTCTTTAACTGCATTTGCTGTGGCCTCGCCCATCTTCACGCCGCGCACAAACTCTACTTCCATGCAGCCCAGACCAAGCTCGCTGCATCGCTCAATCCCTGAAACCGTGCTTCTGGCTTTAGCGCTTAGCGGTGTTCCAGCCGTTCCAAAAAACAGTTTTTCCACTGTAACGCTCCGTTGCATTGTTTAGCTTGTTGTGAGCCGGCTCTCGCCCCATTTTTTCATCTCATCCATGAGCCGCTTCATTTCCACGCCTTTTTCTGTGAGCGAGTACTCTACTCTGATCGGTGAGTTTTGATAGACCTGTCTTTCGATTATTCCTTCTTCTGTCATAAATGCCAGGCTGTTTGAAAGCGTTTTAGATGAGACTCCTTTTATAAGTCGTTTGAGCTCGTTGAATCCTCGTGGCGATTCCATGAGGTTGTGTATTACGATGAGCGCCCATTTTCTGCCTACGATTTCTGCTGCTGCGGCTACTGGGCAAAAACTGTCGGTTGTCATATGATTACCTTCTCTTTACTAGGTTGTCTAACGGTTACTTAAAGTATAAATAGTTTACCTAATCACTGATAGAAACTAAGTAATAAAAAGAAACCTAAAGGAGGCAAAACAAAATGACCATAAAACCAAACGACATAATCGACGAAAGAAAAAACAACGAAAAAAGCTGCGGAATGGTAGTAAAAGTAATCGAAGGAGGAGCGGGATTTCAAAACATGAAATGCTGCGGATACACCCTAGGAGAAAACGACCGAATCACAGAGTTCACCGACAAAAACGACAGACCCGAAGGCTCAAATGTGAAGAAAGGAACCATAATCGATGAAGGCAAAAACAACCCAAACTCCTGCGGACTCTTAGTAGAAGTCCTCGCCGGCGGAGCAGGATTTCAAGAAATCAACTGCTGCGGAAATAGCCTAACAGAAAAAGACATAACCTAAAATAAAACAAAAAGACGGGCGCAAAAACCGGGCGCCCACCCCTAGTTTTTTCAAGCTCCAAGCCCGGGTTAAATCAGGTATTTTTCAAGCACAATCCGAGCATTCTCAACATCACCCACTCGAAGCGCGATATCAGTCGCTCCCTTATTCTTGCCCAGAATATAGATGTATTGAATGTTAATCTCTTCATCAGCAAGACGCCTTGTAATCTTACCCAGCTCGCCCGGCTTATCAGGAAGACGAATCGAAACAATCTCAGCCACGCGATAACTAAAACCCTCTCTTCCAAGCGCACGCTTCGCAGTGTTCACATCTTCAGTTACAACGCGAATAACACCGGCCTCACCCAGACCCTCGGCAGAAATCGCTTTAATATTCACACCGCTGCGACCAAATGCCTCGCATATGTCTGCAAGCGCGCCCGGCCTGTCCTCAACAAGAATAGTTATCTGATCCATCTAGCTGCACCTCCAAAAAAGATATACATGAATATTGAAACACTAGGATAAAAAGATAACCGAAAAAAAACACCCAAGCGTTTCAGAGGATTTATTTAGAGTTTCTGCTTACCTTCTTCTCAACTTTTTGACCAAAACCAGCGCAACCAAAATCAACGCTAGGATTGGGAGTATGAAGCCAACAAAAACGATGATTCCGCTCGTCGTGCCGATAAAGGCGTCCACCGCTCCTCTGATTGAATCCCTCAGACCGAAGCTCTGTGTAATCGGCTCAGGCTCAAAAAGCTCAACTGAGATTGTGGAAAGAGACACCTGATTTTCCAAATAACGCAGCCGACCTGTCAAACTCTCGATATCGCCGCGCACCCGTCCAAGCTGCTCCTCCACCTTCAAAATGTCCTCAACCGTCTCAGCTTTATCAAAGATTTCAAGAAGCCGCTCCTCCTGCCGTTTTAGATTACCCAGCCTGGCCTCGAGATCAATAAACTCTTCTGTAACATCCTCGCTGGAAACACTCTTCGACTCAACCTCGCCAATACCCTCCAATCCTTCAACGACACCGAAGAACCCCTCCTCAGGGACTCGTAGCGTGATTGAACCACGTCTGCGTCCTGTCGATGTTACATAGGAATTTGAGCCTGAAACAAATCCACCAGCGCCTTCGGCAATGCCTGCAACCTCTGTGGAAGCTGCATCAAAGCTTGAGACCTCGATTCCCATTCTCCCTCTTAAAATCAGCTTTCGGTCAACAGAATCAAAATCGGCCTCAACGGCATAGCTTTTGGCAGCATCCTCGGCCCCGGCATATTGCGCGGGGGCTGAAACCATTTCACCCTCAAAGCCTCTTTGCTCAGATGAAATGCATCCACTTGAAAGGACAATCAAAAGCGCGGCCAATAGAATGTATTCTTTTTTCATAAATCCCGTCCAATATCTAATTTAAAACCGGGTCTATTAATATTCTTTGGTCATTTG
>Ga0255052_10001954_pt1 | contig 15094 bp, 15 predicted proteins | sample JV7_2_21_MG_FD_188632 | JGI IMG/M metagenome (GOLD analysis project Ga0255052, IMG submission 188632) | Seawater microbial communities from Jervis Inlet, British Columbia, Canada - JV7_2_21 | ecosystem: Environmental > Aquatic > Marine > Inlet | place: Canada: British Columbia | collected...
ATCTCAACGGGTTGTCTCGCGCTGAGATCAAAGTCGACGATCAGGATCGGGCCCGTGCTGCGCATCGTCACGGTGCCGGCGAGCTGGCTCTTATCGATGGAAATGGTGCCGTGATTGGGCACCACGAATTCGGTATTGGCAATCGTGCCGACCAGCCCGGTGACGTCATCGAACGCATCACGGGAAATCTGCCCGGAATCGACGAGAGCAAGGGTAAGGGCCACGCCTGCGGCAAACATGCCGATGTAGCCCAGTGCAGGCCCCGCGAACAGCCGCCGCAGAGGCCCGGATGTGGGGCTTTGCGCGGATCTGGCGGGCGCCATGTTGAGAAGTACGTGTTTGAGGTGTGCAGGAGGTTCGATCTCGGGCATGCCGTCGAGGGACTGACAAAGTGTCGCGAGTTCCTCGTACACGGCCCGACCTTCCTCGCTGTCGGCAAGGAACGCATCGAGTTCCGCTTTGCCATCGCTATCGATCTCGCCGTCGATGGCCGCCTGGATGAGCTCGAAATATTTCGGATCGATAGTCATCTAGTGTAGTCCGCGTTCTGTCAGGGTTTCCTGCAGGAGCTTGCGTGCCGTGTATAGCCTGGACTTGACCTTGTTTTCGGAAATTTCGAGAACCTCGCCGATCTCCTGGTAGCTGCACCCGAGGAGATGTTTCAGGACGATTACTGCTCGATAGTCCGGGCTGATTGTCATCAAAGCTGCCTGCATGCCTTCACTCAGTTGTGCGTTGCCTGCCTCTTGCTCCGGGCCGCCCCGGGAATCTGGCGTATCTCCGTCGAGTGCGTCGAGCCGGTTCGACTTCTTGAGCCAGTTGATGGATTCATTCAGCGTTATGCGATAAATCCAGCTGAAAAAACGGTATCTCGGGTCGTATTGATCGAGGTGCTCAAAGACCTTGAGAAACACTGTCTGTGTCACATCCCGCGCATCGTCCGGACTATTGAGCATCCTGTACGCTGCGTTGAAAACGGGTTTCTCGTATTTGACCAGCAGTACTTCGAATGCTTGCCGGTCGCCTTTCCTGCACCGCTCCATCAGCTTGATGTCGTCTGGCTCATTCATACGTACAGCCGGCCGACAGAAAAGTTGGCCGTGGAACCTCCCTTGTTGGACCACTTGCTGATCCTCGTCGAGATTTACAGGGTTTCTATCTCGAAGATCGCGTTAAAGCCCGAGTAGCGGAAAATGTCGTATATATGCTTGTTGACGTTAACTATTCTCAGAGCCCCACCGCTCTCGGACAGTCTTTTTTGTGTTTTCAGCAGTATAGCCAACCCGGCGCTGGATATGTATTCCAGCTGCTCAAAGTCCAGCGTGCTGTTGGCGTCCAGGTGCCCCATGAAGGCCTCTGCTTTCTCGCTTTGCGCTGCATCCAGCCGCCCGCGGCAGACAATTTCGCCGCTTTCCCCAAAATTGATCTCAAACATCGTCTGATTCCGCCTCCTTGCTAAAGCGGATTCTACTCCGCCCATCCCGATAGTCGTATTCCAGCCTGTCGACCATATGTTGAATCAGGTGCAGCCCGAGGCCCCCGGGTTTGCGATCTTCCAGCGCAGCGCCGGTATCGACCTGCGCGGCCTTGGTGACGTCGAATTTGGCGGCATCGTGGTCAGTCATTGTAACCGTGACGCCATGGTTTGCGATTTCGACGTCGATCAGGATGTCCCTCTTCGCGCCCGGGTTGTAGGTAACCAGGTTGACGAACAGTTCTTCGAGCGCCAGTTGAATCGGAAATCTAACCGAGTCCTCGACGTCGTTGTCCAGCATGATGTCCTCGGCGAACCGGTAAATTTCGCCGAGATTGTCAACGTCACGGGTGAAGGATCTGTCTGTCATGGTCCTATCATTGCCTCCGCACCAACAGGATAGTGATGTCGTCGGCTTGCGGTGCCTTGCCACCGTGCAGGCGTGTTGCTTGCATAATGGCAGGGACGAGCTCCTCGGCGGTACCGCCGGGTAGCGCGTCGATGACGGACGCGACGCCTTTCTGGCCGAACTGCAGGCCTACCTCGTTCTCGTATTCGTAAATGCCATCGGAGATCAGTCCGAGTATGTCGCCAGGCTCCAGCTTGATCGCGACTGCCGCTTGCAGATTCTTCTGCGCCATGTAGCCCAGTGGAAAGGTCGACGGTTCGTGCCAATCGTAAGACTTTTTGGCCGCGTGGTAATGCATGATGGGCCCCTGGCCCGCGGAATGGAATTGCACGGTATGGTTCTTCGCGTCGAGCAAGCCAAAGAATGCCGTGACGAAACGGTCATCGGGCAAGTCCTCGACCAGCTGATCATTAATATTGACGAAGACGTCGTCGAGGTCGGCATCGAGCCGCAATGCGACGCGCAACATCGCACGTACCTGTGTGGCGCTCAGCGCCGGTCCGATGCCGTGGCCCGTGGCGTCACCCATTAACAAGAAGAGTCGCTTGTCCGACAACGGCACGAGGTCGTAGAGATCGCCGCCGGTCTGGTCAGTGGGTGAGAATGCACCAGCGAAACCATAGCCATCGATAACTGGCATTTCCTTCGGCAACGTTCCCATCTGCACGTCACGCGCGACGGTGATTTCACGGTCGAGTTTTTCCGTGTCCATCATCGACTGAATTAGCCTGGCGCGATGTAATACCACAGCTGCCTGCGCGGCCAGAGCAGTGGCGACAAACTCGTCCTGCTCGTCGAATACACCCTCGTTCTTGTTCAGAATCTGTAGTACCCCAACCAGGGTGTCCTCGAAGCCGATCAGCGGAATCGTCAGCATGCAGCGGGAGCGGTAGCCGGTTTCCCTGTCGATGGCGCGATTGAAGCGATCATCGGCATAGCAGTCGGGAACGTTGATGAGCTTACGCGACATCGCCGACTCGCCGACGATGCCTTTGTTAGCCGGAATTCGTATCGTGCCGAGTTCGGTCGCGACGCGCACGACGAGTTCGTCGGAGTTATCGTCATACAGGAAGACAGTACCGCGGTCGGCGTCGAGCACATTCCTCGCCGCATCGACCACTTCGTTCAGCATCGTGTCGAGGTCAAACGGTGCGCTGAGCTTGCGTGTGACTTCGAGAACGCTGCGGAGCGCTTTCGCCTCGCTGACCTGCCGACTCACGCCCTGACTTTCCTTTCGATCTCGGTCATTGGCAGCCTGACATACTTTATTTCGATGTCGGAGATCCTCGCGACCATGCGCTCTGCGGCCTCCGGAATATCGAAGGTCGACTGGTCAATCGCTCGCTTCGTAACCAGGGTTTCTGCCTTGATCGCGAGATCCTCGCCGAGTTTCGATGCCGTATTGACAGGGTCGCCGAAGAACTCGAGGTCCCCGATCAGCAATACTCGGCCGTAGTCGATTCCGACAGACAGGTAGATTTGCTCCGCGATGCCGAAGTCCTCATTGTGCGCGAATAGCGCGGCATTGACGTCGAAGCTTGCCTTTATGGCATCGTCCGTTTTTTCGAAAAAAGCGTAACAATTATCCGCATCACACTTGAGTAGCAGACCGTTATTTTCGGCGATCAGCGGCGCAATGATTTGCCGTGCCCGATAGATCATCTTCAGGAAGTGGCAGACGCCGATCTTCCTCGACGTGCTCGAAAAACTTGCCATGTCCGAGATGAACACGGCACCCTCGGTGCCGAATTGCTCCCAGATGTGCATCCTGGCGGCTTCCATCTCGTCTTCACCGCGCAGATTCGCAAAATCGGCGATCAGGCCGTCGAAATCAGGATTTCCTGTTAACGGATTCAAATGCAGGTCTTCCGCCATGTTCTCCCCAGTCTTGTTGTTGTCATAAATGGCAGCAGAGCGAGTATATCCCGGATTTGGCTCGAATTTTCCGGCGGCAGCTAAGGGTTCTTCCGAATTCCAGTCGGAGGAAGGTTGGTAGATTCCCGAATTAGTCAATCGAATCCCGAAGGCGCCATGCCCGAGGTGTCATGTCGTGCAGCTTCTTGAATACCTTGACGAACGAGAGTTCGGACTGATAGCCGACATGTTCGCCGATATCCCCGACGGACAAATTCGACGTTGCCAACAACTCCCGGGCATTGCGCATGCGCAATCGAGTCAGGTAGTCGAAGAAACTCATTTGCAGTAGTTCTTTGAATTTTCGCGCGAACCCGGAGCGCGACATCGACGCAATTTCAGCCGCACTCTCGATTGTCCACTCGCCGCCGGGATTTTGGTGGATCTGCGTTAGGGCATTCGACACGCGATTGTCCTTAAGTGCCGCGATGATCCCGGAGCGCTCGTTTCGCCCAAAATCCTCTCGCAGCAACTGAACAAGCAGCACTTCGGTGAGTTTGTTCACGGTTAATTCGCTCCCCGGCGCTCCAGACATGTACTCGGCGCTCAGGTGCTCGAGCGTGCGAGTGAGCCAGGGCCATTCTTCCAACGCCTCGTTTCGCAGAATAACGAAACGAGGCAGGGCGCGCATCAACACGTCGTCCTCACGGTTCTCAAATTCACAGTAGCCGCAAAGTAGCAGCGTCTGTGTCTCGCCGATTTCCTCGCTGCGCATGACGTGGTCGACGCCAGGTGCCATGAACACGAAGTCACCGGGCACCAGGTCGTGGACCTCTTCGTCAACTGCGATCTGGCAGTGACCGCGTCGGACGAGGTGAAACATCGCCCGATCTTCTCCCGAGTAGGGCAGCTGCCAGGGCGGCACCAGGAAATCACAGAAATACACGCTGCCTGTGGCGCGCAGACCTCTGAGGATGTCGGTCAGGACCTCCATTATTGCTCCATAGTCTATGTGGAGTAGACGATTAGTAACATAAATAGCCGATATCAGCCATAGATAGTGAAGCAACGACAGTTCAACATACGCCTCACGGAAAGAAAGCAATCGGAGCTAATACCATGACCCACACAGAAATCTACTTCAAGACCTGGTGCCCCTACAGTCGCCGGGCACTGCGGCTACTCGATCGCAAGGGTGTCAACTACACGGCCATCGACGTGACCGACGACGTCGTGCGCGAACTCGAAATGCGTGAACGCGCGGGCCGTACATCGGTGCCGCAGATCTTCATCGGCGACCGGCATGTCGGCGGCTATGACGATATCGCGGCGCTCGACAAGACCGGTGAACTCGATCTGCTCCTCGCCGGCATTGAACAGACTGAAGAAGCGGCCTGAACCAGGGCTGTCTGCCTCACAAAAAGGAGAGTGAACATGACTTATGCAAAACAAATCATCACCACCGCCGCACTAGCGTTGCTATTCGGCATGGCGGCAGCGGTCGCTGACAATCACGACCGCCTCGCGAAGTATGCGGATCCCGCGGAACCGGCGTTGCCAGCCACCAATGTCGACATTTCACTGAGCGACACGGCCCTCGTTATCACCGATCCGCAGATCGACTTTCTGAGCCCTGAGGGAGTGACCTGGGGCGTCGTTGGTGAGAGTGTGACCGAGCTCGGCACGGTCGGGAACATCGGCCGGCTGCTCGACACGGCAAAGGCAGAAGGGCTGCCCGTCTACATTTCGCCACATCACTACTACCCGAGTGATCACGGTTGGAAGTTCGAAGGCCCGCTCGAGAAACTGATGCATGCCATCGGCATGTTCGATCGCGAAGGTCCGTACACGCTCGAGGGGTTTGACGGTTCGGGATCGGATTTCATGCCTGAGTACAAGGAGCAGATCCTGGACGGCGAGACCATCATTGCGAGCCCGCACAAGGTCTACGGCCCCGAGCAGAATGACCTCGTATTGCAGCTAAGAAAGCGCGGCGTATCGAAGGTGATACTCGCAGGCATGTCGGCCAACCTGTGCACTCAGGCACACCTGTACGAGCTGTTGGAGCAGGGCTTCGAGGTGGCTGTTGTCAGAGATGCGACGGCGGCTGCCAAGCTACCGGAGGGCGATGGTTACCTGGCAGCAATTACCAACTTCCGCTATGTCGCGAACGGCCTCTGGTCGACTGACGAGGCGGTTGCAAAGATCAAGACGGCGCGATAAATCCAGTCTTCCCCCAAAGACACGCGCTTGACTGCCCGGGTGAAAGCCCGGGCTTTTTTATGCCCAGAAGCCCGCGACGCGACCGATGAGCCAATAACTGGCAATGCCACCGATGACATAACTCGCCGGGGTCGTGAGTGACGTCCAGTGCACGTCCTCGCCGTCGGTCTGCAACAGGCGGCTGAGCACCGGACGCAACACAAAGAACGCAGCGAGCAACGCCAGGACAAACAGAATCTGGCCGATTTCGACACCAACATTGAAAAACAGCAACGCCGTCGGAAGTTCCGTCTGCGGCAGACCAATGTCCCGAAGCACTGCGGCAAAACCCAGGCCGTGTAACAAGCCGAACGAGGTCGAGACAGCGACCGGGTAGCGATGCGTCAACTGCGCTTTATCATCCTTGACGATCTCCCAGGCGAGGAACACAACGCTTAGCGCGATCGCGGCTTCTACCGGCGGCGTCGGAATTCGGATGATGTCGAGTGCCGCCAGCGCGAGCGTAATCGAGTGCGCGATCGTGAATCCTGTAATTGTGATCAGCACCTTGCGCGCCGTCCGGGCGATCAGTAGCAGGCAGGCCACGAACAACAGGTGATCGATGCCGATCCAGATATGCTCGACGCCGAGTGCCGTGTATTGTCCGGCAACGGCGAGCTTGCTCTCGGACTCGGGCACAACCCACTCTCGTTCATCAGGTTTGAGGGCGCGGACGTATTTTTCGCCATTCGCAAGACGGACCTGAAATAGTGTGGACAACGATGGATTGACAATCGGGAACTCGATGCCAATGCGTTTTCCGGACAGACCGTCCGGGCAAGTGTAGTCCTGCCGACCAACGTAGGCGCCCCCGGCCTGCTGCGTTGCCCGACGCGCATCAGTCTTGCAGTCGGACGGCATATTGATGGTCGGCAAAGCGTTACTCGGGACCGTCGATGGCACCTTCCACTGCACACTGAAAATCCCCGTCTCCGTCTCGATGATCTCGATGAAGTTCGGGCGGGAGTCGTGTGCTTGTGCCAGGGAGGCAAAACCAAGCAGGATTCCGACAGACAGAATACGTCCGATCATTCGGCGGTTCCGCGTTCGAAGTTCATACGTACGTCGTAGGTGCCGACAATCGCCTGAACGGCGAGCTCGTTCTTCTCGTTGACCTCCACGCGCAATGCATCCTCACGTACCGACTCCTCGACATCCGCAAGTTCGGGATACATTCCCTCGGTTCGTTTGCTCACCATCACGAGGTGATGGCCGTACGCAGATTCGACCGGACCCTGCCAGAGCTTGTCATTCGCGTCGAGCGAGAATAATGCCTGCGCCATCGGCGACCCGAAATGACTGCCGACAAAATCCTCTGTTCGCTCGACGTAGTTCACGTTGTAAAGAAACCGGTCACCATGGCGCGTGCTCTCTGAAAACGGCACGTTGTTTGTATTCAGTTGCGTGAGCGTCGTCCCGGCGAGTGTACGGGCCTGCTCATGTCCGTGGCGGTCAACGCTGAAGAAGACGTGCGTAAACGTCACGTATGGATCGATGTAGTAGTCGTCTTTGTTGGCATCGTAGTAGGCGGCCACCTCGTCATCAGACACATCGACAGCGGCCGTCACGAAGCCGTTGGTAATGAACCGCAGAGACTGGATCATTCTCTGTTTGATAACGTAGTCGTTGGCGTCCATGCCAAGTGCCAACGCTTCGCGATGCAGGGCTTCCTCGCGAACGAAGTCATCAATGAGCATCTTGAGCTCCGTCTCACTCAGGGCGTCCAGTCGTGCCGCGGCAACCTTTGGATTGAAGGCCTTGGACCGATACTGCACGAATGTCAGCAGAGCATTGCGATCGACAACGATAGTTTTGCTATCCAGATTGCTGTCTTCTGGTGCGACAAATTCGAACAAGACAAACAAGCCAAGACCGATGGCCAGGAAATGCACCAGCGGTTCACGAATCAGAGTTTTCAAAATGCCTCACCTACACCAAAGTAAAATTCTGTACCGTCCTTGCCGACGGCGAGGTCGGCGGATAGCGAAACGCGGTGTTTCTGCGAAACGACGAAACGGGCACCAATGCCGGTCGCAGGCAGAAAGTTCCTGCCGAAGTCACTCACGTCCGGTGCGACCTCACCGAAACCCGCGAATCCGGTGAATATCCATTTGTCATTCATATGCCAGCGATATTCGCCCTGCAACGCATACATCGCTTTGTCACGATAACGCCCCGAGGGATAACCCCTTAGATCCGTGCTACCGCCGAAGGTACTCATAATGAAGAACGGGGCGTTGCCGCTCGTGGTTCGAAAATAACCACGAAACGCCAGTACATCGCGGTCGCGAACGGGGAGATACCGGTTGGCGTTGATCATGAAAGTTTCGGCATCGAAGTCACCGCCGACATCCTTGCGGTAGATCATCGTACGGCCGGTCATCATCCAGCCGTTGCGTGGAAACTGCTCGTGGTCACGTGAATCGTAGATGATGGGTATGGTGATAGCGCCGATATCCAATTTGACAGACGGGTCGAAAAAAGGCTCGTCGATGATGAACTCCAATTGTGAATCGACATCACCACCGACATAACCAAGGCCGATATACAGTTTCTTCCACACCCGGTAGGAGGCAGATGCAAAATATATCGGTGCTTGCTGCAGGACGTCCACGGAAATGCCAAGGTCATTTAGTCTGTTGCCGACACCGTAGAAGCGATACCGGACGTCCATAAAACCGCCGCCGAATTTGACGCGTAAATCGTCGTCGAGCAGGTGCAGATTGCCGCCGGCACCATAGGCATAGCTGCCATTTTCCGCGTACCAGCCGAAACCGCCCAGAATCGATGGCGCGGTATCGCTGTCCTCATCTTTCGACTCCAGGAAGTAGCCGCCCGCGAGCGCAAGCGACCAGCCGACCTGCGGCGAGTACCCGGGAACCGGGGCAATAACGAGGTCGTCGGGCCACTTCTCTGCGAATCTCTGCAGGAAATTGCCAGCACCGTCAGCGCCTGTGAGGTCGAACCCACCATCAGTGATGGTCCCGGACAGCTCGCCAGCGGGCAGTTCGAAGTCCGTTTCCTGCGCCCGCACGGGTTGTGCCAGAACGAGGACCGCAAGCCCGGTGGCAAGGAGACTACGAAACATCAGTTTATTGCCTGAAACAGAAAAAATCGGCCGCCATGATACTGAACATGGCGGCCGGGTTGGAAAAGATCTTTGAATTACGGTGTATACCAGATCGGCGATGAATACGCGCGCTCCTGGATCGTTGCCGGGTGACCGGTCTCCTCGACCGGGATGTTCAGCGCTATTGCGTCATACAGCGTGTGGCGCGGCGTCGGGATCTGCAGAACGCGAACGTAATAAAAGGAGGCTTTGCCCGATACGAAGTCCGGGTCGCTCCACGCGATCGTGAGCTCGGGGTCACCGATGCTGTTGGTGTAGCTGCCCGTGCTGATGTCAACGGTATTGCCGATTGGCGCGACTTTGCCATCAGCCCCTACCGTGCGACCGTCCGCCATCGCGACGTTGTACACCTTCTCCTGAGGCATGCCCTCATCGTCCAGCCAGCCTTTGATGACCTGGATACGATCGAGGTTCGCGCCCACCGGATCCTTCACGGCGCGGATAAGGAATGACGGTGCCTTGCCTTCAGGCGCGGCTGAGAGATCGCCGCCCATTGGAACCCCTCGCTGATAGCCGATCTCGGCCAGGTTACTGCTGTGTGCGTCGGCGCCCACAAAGCCGAAACCCCCAAAGAACCGCAACTGAATACGAGGTCCGGTGCTTGCGTAGACTTCCTTGCGCTTCATCGCGTCAAAAAGGGCATCGCGCGAGTTTTGTGGTGCCCAGACGGCAGCAAGACCCGCCGCACCCATATCCCAACCCGGCGTGCCGGGGACGATCTCCTGTTTCTTGTTGGCCGGTGTCGAGTCGATCGCCATCTTGCCATGGAAGTTATCTTCTTCAGCTGACGCCATCGCCGTATGCGAATCGGTTGAACCGATCATGCCGAACTTGTAGGGATTGCCGCGATCGCGGCTATCGAGCACTAGACCGCGGAGCAGGGCGGTTCGCGCATAATCACCGTTCTCGACAATGCGCGCCTCCTGGCTTTCGATGACGGCGCGATCCGCCTCAGTGAGCGTACCCAGGAACGCATCACTGAACATGCTGGGCGCCTCGACGCCTTCGACAGCGATCAGGTGCTCGTAGGTCTCGTAGTCGGCAAATTCGTCGTTCGGTGACAGGCGCGGGTGTGTTTCCGAGTCGCCCTTGATCTGCGTCATCTCCACAATCGGTTCCCAGCGCATGCGCAGCGTCGAATATGCCTGATCAACGCCTTCACCCGTGCTGTCTACTAGCGGGAACATGAGTCCGCCCGAGATATTCGAGTTGTGCGGAATCGCGAGGAAGTCCGCGCCGGACTCGGCAGAAGTCTTCTCCAGCCAGGCCCACAGATCTTCCGGGTCCATACTGTCGAGGCTCGTGTAGGGGATGAATTTCTCGCCATTCGCCTTGTTACCTTTCATGATCAGTACGCGATGCAGGTTCTGGCCCTGCGGCGTGGACGACCATTCCAAGCCCATAAATGCTGTGAACACACCGGGTTCATTGTGGAGATCGGCAGCCGCCATTATCTCTCCCCAGACGGAGGCGTTGATCTCCGGATTGTTGAGATTCGGGTCCGGCGGAATGACGCCGTTAACCTGCGCGATCAACTCGCCGAATGCTTCCATTTCCCGACCTTCCGATGCCAACTGCTGGAAGCGCTGACCGGTTTCGGTATTCGCGACGCGCGGGTCGCCCTGCAGCAACATCGGCACCACGCCCATGAATTCGCCATGATCCGTGACGGCGAGAAAGTCGAGTGGCGTGCCAATCTGGATACGTGCTTTGTGGTACGGGTGTACGACCGGGTAGCCCTTGGCATAACGGTACGCCGTGTCGGGATCCGCCGAACGGTTCTGCATCAGGTACGCGTCGGGTGAGTACGACGTGTGCAGGTGCGTGTCGCCCCAGTACAGGTTGTTAAGAGGATTCGAATCGAGCGTCACCGTGGCTTCTGCAGCAGGTGCTTCAGCAGGAGTTGCTGATTCGTCGGCCGTAGGCGCTTCTTCGGCGGGCTTGCTGCATGCTCCAAGTGTGAGTGCAAATCCGATGACAAAGAGTAGTTGTTTCATGTTCTTGATCCTTGATTTCTGACTAAGGCGTGTACCAGATCGGTGAGGTGTAAGCGCGCTCCTGAGTCGCGGTAGGAGCATCGGAGGGGTGCTCTACGCCGAAACGGAACGCATCGTAGGCAGACCATCGCGGCGTCGGAATCTCGATAACGCGCATGTAATAGAACGCGCGCTGATCAGTGTCAAAATCCGGGTCGGTCCAGACGACACCGAGTTCGGCTGCGCCAATTGTGTTCGTCCAGGTTGCATTCGCAACATCGACAGTACTACCGACCACCGGCAGTTTGCCGTCCGCACCGGGCTGGCGATCGCCGGACCAGGCAACATCGTAGACCTGTTCGTGCAGGTTCTTACCGTCGTACCAGCCTTTGATGATCTGGATGCGATCGAGGTTCGCGCCGATCGGATCGCGCAGGGCATAAGCCATGAAAGTCGGCGCTTTGCCATCGGGGGCTGACGTTAGATCACCGCCCATGGGAACGCCCTTTCCATAGCCGGCAAATGCGGGCTGGCGGCTGTTGAGATCTGAGTCGGTGTAATCCCAGCCACCGAAAAAACGCACCATCGGGCGGCTGCCGGTCGTGGCGTAAGTTTCCTTGCGCGACATCGCGTCGAAGATGGCCTCGCGAGTATTCTCGGTTGCCCAGACCGCAGCAAGTCCGGACGCAACCTGCTCCCAGTCCATGATTACACCGTGCTCGGTCTTCATGACAATGTCGCCCAACCGATGCGGGCTGGGTTCAACACCGGAGTGCTTGCCGAAGAAATTGTCCTCCTGCGCAGTAGCCAACGATGTATGGCTGTCGGTCGAACCGACCATGCCGAACTTGTAGGGGTTCGTGCCGAGTCGATCCTCGATGGCGAGACCGCGCTTCAGAGCTTCGCGCGCATACTCGCCCGCGAGCATGTCGTTGGTCTTGGCGGCGGAGAGGTCGAGATTGCCCTTGTCCCAGGTCTCGTAGTCGGCGAATTCGTCGTTGGGTGACAGGAACGGGTGCGTTTCGCCATCGCCTTTGATCTGCGTGGCTTCGTACAGCGGCTCCCACTTCGCGCGTTCCTGGACGTAGGTCTTGTCCAGTTTCTTGCCATCATACTGTGCGCGATCCGGGAACATGATGCCGTTCGCGAGGTTGCCGTTGTGGGCCAGTGCCAGGATGTCACCGCCGGTCTTGTCTTCATACTCGGTGAGCCACTTCCACAGGTCACGGGGATTCGGGCTGCCCCACGGCGCCGTCATCGTAAACGGCACCATCTGGCTGCCTTTGTCGGCGCCGTCGCGGTAAATGACAACACGGTGCATATTGTTGCCCGTGACCAGCGACGTCCACTCGTAGCCGATGAATGCGGTGAATCTGCCGGGTTCATTGTACTTCTCGGCGGCATCGAGCGTTCTGCCCCAGGTATCTTTGAAGGGTGCGGAATCCGGTGTATATGCGAGTTCCGCAGGAAATCGGCCCTGCGAGAACGCCATAATCAGTTCGAGTGCGACGGCGACGCCATCGCCGCCCTTGATACGGTCGTAATACTCGCGGCCCTGCGGTTCCGCGAGAATGTGGGGCGCGCCCGCCATCAGGTCCGGGAAGAAGCCCATGTTGTCGGAATGGTCGGCGACAACGAGCCAGTCAAGTGGCCGTGAGAGTTTGGCGGGAAAGCCGCTCGTTGCGACGACTTCGTCGCCGCGAGCGAAGCGGTAGGCTTCGTCGAGCCCAAGGCGATTACCGAATGCGCCCGCGTCGAACGAAAGATTCGTGTGCAGGTGCGTGTCACCCCACAGCGGCATCAGCGTGGTTTGCCGGCCAGCGTATGGCGAAAAGGATTTGCCCGTATAAGCCTCGGACAGCACTTTGTGGGCGTCCGGGGGTGCCGGCATTTGGGCAAACGCGGCAGCGCTTATGAAAAGCCAAAGCGGAATACCGCGAGCCAGAATAGAAATGGAGTTACGCATCGCTCGTCTCCTTACTGCGTGTTCTTGGTTGTTGTGGTCGACGTTTGACCAACCGCTCAACTTGTTAGAACTGTTCTAAGCAGCGCGGAAGGATACCGCGGAAACCATTGCGTTGTGTATCAAATCGCCCGAGATATTGTGATCGTGGATAGTACGAAGGCATTGACCAAACGCTGGACTTTTTCTTCTTTGTAAGAGGGCGGTAGGATGTAGCAATGAAGCCCACCCGAGTAATTGCCCGATGAATCATCCGTGGAAGCTGATCATGATTTTCGCTATGACTGGCTCACTGTTGGCCTGCGGCCCGCAGCCAACGCAGCCCCTACCGACCGGCGATGTCAACGTCGAAGGCTTGCGCGAAGTTAGTGCACGGAATTTCGAATCCGCGTTCGTACGGCCCGGCGTGGATTTCAACAATTACAACAAGCTGCTCGTCAACGAACTCGAACTTGCTTTTCGCACGCCAGACCGGTCGCAGAACCAGTTTCCCCTCGGCGAGGACCAGAAGACCCGCTTCCGGGCAGCCATGGCCGTCGCCTTTGGTGAGGAATTAGGTCGGCTACAGAACCTGGAAGTTGTCACCGAGCCTGGCCCTGATGTGCTCGATCTAAACGTTCGTGTCCAGGATATTGTCGCAGGGTCTCCGGGCACGCGGGTCGGAGCAATGGGCCGCGCGTCGTTCGCACTCGAAACAGTGGGCCAGATGACACTGGTCCTGGAGCTTCGCGACTCGGAATCCGAGGAAATTTTGATGCGCGTGTTCGACAGGCGTGCTTTTGAAGGAGCTGCGATGCTAAGCGGTGACAACGTGATCTCGACCTGGACAGGTGTCGAGAGGCTCGTCGCACGTTGGGCGTCGCGAGCGCGCGAGGGCCTCGACGCGCTCGTCAGTGGCAGTTACTGACGTCGAAATCGACGTGTCACCCGGTACGCGACGCCCGTGATGCACTAGGGCGCCGGATCGACCATGGGCTGGTCATGCCAGACAAGCCCGATCTGGCGCTCTCCAATTGGCTGCACCGGCCGGTTATTCTCGTGCAGGCGTGACACGATCGTTGCCATCTGCTCTGAGGATATCTGCCGCAACTCGGCCATGACGATCCATTGCACGCCCTCGGAGCAGGGTGGCGTCGTCAGTGAACCCTCGTAGCGATAATAATGCTGGGGCAGCGGTCGAAGATCGTTCACGTCGAGGTCGAGGTTCTCGACATGCCGTTCACCGCCGGCCTTGTCGGGATAAGCAGCGACCACTGCGTCCCAAATGGCATCGTGTTCGCCTTCCTCGACGAGTATTCCCACGACGGCCAATTCACCTTCCGCCGACTTGTGCACGAAGTGAACTTCGAGAGGTGCATGCTTGCCGTCGATCGTGTGCTCGGAGGGCGCATGAAAGTGGAACTGCGCAAGCTCGTACAGGGTGTCGCCAAGCTCAATAGATAGCGGCACATCATTCGTTATCTGCACCGTATGACCGTTGTCGACAAGGTCCATTACGCGAGCTCGTTGCTGCACTGTCAGGACGGCTTCGCCGAGACGGCGCTGTATTCCCGAGTCCTCGATAGGAACTGCGTCGACAAGATCAATCGGGGATTGCTCGATACCGGCATCGCAGGTTACGAAATCGGGACTGAGGCTCGCCCAATGTTCGGGTGCACCTTCTCCTGCGTAACCCCAGTGCACTTCGTGGTGCTCGGGTGAGCCGCAAGCGGCCAGCGTAAGTGCTAATGACGCTCCTGCAAGCAATCCTTTATACGCGTGTGTGGGAACCCGCAAGAAGAGTCTAGTTGTCATTTCAATTGTCCCCGTTTGATTTGCTGACAGAGATGGGCGAAGCAGAGCGCCGTAGTTTAGCGTAAGAGTGCGAAGTCATGTGCAACGAACCCCGGAATCTACTTGGCGCCCGTTGTCTGCCGCTCCAGCGCCTCAGCCGCCCAATAACGACCCGCAGCAACAAGGGCTCGCGCCTTGAAAATTTCGTGCGTCTGGCAAATATTGTTGGGTATCTCTATGAGCACATCGGGCG
>Ga0255052_10001955_pt1 | contig 15089 bp, 13 predicted proteins | sample JV7_2_21_MG_FD_188632 | JGI IMG/M metagenome (GOLD analysis project Ga0255052, IMG submission 188632) | Seawater microbial communities from Jervis Inlet, British Columbia, Canada - JV7_2_21 | ecosystem: Environmental > Aquatic > Marine > Inlet | place: Canada: British Columbia | collected...
TGCAGATCCACCGGTCGCAGCAATTCATCGAGATCTCGATGAAAACGACGAACGCGTGAATTGTGGACGAATAATTTCGCAATCAGTCGCTGTGCCACTCGCGCCAAACCAGCTAATGCGCGGATACCGGCAAAACGTCGATTGTCCTCTGGCGTTGGAATCGCATCAGCCGGCAGACCCTCGGTGACACCCATCATTTGTTCCATGAAACGACGGTTGAAACGAAACCCCGGCGTCAGCATCAACAGCCGATACCAGTTGAGCAGATTGTAATACACCCGCCCCTGGATGAGTCCAATCATCTGTTCGTAAGCGCGTTCGTTTTGTGCAATTGAGCGTTCACTCACACCGAGCGCCCGACCCATATGTCGATAAGCCTCCTGGTACGCGGACCGGGCGACTGAGAATGTCAGCGGCGTAGTGACACCGCCATAACTTTCGACGATGTTGCTGTTGTCCCACAGCGCATACGAATCACCGGATTGAGCGGCATTTAACGTGGTGATGTCCCTGCTCTGGAGCAGATACAGTTGCTTGCCCTCGAATGCCCACTCGATATCCTGGGGCTTGCCAGCGAATTCACTGACCTCCCTGACAAGGGTTACGACTTTCCCGATTTGCCGGTCAGTCAGCACTCCCTTTCGTCCCTGCGATTCTCGCGACACAATCCTGCCTTTCGAATCTACGCGCCAGGTATCGCCCTGGTCGTCGCCACCAACCAGCGACTCTCCTGTTCCTGACGTAGCGGCAACCACCGCCACCGATGTATCGCCTGTTATCGGATCGGCTGCAAAAGCAACGCCAGCGGTGTCAGCTTTCACCATCCGTTGCACGAGTACTGAAGGCAGAACATCGTCACCGGTTGCGTCTTGTGCCTTACGATAAGTATCAATGTGGTCGCTCGAACCTGAATGCGAGACTTTGCGCGCAAACGACACGATTTCATCATGTTCAACATTCAGGAAGGTGTCGAACTGTCCGGCGAAAGACAGGTTACGACCGTCTTCTTCGCGCGATGATGATCGTACAGCGACCCGATGACCGTCGCGACAAATTGCGCTCGTTGCCAGCTCGACCTCACCCTCAAGCGCTGCTGTTATCGGTTTGTCTGTGGGCGCATCAGATGTGATGACGAAGAATGGCGGCACCTGGAATCCTGCGTCCTGCAGAATCGCCAATGTTGCAGCTTTGTTGCCCGCCTTCCGGCAATCACTTAGCTGATCTCTGTTCTGTAGAACTTTCATTTCGAATCTCCTCTTCCGAAGGCGTCAGACAACAAGTGCCTGCAACGGTCCGAGCCCGAGATAAAGCAACATGGCGAACAGGCCAGAGCCTGGCTCAACGAATCGGGTTGAAATCCTGGGGCCTCCTGTTGCGGGCATCACACCAGCAAGAATTAGTGCGAGCGCTAACAGGCCAACTCCCATGTTTATGGGCACTATCGTGTTTTCAAGAACCGTGGATGCCAGCACAAACGCAACGACCGAAATAATGCTCGCCGCCACCCAGGCTGCAAGAGCACCGCCAATGCCCCATGCCGAACTGTAGGTTTCAACACCGTTGCGTTCCGCATCCGGCGCCTTGATCTTGCGACCGATTTCCAGCACGAGTCCGCAGGCGAAACTGAAAAGCAATAACCAGCCCAGACCAGCAGGCATCGCCCGGCAATCGCAAAGCCAATCGAAAGCACTGACATAAAATGCAATCATCGGCATGATCAACATATGACTTGTCAGGTAAACCGACGGTGTTCTCTTCAGCCACCCTGGAACAAAGAATTCCCGGGTCATCAGGCCCATGTATAGCCAAACAATGATCAGCAATGGCACCAGGCCGACATCGATACGGACCGCAATAACGAACTGCACTGCAGCGCCAATCCATGCAGCCCAGGCGAGCTCCCGTAAGGAAATCAGACCACGGGGCACTGCCCGGTGCGGACGATACTTTGAGTCATCTTCGAAATCCTTAAATTCATCAGCGACTCGCAGCTGGAAGAACAAAATCAGAGTCGTGATCACGGCACCTGTAATTCTCGCAATGCCAGGCAACGCTCCTTCCTGAAGCGATGAGAAAAGCATGATAGACAGGCAAAAGATAATCACCATCGGACCATGTGCAAAAATCGGAAAACGTTCTTTCTGATAGACCCACCAACGATTAGTCATTGTCCCTGCTCCTCTGCATTGTCTCGCCACGGGAAAGGCTGCGATGTGCCGCCGCGAAATCACCTGAGCAAAACGCGCCAATGATGGACAGCTCTCCGGCCAGCACGATGCCAGCACACAATTCTGCAAATGCTTCGCTATTACCTGAACCGGCCAGTCCCAGAATGTCGAGACAAGCCCGGGCGCTCGGCAGGTTTGTGCCGCCACCGACTGTGCCGACGATGATGTTCGGTAACGTGACACTGGTGTAAAGGTCGCCCTCGTCTGTCACCTCCATGCGGGTGACCCCGGTCGCTGACTCGGCAACACAGGCGACGTCCTGCCCGCAGGCCAGGTAAAGCGCAGCCAACCCGTTTGCAAAATGTCCCTGGACGCCGGTAGTGCCACTCATGACGCCACCAAGTGCACCAGCGCACCAGTACTCAGCCATGTGCTTTGGCGATGTATGTAAGACCTGCTCTACGAGTTCGCGGGGAATGACGATGTCAGCGACTACGCGCTTCCCCCTGACGTCAGCAAGACTTTGTGACGTAGCCTTTTTGTCGCCGGATAGATTGCCCTCGAGGAACCAGTAGCGCGGGGCTACCGGTGAAGATTCGATGAGCTTGCTGCAGATGGCGTCCGACGCGAACGTCACCATATTCTGGCCGGCGGCGTCGCCCGTGGTGTAACGAAGATCCACATAAACGTGGTTACCTTCAATTATCGTACGGACGCTCTTGAGCTTTCCGAAACGGGTGATCTTCGGCACAACAGCTGTGATCCTGTCACAGTTGGCGTCAACGAAGTTCGCGAACTGGCTGGCCTCGACAATGCTTTGAAAGGCAAACATCGGCGTACGACTGACGCCTTCGTCAACGACCCGGACGTTACAACCGCCGGCTGCGCTTACGAGTCTCGCGCCCCGGTTATATGACGCGACCAGCGCTGCCTCTGTGGTTGCCAGCGGCACTGAATACTCATTCGTGCCGCAGCCACCGTTAATTCGAATGGGCCCCGCCAGGCCGATCGGTGTGCTGATCGTGCCGAGATAGCCTTCGATATTGTTGGCGTAGAGCGGCGCATTGTGGCGAGCCTTTTGATCGAAGATCTCGGCCCTGGCATCGGGGGTCCGCAGACGACTCCAGCGCCTTGCGATTTCGAACGTTGCCGATTCCGGGCTCTTGCTCGCTTGTCTGCTTGCGTCCATTTTGTGCCGCTCCTGAGGCTGTTTCAGCGAATGTCGAGCAACTATCGGCAATCGGCGCGCAAATGGCCTGATCACGGGAAAAGTAATAGGGGATGATTGCCTGATGAATACCTGATGGGCCTGATTTCCGCTAGATTGCGCTCCCTTTATCGCGTGGTCGGATCGAATCCAGCGATTGGAACCATCCGTTCAGCCCTTTGTCCGATGATGATTCGGCGACTCTTCCAATCGACTGGCAAGCCGCCAAGTCTTTGAAAACAGGAAAAAAAATGAAACGGTGTTATCTAGCTTTGCTCGGGAGCGGCCTGCTTTTCGGCTGCCAGCCTTCAGAGGACGCCGGCGGCGACGCTACGCCAACGGTAGCTCGGACCCTGAATTCGGGAATAGACCTCGAGGGAATGGATACCGGCGTTCGGCCACAGGACGATTTCTTCGCCTACGCAAATGACGGCTGGGTGAAATCCACTGAAATACCGGCTGATCAGTCGGGTTGGGGCTCATTCAATATCCTGCGTGACAACAGCCTGGCTCAGCTTCAAACGATCATTCAAAGAGTATCGGCGGACGCTGCAGACAATGAGGCTGGCGCCAAAATTGGCAATTTCTACAAGGCGTGGATGAATGAGGAAAGGGCCAACGCACTTGGCCTGTCGCCGCTCGAGGCAATCCTGGCTGAAATCGACTCACTGCCGGATCACGACGCCGTAGCGGCTTTCTTTGGTTCGTCCAGCGAAATCGGCCTGCGCGCGCCATTGCGCCTTCGCGTCGCCCAGGACGTCAAGAGCCCGGATCGTTATGTGGTTATTGCGTCGCAGTCAGGCCTTGGTCTTCCCGACCGGGATTATTACTTCGATGAAACGGAACGCGGATTGCAGCTTCGACAGGCCTATCAGGATTACGTCGAGGCGATGTTTGGGCTGTCGGGACATGCTGAGTCCGCCTCGGTTGCAGAGCGAATCATGATGCTGGAAACACAGCTTGCCGAGCATCATTGGGACAAAGTCGACAACCGGGATCCTGAGAAACGCTACAACAAGAGAACTGACGCTGAATTGAGTGAAATGCTGTCGAACCTCAATCCGGACGGCTATTTCGCGGGATACGGCACCGGGCGGCAGGAATACGTCATCGTCAGTCAGCCTTCCTACATCCTGGCGCTGAACGGCCTGTACAAAGGCGTGCCCCTGGACACGTGGAAGGAGTACCTGCAACTTCAGGCACTCAACGCCTACGGGGACTACCTGGCAAAGGATTTTGTCGACACCCGCTTTTCATTCTTCAATGTGACGTTGCGTGGACAGAAAGAACAGCAGCAACGATGGAAACGCGCCATCAGTTCAGTCAATCGCAACCTGGGCGAGTTGCTGGGACAGTTGTACGTCGAGGAGCACTTCCCACCGGAGGCTAAGGCGCGGATGGAAACCATGGTCAGCAACCTGATCCTGGCTTATGAGGAGTCAATCAAAAACCTGGACTGGATGAGTGACGAGACGAAAGAAAAAGCGCTGGAAAAACTCTCGAAATTCTCGCCAAAGATTGGTTATCCGGATAAATGGCGCGATTATTCAGTCCTGCAGATTGCGGAAGACGACCTGGTAGGCAATATCATTCGCTCACGGGCATTTGCTCATTACCGGCAAATTGACAAACTTGGCAAACCCATTGATCGCGACGAGTGGTTCATGTCGCCGCAAACTGTCAATGCCTACTACAGCGCCGCGAAGAACCAGATCGTGTTCCCGGCAGCAATACTGCAGCCGCCATTCTTTATCCTTGATGCCGAAGATGCACGAAACTACGGTGCAATCGGCCTGGTGATCGGACATGAGATCGGCCATGGCTTTGATGACTCCGGCAGTCAGTACGATGGCGACGGAAACCTGAGAAACTGGTGGACTGACGAGGACCGTCAGCGATTCGAAGAACGTACCGACATGCTGGTTGCACAATACAACGGATTCGAAGCACTGCCGGAATTGTATGTCAACGGTGAACTCACACTTGGAGAGAACATCGGCGACCTCGGTGGTGCAGCCATCGCATTACGCGCCTACGAAATGTCCCTGGACGGTGCCGAATCACCGATGATCGATGGCATAACCGGCGATGAACGTTTCTTCCTCGGCATGGCACAGGTTTGGCGATCAAAGTATCGCGATCAGGCGATCGAATTGCGCGTTAAGAGCGATCCGCACTCGCCGGCCTATTATCGTGTTAACGGTGTCGTCCCCAACGTTGACGCGTTTTACGAGACGTTTAATGTCAAAGAAGGCGATGCACATTATCTTCCGTCAGAGGAACGCGTCCGAATCTGGCGCTAAATCAATAACTTATAACATCGCCTGCGGCTGCGAGCGATGTCATATTGCGGAACGGCATTAGTCTGAGTCAGACATTGCTGGCACAATCGCCGCGTCACCTGCCACCAAGAGCACCGCCAAAATTGTTCACTGACCGCGGTCGCCTATATCAGCTTTTCAAGTATGCCGTCTACGCAGCGCTGACGGTCAATATCTATCTCTTTTTCGTCGATGAGTGGGCGGCGTCAGCCTATCGGTTCGCCGACGGTGTCGTGCTCGCTGACATCATTGAGGGTTTTGTGGCTACCATCGACACCGCAGCCTGGGTCATCTTGCTCCTGATGTTTGAACTAGAAACCTACATTCTCGATGACAAAAATTTCACGCCGAGAGTAACCTGGACGCTGCACGGCTTCAGAGCCATCTGCTATGGCTTCATTGTGTATTCGTTTTATGGTTACGTCATCAAAGTAATCTTCCTGTCGCCGATGGCCCTGTTACCCAACGTGAACGACCTTTGTTCTCTCGTCGATGGCACATGGGCCTATGCGTTCGACTACGAACAGTTCGTCGTGCTCTCTGCAAGTAATTGCCAGACACTTTCAAACGCCAACGAATTTATGCTATTTCCTGGAATGACTGCCGTGGTCGATCAGGCGGGTTATCGGCATACAATGGGCCTGGCGTGGGTAGATGTCATAAATTCGGCGGTGTGGCTGTTGGTCGTCCTGGTGCTGGAGATTGATGTGCGCCTGCAGGAGCACAATTTGCTCACCGGCACGGCACTCAAACTCAGCAACATAAGCAAGTATGTCCTCTATTCAATATTAGTCTTGGCGCTGGTCTATTGGACCGCGAATGGTGGTTTTGTAGACTCGTGGGACTCTTTCCTTTGGCTCGTCGCTTTTATCTTTATTGAATTGAATGTCTTTGACTGGCGCCAGGAGAGCATCGAAGAACAGCAGGCAGCCATTCAGCCCGCACTGTAGCCGGTCAGGCCGGTTTTCTGTATATTCTGCGCAAAGCAGCGCCCACAATCAGATCACCAACGACAACAAGAAGAGCTTATATATGAGCATTGCAGACCTAAGCAACGTACTCTCAATTTTTGGCGGTTCCGATATTGGCGAGGAAGCGCAAAAAGACCTTTATCAGGAGGTCCTGCTGATGGTGCTGGCCCGCGCTTCGAGTTCGGACAGCAGCATCCACCCAGTTGAAATCACGACCATTCAGGAAATCGTTCAGCGCGAGACCGGCGCGGAAATCAGCGAGCAGGACGTCCGCAAGGCTGCCCGAACAGAGCTCTATGAGTCCACGTCACTTGAGAAATACCTGGCCAGCGCCCGCAAAAAACTTGTCGATGCGGACCGTGTGCGAGTAATTCACTTACTGGCGGAAGTCGTCAAGAGCGACACAGAGGTCAGCGTCCTCGAAATTGATTTCTTCAATATGGTCGCGACATCGCTTCACGCCACTCCCGCAGAGGTGCTAGGTCTCGGCACTGGCTGATCAACCCTTCCGGTCGTTTGGCGTGAAATGAGGAATCGTTTCATCGCCATAGGACCTGATCACCTCCGATACTACGATGTGATAGCCGTCATACCAGCGGCTGTATTGCTTTTTGGCTTCCAGGTGATGTGGATTGCGTGAGAATGTTTTCAGCGCCTCCAGTGACTCCCAGTAGTAAGTCGCATTCAAAACCTTCCCGTCGCCCGACTTCCAGGTTTCAGCGCCGAGGTAGCCTTCAGTCGCCTTCGCTGCTGCGTCAATTAGCCCGTTGAGACGATGAAATTCATCGTCGTAGGTGCCTGGTTTGAAAATGAACGCTGCGCTGAACATCAGTAGAACTCCGAATCGATTAAAAGGAGGGTCGGACCTCGGTAACCGCTTGAAAAGACGACATAATCATGCACACATTGCCTGTATTTTCACTCTGAAGTCGCGATTTCTACGCAAAAAAGGACGCATTAAGAAATCCGTTGAATTCCTTATTCGTAGGTCGTCCTTTTCAAGCACGAGAGCAGCGAATTAACGCTTATTTGAGGATCAAATTCTGACCATACGGTTTGATGATCAATGTGTTGCATTGGTCCGACCGCGAAAGCCCCGAAAGCACAATTTGCTGAAGAGCTGATCGCATTCCTGGCGAAACACTAATTAATGCGGCGCGTAAAAAACGGGGTCCGAACACAGTAACTAAACAGTCCTTGTCGCAGTCGCCGGAGACACCAGGCTTGCGCGCCGCGCCGGCCCGTAGACCGCACCCTGGCCAACGATCCACAAGGTCACCATCGCTGCAGGGATGATGTACCAGGCAATAGGGGTCAGGTTGAATGTCTGCACCATCCACATGTTCAGGCCGACCGCTAAAACGGCACCGGTGATGACGCCAACCGAACTAATCAGGAAATTCTCCAGCAAGAAATAACGAAGAATGGCAGGCCTTGTCGCTCCAAGCGCTCGCCTTGTTCCAATCTGTTTCGTTCGCCGGGCCACACTGAAACTTGCGAGTCCGACAATGCCAAGACTCGTGATGGCCGTCAAAAGACTCACAATAAAGACCAGCAATTTGATCATCGCGGAATCCTCCATATAGGCCCTTTCTCGAATTTCAGTCATTGTTCGTGCGCCGTCAATAATCCGGCCGGTGTTGCGTTCAGCAAGCATCTTTTCGATCTGCGGAATCAATTCGTCGCGATATCCTGGCTCCGCCCTGATCACATATCGCGCAAATTCCTCGCCTCTTTTCATCGGCACTAGCATTGACCGTTCAACGCCTGTCCAACTCTTCCAGGGTGCTTGCATTCGATCCATTACGCCGATGATCGTCACAGGAAGGTTGTTTTCGATATAGGCAACCTTGCCGACGGCTTCCGCAGGTGTGACATCCGGGAATAATTCGGACGCCATTGCGCGCGTCAGAATGACGGACTCCGGCCATTTCCGACCACCATCAGGGTTGAACCACATGACCTCGGTCGGTTCAAAATTACGACCGGCCACCAGATCAACGCCGAAGGTATCGACGCCTTGCTCGTCCACAAAATAGATCGCAGTGCCCGTGCCCTCATCGTCCTCTCCGGGCTCTATTCTCAGGCTCTGAGACCATCCGCCCTGACGTAGAGGCACCGAATTGGTCATCACGGCGTTCGCGACGCCCGGAAAACCGCGGATCGCATCCAGGTCCTCTGCCACCATCGCCTGATAATCGATGTCGGGATCGAAATTCATGCTGTAAAGCTGAAAAATGTTGGCCTCATCGACGCCGCTTGGACGACCCATCAAACGCGTTCGTTCCTGGATGATCGAAATGGCATTGACCATGAGCGCCATCGTTGCGGCTATCTGCAACGCAATAAGAACATAACTACTCTTGTTGCGAATCAGTGCCCGCCAGATTGGTCCGATTTCCATTTTAGTCTCCGAACGACACGCAGCGCGTCGAACTAATCAAAGTGTGTTTAGCTGGCTTGCGGGTTGAATACCGCAGGCACGCCAGGTTGGGTACAGAGCGGCACCCAGCGCAGATACAAGCGCCAGCCCAATTGCGACAAATATCATGACCCAGTCCATGGTGACGAGCTGGGTTATGAAATCGAAGCCGCCGTACAGACCTTTGATGCCCTGTAAGCCGAGCCATGTCATGCCGATACCGAGTAAACCGCCCGCCAGTCCGATAATTCCCGCTTCAACAATGTACTGAGTAAAGACTGCTTTCCGTGATGCGCCCAACGCACGCCGCAATGAGATATCACCCGATCGACGCATGATTTTAGCCAGCAACAGTCCGATCGTATTCAGCAGGCAAACAACGAGGAACAAGACAGCCAGTCCAAGCAATACCTGCACGTCATCGTCAACGACCTCCTCAATCTGCATCCATTCCATGACATTGCTGAGACGGTTATTGATTGGTCGGGGAAATCTCCCGAGCGCTTTTTGAGATTCCGCGTAGGCATCGAGAAACGCCAGATAGTCCTGTTTCTCCTGGGTGCCATGCAGTTCAACCCATAATTGCATCCATATACATTCCGAATTCATCAAGGCCTCGAATCCGTTTCCGTCGATGGGCTTCCAGCAATTTGTATTGCCGTTGCTGCCTAACTCTTTTGTGATGCTGATGCTGAATGGAAAGTAAACCTCTTCCACTTCCCCAAAACTGCCATTGTTCACGTCGTAAAATTTTGGTGTCGGCTCCCAGGTATCCATCACACCCGTAATACGATAATGGTCGCCATTCATCAGAATTGAACGACCAACCGAATTTTCGCCGGCAAACAACCGTTCGTTAACTTCCTTGTTGATTACAACCACATAGTCCTGGCTATCATCCGCGAGGGCGTCCCAGCCGCCGCCGAACATGAATGGCGTGTCGAACATGGGAAAGAAATCCGCCGTCGTGCTACGGGACTCCACGTAAAATGGAAGTTCAGTAGCGCCTTCAGGTTGCACAACCCGGCTGGATCGATAACTCAGCACCTGCCGTCGTGCTTTATTGGCCGCGAGGAGTGCAGTCCCGTCGCGATACGTGACCTGAGGAGGTGGCCCATCCGGTTCCCTTGCCGACTCGTACGGATCCCAACTGTCCACCTGGACGTAATACAAAACGTCCGACCGATGAGGGATCGGGTTGCCGCTCATAACGTAATCGATATTGACGATTGTCATGCAGGCACCGATACCGGTCGCAATGGCAGCGACCATCAATGCACTAAGAACGGGGTTGCGGCGAATACTCAGCACGCCGAGCTTCAGGTAATAGCGAAACATCAGACTTCTCCGTTCAGGTCTCAGCCACCTATGGCGACGTGCAGTTCCGGTTCACCCGAGCAGATTCGCCCGTCACGCACCAGGATATTTCGCCTTGCGCGTTCTGCAAGATTGGCTTCATGAGTGACCATGATGATGGTCGTGCCCTTCTCGTTAATGTCTTCAAGTAGCTGCATGACGCTTTCCGCCATCTCGGAATCGAGATTACCGGTTGGTTCATCAGCTAAAAGAAAGCGTGGCTCACCCGCCAGCGCACGAGCGATTGCAACGCGTTGTTGCTGACCACCCGAAAGCTGCGAAGGTAAGTGTTTCTTTCTGGACCCCAGTCCAATCATATCGATGACGTGGTCGATGCGTTCTTTTCTTTCTGCGGCACTGAAACCGCGATACCGAAGCGGTACATCTACATTGTCGAAAATGTCCAGCTCCGGAATCAGATTAAAGCTTTGAAAAATAAAGCCGATCTTCTCGTTGCGAAGTTTCGACCGTTCCGTATCCCCGAGACTGGACGTGTCTTTTCCATCCAGCTGGTAGGATCCACTGGTGAATTCCTCGAGCAGGCCTGCAATATTCAGAAAAGTTGTTTTTCCAGACCCGGATGGCCCGGTCACAGACACAAATTCGCCCTCATCAACTTCGAGCGAAAAATCCCGCAACGCATGTGTCTCCACAGTCTCGGTGCGATAAACCATCGATACATTCTGCATGCTAAGCATTTTTTGCGTCTCCTTGATACGTTAATCGATAATCAGCACAGTTTCAGCACTACGAAACTGTTCAATACTGGAAATAACTACACGGTCGCCCTCGACCAGGCCGTCCTGAATTTCAATAGCGCCGAGGCTGCGAGAACCTACGACAATTGATCTGCGAATTGCTAACCCCTCACCGTCCAGAACGTAAGCAACGCGACCACCACCGGACTCCAGGAACTGTCCACGCTGCAAGGTAAGAACGTCGGGTTTTTCTTCAATAAGAATTCGTGTGGTAAGTCTTTGGTTCTGACGAATGTTGGTCGGCATTCGATCAACAAAGCGGATCCGGCTGCCCACCTGGCTGTTGACGATTTCCGGCGAAACCGCAACGAGCGTACCGGTAAAGCGATCATTACCAATCAGTATCTCTGCAGACATTCCGATACCGAGATCGTCCGCGTAGCTCTCAGGCACCTGGGCATCAATTTCAAAGCGGGTCAGGTCGACAACGGCCATAACCGGCATATCCCGCGAAACAGCAGCCTTTTGCTCAACCAGCAAGTCACCGACCACGCCGCTCACCGGCGACTCGATAATCAACTCGTCAACCTGTCTTTGCATGTCGGCAACCAGCAAATCCTGCCGTTGCAGTTCGAGTTCGCTCGCCCTGATCTCGAACGCGAGACGCTCGTCGAACAGATCTGCATCCGCAATGGCGTGGGCAGCAGCAAGCTCTGCATTTCGCAAGTCATCCTGAGCCTTCTCAAAGTCGATAATGGAAATGACCGAAACATCGTTCGCCTGGTCCGCCCGACGCTTTTCTCTCTTGGCCGCAACCAGTGCAACATCAGCCAGATCAGCCGCCTTGCGCTTCTCCAGCGCCTGCTGGCGTGATTCGATACGCTGACGCTCCAGTTGCATCGCAAGCTGCTCCTGCGACGATTGAGCTTGTTTGAGCTGGTTGGTAAGTTCCGGACTGTCGACGACGGCCAGGATCTGGCCCTCTGTGACGACGGCACCCGCATCGACCTTCAACGTAATTGTTCCAGGCGCCGGGGCATACAGCATTGGGCTGACGGCCGCTACTACCCGACCCTGAACCGAGACATCACGGACCAGGTCGTCCCGGGTGACAGTTGCAATCCTCAGTCGATCCAGCGGCACAGTGACAGTGGCCGTCGCCCAGCGATTAATCGCCGGGATCGTGACCCAGGCGAGCACAAGAACAACCAACAGTGCCGAACCGCCGATCAGGTTGCGATTTCGATGACTCGGGGGTGCCAGCTCAATGTCCTGGCCTGATGTATCGGAAATCTTCAGTGCTCGCCCTCAGGTCCCACGGTCATGGGACTTGTTTAGTATTGTTACCCTTGGATGCACCAACATCGAAAAACGTTTATTTATCTGGCGATGTAGCGGAGGAACGGCACAAAAGAGGCCTGTTGGCGGGTGAGATCTACTCCGAGGTGGAAAATTTTGGATCGAATTTTGCCAGGTTGGTCAATTCTGCGTTGGTATCCTGCACCGCCAGACTTACCAACGACACGTCGGCGTCCAGTGATATCAGGAAGGCGTGCCAACGCTTTTCATCATGGCGACGGTAATGGCCCGAAAGCTCCCATCCCCCGTCCGTCGGATACAGATAGACCTTGCCGGCCTGCCGGACCCGATCAACTGCATCGGAAATTTCAAGTCTCTCGTCAGATATGTAGCTGCGCAGAATTTCCCTAGAAGCGAGAACGATCGCCTCCTCCTCGGCACGTTGCACGCTTCGATCCGTGTTCGTGATCCATTGGTAGGAGCCATAGGCCGCGATCAGCCCAAACGTAATGGCAACAACGAGTCCTGTTGCGCGGTGATTAATGGGCATCTAGCAGCCTGTTGAAAAAGTCTCAGGTGAACACGAGACAAGGAAAAAATGGTCGAGAAAACGCAGTGTACACGCCAGTACAAGAGGCTTTCGAGACTGTTTTCGACGCCGTATCGTGCCGCTTGAGGCTTTTTTCCACACGCTGCTAGGGAATTCCGATCAGTTTGTGCGTTTGCAGACTGAGTTTCCAGGCAGGATTAGCCAGGCAATACTCGATTGCAGCGAGAGTGTTCTTGTCTTTCTCACCGTTGTCCAGTGGTTGTAGAAAAAGATGAGTAAACCGTAGCTCGGTGAAGGCTTCGGGCTGTGCATCAGGCTCCACCTGGGGATAGATAAGCTTAAGCTCGTCGCCGTGCTCCTGCACAACCGGTGCCGCCGCTTTCGGGCTGACGCATATCCAGTCAATGCCATTCGGCGCCTCGATAGTGCCATTGGTCTCAACACCGACCTCGAATCCGTCAGCATGCAATGCGGCAATCGCCGCTTCATCCAGCTGCAGCAGCGGCTCGCCACCTGTGCAGACTACATAGGGTTTTGCACCTTGCCGATCATGGGGCCAGGCAGCGCTGACCGCGTTGGCCAGCAACGTTGCCGTGGCGAATTTGCCTCCGCCGGGACCACTGGTGCCGACGAATTCCGTATCACAAAATTTGCAGACGGCCGAAAGCCGGTCTTTTTCCCTGCCCGACCAAAGGTTGCAACCGGCAAACCGCAGAAAGACTGCTGGCCGTCCCGTCTGAGCACCTTCGCCCTGAAGCGTGTAGTAGATTTCGCGAACGCTGTACGTCATTTCGAGATCAGCGGATCTTCAACGCCGGCCTCCGCAAATCCTTTTGCACGAAGCACACAGGCCGGACACTTACCGCAAGGTGGGCGCTGCCCCTCATAGCAGGTGTGCGTCTGTGCCATTGCCTCGATCGCCCCAAGTTCCTGCGCCAGCAAAACAGTTTCTTTCTTCGACATGTTCATCAATGGGGTATGAATAATGAATTTTCGCTCCATACCGAGCTGCAAGGTTTCGGACAACGAATCGATCGTTTCCTGGCGACAATCGGGGTAACCACTGTAGTCAGTTTGCGCCACACCCGTGACAATATTCGCTATACCGTGTTGCCAGGCGTGAGCGGCCGCGAAAGTAAGAAAGATCAGATTGCGGCCGGGCACAAACGTGTTTGGCAGTCCGCCATTTGCACCCTCGGCCACATCAATTTCCGTGTTAATGAGCGAATTTCCGCCGAGTGCGCTAAACGTATCGATCGGTAGTTCTGTTTGACTTACGCTGGCGCTACTTGCGACTCGCCTGGCACATTCCAGTTCAATCCTGTGGCGCTGGCCATAATCGAACGTCACCGCCTCGACATTGTCGACCCCGAATCGGTCGATGGCCCAGTAAAGGCACGTTGTCGAATCCTGTCCACCGGACAGGACCACGAGGGCTTGGTCACTCATTCTTCAGGTACCGCGTCAGGAGATCGCTCTCCACGTATGCCATTTTGAAAGTCGTTCCAATCGGGACGTTCATGCTTCACCAGGTAATCACGCGTGAGCTCCTCCGACAAAAGCCAGAGGCGCGAGGCCTGATCGCCATCGTGCATATGGTTGTCGCCTGAGACTGTCACAGCATTGCAATCCTCAAAATAGCTGCCGCTCGTGGTGTCCAGCGACGCACTGGTTGCAACATGACAGGAGGTTGCGGCACCCTGCTCAACCGTCTTGCCGGTTATTTTTGTCAGCAAACCGAATGCAGCACGAATGATGGCGGATTCATCTCGCACGATATTGGTACTGATCAGACCGGGGTGGACGGAATTCGAGGTGATTCGCGTTCCCTTCAGCAACCTGGCGAGCTCAAGTGAGAATAAAGCGTTCGCCAGTTTCGAATGTGCGTACGCAAGTCCAACGCTGTAGTCATCGAGCATGCGCAGATCGTCGAACAGGATCCCCTCCTCAGGTGCACTACCGTAGGCCGCGCGGCTTGAAACGACAACAACACGCCCCTGCCAGGAGAAGAAAAGCCGATCAAGCAGGCGATTGACCAGGACAAAATGCCCAAGGTGATTGACAGCAAAATGTTTCTCGACACCATTTACTATTTCC